>Ga0209712_10003894_pt1 | contig 12031 bp, 9 predicted proteins | sample ArcOceMetagenome_FD_187443 | JGI IMG/M metagenome (GOLD analysis project Ga0209712, IMG submission 187443) | Marine eukaryotic phytoplankton communities from Arctic Ocean - Arctic Ocean - Greenland ARC118M Metagenome (SPAdes) (version 2) | ecosystem: Environmental > Aquatic > Marine > Oceanic...
ATCGCTATGCATTGACTTGGGGAATCTGAAAAAGCGATGTTCAAATCAAATATATGAAAAATCTTCTTTTATCTCTTGCTGATTAGGAAATATCTTCAGGAAGATGGACTCTCCCTAGAGCTATTTGCATGAATGAAATAGAGATTATAAGAGAGGAAACCCATCCTGTCATAAAATACTTAAACTCAGCTACGTTAACTAAAAACATGAATGTGAGACAGAGTATAGAGAGACACAGAAAGAAGAAGATAGTCGTTGTGTTTATCCTTTTTGGTTTGAGTAGAAAGAAGATTAAACTTAGGACTGAGAGTAGAATAGGGGTGAAGTAACAGCTGAGAATTAGCAACTTGTAGATTTTGTAAATTAAATGATTTTCACTAAAAGATTTCCCTGGCCAATCAGAAGTAACGTTTCGTAAAACGAGATTTTTAAATCGACTAATTGATGCGGTCAAGAGCATAGAACTATGGGACGCTTTGAATAGATTAGATTTTTTTGAGATTGTTTCCCATAGGAGTGTTTCTTGATTGATTCTTTCGGGTAAAGAAAGGTTGGAATTGAATGAGGCTTTGCAATGCTCATTAATCTCATGAATATCTTTAGGTACAAATGAATCATTAAAGATGTAATCTGGAAAATGGTTTTCAATTTTCAAATTATCATTAGATAGAAAGTATCCCATCTCCGAATTCGGATAAAAGTGAACGTTATCACCGCCCCATAAGGCTATTAATTCTCTTAAAGCTAGAATCGTGGGTTTGTATGGTGAGTTGAAAGGATACTCCTCGGTCATGCACTCTTGAGAGAAAGAATAAGACAGGTTGTCTTGAAGTGGTATGAACTCTCCTGTGTTATAGTAGTTCCTCGAGACCCAAGAGGTTTCTATAACCAGTAATGGCATGAAAAAGAGCAGTAATCTAATTGAAATTAGCTTGAAGTTTTTAGACCGCAGGAGAGGAATAAATAAAATAGCTGAAATCGGTAAAAAGTAAAGAAGTAAAAACCCTCTAAGAAAAAACATCCAGGCAAAGAAGGAACCTGAAAGAAGTAATATTTTTTTGTTCTGATTAGTTAGACTTTTGAGTAAAAAATAGGAACCAATTATAAAACAGGACAGAGCGATACTTTCAGGGTATGTCCTTAATTCCCAAGCCACCGAAAAGCTGAAAAAGGTGTACGTAATTACTCCTAAACAGGAAAGGTAAATAGATGCTTTAACACTATTTCGGAGGAGCAGGTATAAAGCGTAACTGGAGAATAAGCCCAATAGAAACTGAAAGATCAAAAGCAGGAGTACAGCTGATTTTTGGGATAAGAATGCTCTGAAGATAACATAGGGAAACATATAGCCAGGGAGTCTGCCTACGTACGGGTGGTTAATATTTGAGGATTTCGCATAGGTTCCGTGTTCAATCAGATTGTCTACTGGTGCCAGCAATTCGCCATAATCATTGCTTTTGAATTTTTCAATGATTAAAGCATCATCTGTATGCGTATAAACTGAAGTAGCTAGAATGCCAAGGACAATTACTTTCAGTAGTATGATGAGGTAAATAGGAGTCTTTTTTAGTGCCATGGCTTTGTTATCTTGTCATTAACTTTTTTAGTCTCTCGGCTCCTCTAAAACCAAGTAGGTTATAGGCTAGGACATAACTTCTCGTATTTACTTCTGTGTTTTCTGGACGAAAATATTTCTTCAGATGGCTAGTTAAATCTTGATTTGCCTTGGAAAGGTCAAATTTGGCGGTTTGTCTAATTAAGCCAAATAAATACTGATCGATTTCATTTTGGTTATTTGTAAAAGTAATGGCTTCATTTACGGCTAAGTATTCTTTTATTCTTACTCTAAGATCGAATCTTCTGGCTAGGTTGTTTTGTTCGTTAGCGCTTATGGAGTTATTATCTCTTCTTATGATTCTTGTGTTTATTTGAGCATCAAAAATAACCTGTTGTGTTATTTTTAAGATATCAAACATTAGATTGTATTCCTGAGAGCTGGATAAGCTCTCATTCCAAGAAACACCCTGCTCTTTAAATAATGACGCATTGAATAGGTTGCTACAGGTGTTTCCTAAATCGCTTCTATATAGTCCCATCCAAAGTGAATCATCATTATCTGAATAGTTTCTTTTTCTAGTCTTTGAGCTTTGTAAATTGACAGTTTCGTAACTACCTACTATTAGTTGACAGGTTTTATTTTCATTGATGAGGTCTACTTGAGATTGAATTTTATCCTTAAATAGAATATCATCTGCATCAAGAAATTGAATGAAAGTTCCGTTTGATTCTTTTATTCCTGTATTCCTGGCAGAGGAAGCTCCTTTATTCTCTTTTGAAAGAAGTCTACAATTTACGTCTGAATTTTTTACCATGAACTGATTAACTATTTCTGTTGACTTATCAGTACTGCCGTCATCAATTACTATAATCTCTATTTGCCTATAGGTCTGTATTTGGCATGATTCAAGACACTCGATTATGAAAAGTTCAGAATTATAGCAAGGAATAATAATGGAGACTAAGATGTCGAGATTCGAGTGCATTTTAGGTTTTGGGTTGTGGAGTGATCACTGGGGTGAAAAGTATCAATTTAATAGGTTGGTTAAATTATTCAAAAGGGTTGGAATAGAATATTTTTCTATTGAATAATCTTGAGGGACATTTAGATTGTCTTTGTGATAGTCTTTTTTTATTTTAAGTAAGGACTCCCTAATGTTTCGTGGCTCTATGCTATAACCTATTTTATTATTAACGATATATTGACTTATTGGGCCATACTTAGAAAACACGGCTATTTTCTTGCGTAAGTGGATGTACTCATAGAATTTAGTGCTTTTGGTGTAGTTTAGGTCATCCGTAAGAAATAGCATGGCTAGGTCACTAGTGACAATTTTCTCTCCTACCTCCTTTAAAGAAACTTTCCCATGAAAAATTAATGTTGATTGGAGTGCTTTGTTGTCAAACAAGTAGTGAGCTTCTTTGGGTATTGACCCGTAAAAGTTAAACACAAATTCCTGTTTGAGGTCTTTGTCGCCCAACAGCAACTTATATAGGGCTTCTAGGTGAGTTAGAGCCTTAGAGTAAAGAGAACCTGTAAAGACAATATTTATCCTGCTGTTTTGCTTTTTCTTAGTGTCAATATTAGAAAAATCTTCGGGGTCAAAACCATTTGGGATAACCTTGATTTTATTGGGGTTTATGTTTAAGCCCTTGATATATGTTTCGTGAATAGTGTCAACACAAATTAGATAATCGAAACTTTCAAAAACAGAGGATTCTAGATGTTTTTCTTCATGTAGTCTTTTCTGGTTTAAGTCAGAAATCCCATAAGAAATCCTGTTGTTGGCCCAAGGATCTCTGAAATCAGCGATAAAATTCACACTTGAAAACTTTACTTTTAGCTGAGCTACCTCACCCAAGTAGTGAAAAGGAGCTGCGGTGCAAATTATAGTATCAAAACCTTCATTTAATTTTTTTTGTACAAAGGGAATTAAGTTTAGATGCCATAAACTGCTTTTGTCATAGAGATTTCCTTTGACCTTTAGTTTTAAGTATTCAAGAGAAAGTCTGTATTGAATTTTTTGAAAAAGTGTTTTTGGGATTTTCTTAATTATCTCAGGATAGCTAGTAGGCAAGGAATGGACATGATTTTTTTCATGCAGGAGTTGTGCGTCTTTACTCCATGTGCTTAATTTGTCAGTAGTAAGCTTCGCATTAATAACCTCTACGTAATGTCCTGATTTCACAAGGTACTTGGCGAATTTGGCCCACCTTCTTCCGCCAACACCGGGATTGGGAGGGAAGCTATAACATACTAATAAGATTTTATTCAATTTGGCGGAAGTCTATCTGATGAGTATTCTTTCATGGAAGATAGAATTCTCTGAAACAACTTTCACTATATAAGTTCCTTTTTGAAATGAAGAAAGGTCTATAGAAGATGATTCTCTTAGCACATCTTTATAGTTGAGCTCTCCATAAGAGTTATAAATCAATAGTGAATAATCGGTATCCTTATCTAAAATGTCTATGAATAAAGTTCCTTTTGTCACAGGATTAGGGTACAGCGTAATCTTATCGTTCAGGGTTGAAAGCTGAATATTTGTACTTTCATCTGAATTATCCTCTAATACCATTCCTACACCAGAACCAGAAGTTCCAATTTGGCAGAATGTTCCATATTCACCAACCTGCGCGCCATTTGCAAATACAGGTTTGACAGCTATGCGGTATGCGGTGTTAGGGTCAAGACCGCTAAGAACTACAGCGCTAACGGTAGACTCTAAGACAACAGCAGGCCCGATCGGGGTGAAGGCCGGGTCGTCTAGTAAGATTGGAGCCAATTGCCAGAAATAACCAGTAGCTAGATTTAAGGCACCACAATTAACGGAAGAGCCATTGTTAATTATACTGTTACAAGTACCGGAGATCAATGATACATAGGGAATATCGGTGGTGAAAAACTGATAATATTCAGACCACGGCCCAGTCACCCCGCATGAGGTGACTCTAATCCGCACTGTGTATGCTCTGTTGAATATTAATTGGGTTGATGTATTGAGATACAGCCTGTTATTTCCTTGGGTGGTTTGAATAGTTTCAAGGAGTGATCCGAATTCAGAGAACTCCCAGTCCATGATCTGATCATTGTGTGTGTTAGCGGCTGCAATGAAATCGGCTCCAGGATTTAAAAAGGCACCAATGTAAGTTCCTGACAATACGGTAGTGGGCTCGTCTTCAAATACGAGGTCATAACCTTGTCCGTAACCACAGCCTAAGCCATTTACGACAGATTCGATAGAGACTTCATAGGTGTTTCCATAACAAAAGAAAGGACTAGCGAGTGTTCCTGCTTCGTCTTCTGCATCATCAAGACTTACTTGGTAGAAATCCCCGATAATAACGAAGACGTATGTCTCATTGGTCGTTGTGTTTCTAAATTTCCAACGAGTCTCTTCGACTGTAGAACCAATTATTCTTCTGATGTAATCGGTTAATCGATAACTGTTCCCGTTGACGTTAGTTGTTCTAAAAGCCCCAGCGAGCACCTTTTCAGGTAAACTTGAGTATTGTAAATCGAATACTCCTGTGTTGGTTATTCCATCGGCAGAGTGAATTCTTAAATAGTAATTATCTCCTGGGACCAAAGTGGTGTACCAGATGACTTCTTCACCAATTCCTATTGCCGTATTTGTGCATGTTAAAGAAGTAAAGGTGTTGTCTAACAGCTCTAGCACACCATCAAATGAAGCGGAGTTCAAAATAAACTGGGCTCCTTGCGTTACTGCTGTAAATTGAATAAACCCATCATCATCAGCTACTGCGGAACAGGTTGCCGCTAGGGTTGAGGTAAACCCACCGATGTTTCCTGCTAAATTTGAGGGGGATTCATAAACAGGTAAAACAATTATAGAGCTTCCATCTGGTTCGTTACTTTGTGAGTATATAGATAGACTCAAAAACAACAAAAAGGTCATTATAGTTAATTTCATCAGGTCACAGACTAAATTAGGTTATATCCAAATTTAATGAAAATTCACGACCCTTTAACTCGGTGCAATCTTTAAACTATTGAGGAGACTGTCTCTCTGATTAAGTTTTCTGTGGTTTCTGATGACAATTCTTTTGCCTTTGAATCAACTTGTTGTTTAAATTCATCTATTTGAAGTGGGGAGATGGATTGGATAGTCACGGCCATGCTTTGTACGGTGTAATCTTCTGAGCATATCCCTAGTCCGTTTCGTTTTATGAGGGTTGACATTTCAGGATTAGGAGAAGTAACGAGGCATAATCTGGCCTGTATGAATTCGTAAATCTTGTTGGGAAGGCAATTTAGGGAATTGTAGTTTACTGGAGGTAGAAGAAAAAATCCTATATCGAAATTCGACAGGAGTGGAATTATTTCTTCGAAATTTACTGGGGGAATAAAATGAATATTTTCATGTTTTCTAGCAAGTTCTTTCATTTCTGCTAAGTACACTTTGTCTACTGGCATAAGCATTAAATACAGTTCATATTTGTCTTTTGGCAGGAACTTCATCAATTCTATTGACTTGTGTAAAGAGCGTCCTCGGATGCAGCCTCCATGATGTATTATGCGTATGGGGTATTTAGTTTTATTTGGAATGGTTTCAAAGTAGGGTTTGTCATTCGGTACAAAAACGAAATTTTTGATTTTAAATTCATCGATATACGTTTGGCCAATGATGTTGGCTACACAAAATGTTGTTTCTGCTTGTGGTAAGTATTTTTGAAGGATAAAATCTACACTCGGTTTATCATTTATGACCCATTCTACTTTATGTTCAAATTGACGAGGGTAATACTCATGTGCATTAAAAATAAATGGCACCTTTTTCAATCTACTCAGTTCTTTGGTTAAAACTAGCGAAGAAGGGTGGTGATTGATGATGCAATCAAAATCATGCCTTAGAATAAGTTTTAACTTGTTTCTGTGCTGATTATTCCATAGATTTCTTTCTAACGGATGTTTGAAAAAATCACCCGACAGAAATCTGTTTACTCTGTCAGTTAAACTTTTTAAGCGGGTAGGTTTGACCGATGACGTGAAAAAATCAGCTGTTGACGGCAGCAGAATGACATTTAGATTGGAATTGTACTTTTGTTTAGAATCAAATTTTTTGGTTACTAAAAGGACATTGAAGCTTGATAAAAGAGCATTGAGTTGTTTGTGAACCCTAGGCGCTCTAGTGCAGTCATCCTCGTAATATATTAAGATTGTTTTCATGATATTCAGACAGTTGAATAATTAGCTGGAAAAATCGAACTATTTCCTGGCTTATTAGGTGAGCCAATTTCCCAAAGGTCACCTGCGGTTATATTTAACTGAAAAGCATTGTCTATGTAGTCTAAAATGTTATCAGGTCTAGGGCGAGATTCATGCGCTATTAGACGGATGTAATATTCTTCAGCACGAAGATAAAGTCCTGGGATTTCAAGTTTAAAAGAGCCCATTGAGCCAGCTGGAGAGTTGTCTTTAAGCATGAAGCCCATTTCGTCACTTCTGAATACAGCCACTATGTTCTCGTACTTGTCTAAAATCACAGTGGAAATAAAACCTTGATCCAGTCTTAAGCTTTTCAGTTTCTTATAGTCAATTTTTAAGGTTAGTGATTCTCCTGATATAGCTTCTGAGGTTTGTGTTCCATTTTTGTCCACGATAGAAAGTTGCGAAAATCTAAAATGGGTTCCTCCCTTTCTGTCCTCTCTCAAAGCGAGATCCGCAGTAGCGAGATCACTATACTCGGACATATAAAAATCCACAGCTTCATTAGCTGTTCCTGAATATATATGCTTCCCCTGTTTAAGTACAATACCTCTGTCGCAAATATTTTTTACCGAAGACATGTTGTGACTAACGAACATCACTGTTCTTCCTTCACTATTTGATACATCTTTTATTTTTCCTACAGCTCTTTTTTGAAATTCTGCATCTCCTACTGCGAGCACCTCATCGACTATTAGAATTTCAGGTTCTAGAAATGCAGCCACGGCAAACCCTAATCGGACTCTCATTCCGCTAGAAAATCTTTTAATGGGAGTATCAACATACATGGCGCATCCAGCAAAATCGATAATGTCATCAAATTTCTTTCGAATTTCAATTTTCGACATTCCTAAGATAGCGCCGTTTAGAAAAATATTCTCTCTAGCGGTCATCTCCTGGTTCATTCCTGTTCCCACTTCGAGTAAGGAGGCGATTCGTCCTTTGGCTCGGATTTCACCAGTTGTAGGAGCAGTGATTCTGGAGATAAGCTTTAGTAAAGTCGATTTACCGGCACCATTTTTACCTATAATCCCAAGTACTTCGCCTGGTTTCATTGATAAGTTTATGTCTTTTAACGCCCAAACAAAATCACTTTTGGCGTTTCCGCTCCTGTCGTTTAATTGACCTACCTTACTATATGGATCCTCCTTTCCTCTAGATTTTGCCCACCAACGGTTCAAATCTTGTGAAAGAGTTCCTGTCCCTACCTCACCTAGTCTGTAAAGCTTAGAGAGGTTTTCTATTTCTAAAATGTTTTGCCCCATAGTTAAACTGTGTCAATAAAGTTTTGCTCAGTTTTATTAAACAGAATGAATCCGATGAATAAAATTACAATAGTCATTCCTGCCGCATAACCTAAACCATACAGGCTAAATCCACCTGCTTTTTCTCCAATAAATGAATATCTAAAAGCTTCGATAACATGAGTAACGGGGTTGGCTTTAAAGATAAGTTGCATTTTTGCCGGGACTTTAGTCAATGGTAAAATCACGGGAGTTAAATACATGAGCAGTTGAGTTCCGTATTCAATGGTGAACTTGAAATCTCTATACTTAGTGGTTAGGGAACTAAAAATCAAACCTAATCCTAACCCAAACCCACTAAGGATTAACATGTATATAGGAAGTAGAAATCCGGTTTGGTTTACTTCTACGATAGTTCCGGTTAAGAGGTGGTAAGATAAAAAAAGTAAAAAAAGTAAAAACTGAATCCCGAAATTAACAAAGGAGGCGGTCACTTTAGATAGTGGTATGATGATTCTAGGAAAATAAACCTTCCCGAAAATACTCATATTAGTTATAAATGTTGTGGCGTTTTGAGTAAATGAGGTGGAAAATAGTCCCCAGCAAACTACACCACTCAAGTAGAATAAGTCTTGAGGTAGGCCAGCAGGAGATAGTTTAGCTACGTTGCCAAACACGAACATAAAAACTAAGGTGCTAAGAAGAGGTTGTACAATAAACCAGATTGGGCCAAGAATAGTTTGCTTATAAATAGTGACTATGTCCTTTCGAACAAAAAGGAGTAACAAATCCTTGTATTTAATTAGTTCCTTGATGTTAAGGTCCAACCATTTTCTTCTTGGTTTAATTAAAAGATCCCATTCGTTATTCTGTGACATGTCTTTCAATTAGGTCCTCTTTTTTTACTTGCCTTTGGTGTTTGGTAATACTCTCCATATCCATATCCATATCCATATCCATATCCATACCCATATTTATCTGCATAATACGCATAGGCCTTCTTCCATTTGCTCATCTTAATGTTGTTTAAAATCAAGCTGACGTTGGCAATGTCATTCTGTTGCAATGACTCCTCTAAAAATTTAATTCCATGCTTGCTTGCCTTCTCCGTGTTTAGAACAAAAATAGAATTGTCTACTAGCTTGTGAAGAACCAAGCTATCATTGATTAAGACTAATGGGGGTGTATCTAGGATTACATAGTCATAATTATTCTTTAATTCTCGCACTAACTCCGCTGTCTTTTCACTTAAAATAAGCTCTGAGGCATTTGGGGGTATGGGTCCAGCAGTTATTACATCTAAATTTTCAATAACAGAATTAATTATGCACTCTTTTACCTGCTTTCGGTTTGTGAGTATTCCTGATACTCCCACAGAATTAGTGAGTTTAAAAATCTTGTGAACTTTAGGTTTATGTAGATCAAAATCTACCAAGGCTACTTTTTTACCCGCTTTGGCGAGTATTGAGCTCAAATTTGTGCTGACAAATGTTTTCCCCTCTGAGGGATGAAGGGATGAAACTAAAATAACATTTCCGCCTCTTTTAGTCAGTAAATACTGAAGATTTGTCCTTAATGTCCTAAGCGATTCAGTGATGTTTGACCTGGAGTTTTCAAGCACTGCTATGGGTTGAGCTTCTATGTGCTCGTAATAAGGGATTGCTCCTAAAACGGAGAGTTTAGAGATAGACTTAAGCTCGTTTAAACTTTCAATTCGTTCAAAGAAAGAAGTCCTTAAAAGCCCAATTAAAGCTGCGAGTATAAAAGAAATACCGGCAGACACATAGATTGTTTTTGATTTGTTGGGGCCGGTTCTTCCAATACTTCTCGCGTTTTCTATGACTCTAATCTCAGGGAGGATGGCCGCCTTGGCTATTACAGTGGAGGCTTTAGATTCTAGTAGATAAACATACAAACTTTCGTTTACTTTTAGCTTTCTATCTATCTCTAGTAAGGCCCGTTGTGATTTAGGTAAGTTATTTAACGAACCAGAGAGGTTTTCTAACTTTCTCTCAATTGACCCGAGATCTTCTTTTAATGCTCTTTGCGAGTTTTTAATGTACGTTTCTACTCTCGATTGCTTAACCTGAATGAGCGAGTCTTGAGTGATGACACTATGAGCGGTTGTCTTAAAATCATTGAGCATTTCTTCTCGGCTTGCTCTCTCGTCATGCAAGTCGTTCACTTGAGTTGATAAAAGGACGTCGCTAGAGTACAGGTAAAAACTAGGTGGAATATTACCAGTCATGCTTGTGTCAGTAACGAATTTGAGCAGTTCGGAATAAGAATTAGTGATGTTTAAAAGGGAGGTCTTTTCTTTTTCTAAGTCCAGGTAATTCTGAAATAAAAAGTCTTGCTCTTTGTTGATGTCAATAATGTTTTTGGTGCCTTTAAACAGCTCAATCGCATATTCTAGAGAGTCCATGATACTCTCTAATTCTATAAGTTGTTTTTCTATATATTTTTGGGTGTTTTCGTTAACATGGTATTGTTTTTCTAGAGAATATTCTATGTATACCACAGAGAGCGTGTCTAAAAACATCTTGGCGTAAGAAGGAACTTCATTATTTACGGCTAGTTCAAGAATACTCGTGAAATCAACGTTTTTAACTTTCAAACTATTTCTAAAAGAAGAGATGAGTTGTTTATCACTGTATACTGTTAAGTAGTATTCGTAATCCGTAAATTGGCCTTGAGTGGTGATGTCTAATAAGGAAGTTGGGAGAATAGTTAGGTCACCCAAATTAGCGTCATGGTCCTTCATGTCACCGCCTAGAGGGTAGATGAACGATTGAGTGGTGCCGTTTAGTTCATATTCAAGCCGAACATTTTTGTGGTCAATAATTTCTAGTTTGATAGGCTTGTTAAGAGTTTCTTTCAGTTTTCTCCAGTCTACTGAGATGGCTAAAGCAGGAAAGGAGGGCACTTTTTCTCTTTTCCATCTACCTTGAATAAAGTACCCAACATTAAGGTGAAGTCTCTCTACAGCCTTGTCTATTAAATCGTAAGACGTAATAATTCTTTTTTGGTTTTCTATATCAGCATACTGACTAAAATAACCAAAATTACTTCTTAACTCACTTTGGTAATTATAGGTCTCATCACTTTTAAGAAGTATTTCTGACTTTGCCCCATGTATGTCGGGTAGTCTGTAGGTATAAAGGTAAGCTAATGTGTATGCTAAAAGAGGGAATAGAAGAAGGACTAGCCAGTTTTTTTTTAGGTATTTATAGGCAGGCCTAAGGTCGTCTATTGTGATTATGCTTCCTGTGTTATTCATTAGAGTAGTGCGCTAATTCACTTGCAAATATAGTTGTCTAGTTATAGGTTCATAAGGATTTGTTTGAAAGAATCTACTTATTCGGTTTATTCTTTAAGGGAGTTATAGTAAATTTGAAGTACAAATTAATTACAGGAATGTTCAAACATTTAGTTTTATTCATTTTCATTCTTTTTGTAGTGTCCAGTTTTGGGCAAGACTCCCCATTCCCGGATGATACGCCCTGTGGCCCTCCTTTTGGAGACCCTTGCCCTATTCCTTTGGACGGTGGTGTGAGCATTCTCATAGCTGCTGGATTGATTTATGGAGGGAAAAAAGTCAACGAATTAAATAAAAAGGGGTAAGGAATAGTGAGCCATTCGATAAAGAAATTTTTCATTTTTTTTGTAGTTTGTCTTCTCGTCTGGTACACGCTCTATGAGCTGGTATTAAGGCCCAGTATTATTTATGACGCATGGGTTATAGAGAGTATAGCCCAGCAGGCTGGTCTATTGTTGGAGTGGTTTAACTATACTGTTCAGGTCGAAGATAGGCTCTACACGGGCTATTTAAATTATGTCAGTTTAGTTGGGAGTCAAGGGGTTGTTATTGGTCCAGGCTGCGATGGATTGGTGGTAATGGCTTTATTTTCTTTTTTTATACTATGTATGCCCGGTGCTGTAAAGCATAAGCTGTGGTTTATTCCTTTGGGTGTCGTTAGTCTTCATGTGTTAAATGTAA
>Ga0209712_10003896_pt1 | contig 12019 bp, 7 predicted proteins | sample ArcOceMetagenome_FD_187443 | JGI IMG/M metagenome (GOLD analysis project Ga0209712, IMG submission 187443) | Marine eukaryotic phytoplankton communities from Arctic Ocean - Arctic Ocean - Greenland ARC118M Metagenome (SPAdes) (version 2) | ecosystem: Environmental > Aquatic > Marine > Oceanic...
GTTGCCACTTACAGCGGCTTAGAAATCAGCCGCAAAGGCGAGGGAGGTCCCACCTGTCTGACGCGGCCTCTGGTCAGAGTTTAACAACAGGTACTGACAGAGAAACGTTAGGCTTGCAAAGAGCGCAACCAATGGCCTGCCTCCAACTAGGCATCGCCATGGCTCTGCCACCGCATTTTTAGCTGTCGGCATAGAAGCCTTTAGCCATTCCATTAGAGTCTTTTAGCTGTTCCGCTAGAGGCCTTTAGCTGTTCGTTAGAAGCCTTTAGTCATTCCGTTAGATTCCCTTAGTCGATTACTTAAAAGCCCTTAACCATTTCGGTAAGTGTAGGCATAGCCATTTAATGCAGGCTGGCCACCAAGGTGCACATACAGCACCTTTGAGTCTTCCTCAAAAAAGCCTTTTCTGACCAGATCGATCATACCCTGCATAGATTTACCTTCGTAGACGGGGTCAGTGATCATCGCCTCTGTCCGCGCAGCCAAACGCATGGCCTCGTTAGTTTCAGCACTTGGCACCCCATAGGCGGGGTACGCATAGTCGGGGTTTATGTGAATGTCTTCGTCGTCAATGGTATAGCCGCACTCGATTAAATCGCATGTCTTGTTGGCGATATCCTTTACCTGGGCGCGGGTCTGATCCACTGTGCCTGAGGCATCGATCCCAATGACCCTACCGGCACGACCGTCTTTCTTGAAGCCAACGATCATACCGCCCTGAGTAGAGCCTGTGACAACGCAAACGACAATGTAATGAAACTTAAAGCCAAGCTCGGCTTCCTGCTCGCGTACCTCTTCGGCAAACCCGACATAGCCTAGGCAGCCTAACGGGTGTGTTGATGCGCCTGCCGGAATACCATAAGGCTTGCCGCCTTCGTTCTTGACGTCATCAATGGCTTGCAGATAACTATTCCTTATGCCGATATCGAAACCCTCATCCACCAGCCGACTATCTGCGCCCATCAGGCGGGTCATCATAATGTTGCCAACACGGTCATAGACGGCGTCTTCATGTGGCACCCAGGCTTCCTGTACCAAACGGCACTTCATTCCGATTTTTGCTGCAGTCGCAGCTACCATCCGCGTATGGTTTGATTGGACGCCCCCGATAGACACCAAGGTGTCCGCGCCAGATTTGATTACGTCGGGAACAATATATTCCAGCTTTCGCAGTTTGTTGCCGCCGCAGGCTAGACCAGAGTTACAGTCATCACGTTTGGCATAAATCTGGACCTTGCTGCCTAGCGCTTCTGTCAGGCGTGGCAAATACTCTATCGGTGTTTTGCCAAAGGTAAGAGGGTAGCGATCAAATTTCTCGAGCACGCGGCGTTCCTCAATTTTATGTTAGATAGAACAATGCATAAGGCCCAAGCAATGCCTCCACAGCATCTTTAAGGGAGCCTCTTCCTCGCTGCTTGGCCTCCGTTACTGGGCGTGGTTATCTCCCTAAAGAACCGAAAACAGACTACGGGCAGCCCAGAGCCCAGGCATGTAAAGCCGCCTTATCCCAGAAATGAAAAACCCCTTAGCGACAAGGAGTTTTAAACTATGAGCGTAACCCGAAGCCAGTCATGCGAAGAGTATACTATGGCGTGTACCATATAGCTGAGGTGTAGGCTCGGTCCTGCACGACGGTTCTGACATTTTCTTCGAGCGCGACTTTAAATCGGTGAGCATCGTATGTGGTCCAGCGGGGGGTCGGAATCTCCAGTACCCGTACGTAATAAAACGCTCTCAATTCGGGATCAAAATCGGGGTCCACCCAAACCTCGGCAAACTCACTGACGCCAATGGAATTTGTATAGGAGGCGTCCTCCAGTCTGACACTAGTGCCCACGGACTGGTCGGCCTTGCGCCCACCCGAAAGGGCCACATCATAGACCTTCTCTTGCGTCTTGCCTGCGCTATCGACCCAACCCTTGATGACCTGAATTCGATCCAAATTGGCACCGTCAGGATCCTTGCTGGCCGCCAATAAAAAGCTCGGCGACTGTCCAACTGGCGCGCTTGCTAGATCGGCGCCCATGGGAACACCTTTGTGATAGCCGACGACTGATAGATCGGGAGACTGAAGATCCTGTGGGTTAAACGCCCAGCCGGCAAAAAAGCGAACCTCGATACGAGGACCTGTGGTGGCATACACTTCCCGTCGCTTAATAGCGGCAAACAGAGCTTCGCGGGTATTTTCTTCTGCCCAGACAGCAGCCAGTCCGGCTGCGCCCAACTGCCAACTTTCTTGCAACACGCCAGCCATTTTTTCTGTTATCCGATCAGGCTTCGGCTCAGACTCTAAAAATTTGCCAAAAAAGTTGTTCTCGGCAGAGGTGCTCAATCCGGTGTGCGAGTCGGTGCTGCCGATCATGCCAAATTTAAACGGATTGACACCCAGCGCCGCCTCATAGGCCAAGCCATCTTTAAGGGCAGATCGCGCATAATCGTACTGTAGCATCCAAGGTTCCTTAAGGGCTGACATGGCAATATTACCCTCGTCCCAGGTCTCGAAATCGGCAAAGGGGTCATCAGGAGAGAGATAGGGGTGGGTCTCGGAATCCCCCTTGACCTGAGTCACCTCAAGTACCGGCTCCCATCGCGCGCGATGCGCCACATATTGTTTATCTAACGGGCTACCATTCTCACGCTGCGGAGAAAACATACGGCCGTTACTGACATTGCTGTTGTGTGGGATAGCGAGCACCTCGCCCCCCGTCAAGCGCTCATAGTCCTCAAAGAATGACCAAAGCTGTTCAGGATCCGGGCTATCTTGCGCAGTAAAGGGCAGAGTTTGTGTCACCTTTTCTGCGCCATCCTTATACAGAACTACCCTATGTAGGTTGTTACCGTCTGGCGCCGACGTCCATTCATAGGCAGCAAAGGCGGTAAATAATCCCGGTTCATTATGGGCATCAGCGGTAGCTACGCTGTGTTCCCAGATAGATGCTCGCACTTTTGGGGTATTCTGGAATTTGGGGTCAACCGAATTCATACTAGGCGCCCACTCATTAATCAAGTCTTCAATATTACCCGCTTGTAGGTACGCGCTCCAGCGCTTGCCCACCTCCCAGTCTGCCAATGCTGGATCGTTGTCCATTAACCGAGGGAAAATCCCAAGGCTGGTTCCGTGGTCAGCAATAGCAAGAAAATCCAGTGGGCGGCGCAGCTTTACACGCATCCCGTTATCCGCGGTGACAATCTTGCCACGGGCAAACTGAAAGGCAATCTCGCTGGTCAAGCGAGTTCCAGTGAGGTAGGCGTCGGCTGATAGCTGGGTGTGCAGGTGCGTGTCGCCCCAATATAGTTGCGGCGTAGGATTGCGTACCGGCGGTGAATAGCTACCCTCTTCAACAGTCGAATCGCTCACCTTGCCTGGGCTCTGGGCTTCTGCAGCCGGCGCGTTATCAGCCGAAGAAACCTCAGACGCCCTATCGCAGCCAGACATGCATAGGAGCAGCAGCGAGAGTGCAGTGGCTTTAAACAGTTGGTAACAATTCATACTTGTGTCCTCATTTTTTTATTTATCTATTCAGTAATTTGCCTGAATGAACTAATTATAAACACTGACTATTAATTCGGCTGATACCAAATAGGTGATGTATAGGCTCTATCTTGAATCACTTTCGGAACTTCATCTGGTAACATAATATCAAAGAAAACAGCGTCTTTGAGAGTCCATCTTGGTCTAGGTATCTCTATAACTCGGCAATAATAGAAACTCCTCTGCCCTTCATCAAAATCTGGGTCTGTCCAAATACCTGATAAATGATAATCGCCGATAGAGTTATCATACGTCGCATCCTCTTCACTTACAGTTGAGCCTATAGGTCTCAAAAATCCTGTTTTTTCATCTGGCACCCTCGCTCCGGCCCATGCGACATTATATACTTTTTCATGAAGCTGGCCGCGTTTATCAAGCCAACCTTTAACTATTTGTATTCGGTCTAGATTCGCGCCGAGGGGGTCTTTAGATGCCGAAAACATAAAAGTAGGCGATTTCTTTAGCCCTCCATTAATCAAGTCACCACCCATGGGAACACCATATCGATATCCCAACTCCTCATAATTCGGCTTGTCTATCATCGAATCTGTATATTCCCACCCTCCAAAGAATCTAACCCTTATGTGCGAGCCTGTTGTCGCATAGACCTCTTTTCGCTTCATGGCGGCAAAGAGCGCCTCGCGAGTATTTTCAGTGGCCCAAACAGCTGCGTAGCCGGACGCCGATATGCTCCAATTTTCCCAGAGGCGGTCGCCCGCTAACTTGGAGCTGGTCCTCTCCGATCGCGGTTCAGATTCCACGAACTTGCCAAAAAAATTGTCTTCCTCAGGTGTCGACAAACTGTTGTGACCGTCTGTACTTCCTATCATGCCAAATTTATAAGGATTAACCTGAAATTTTTGCTCATACAGTAATCCCTGCTTTAAAGCACCTCTTGCATAATCATGCTTAAGTTTGTTTTCTTTGGTTTTCTTGAGCCCCAGATTGGTATCGAATGTCTCAAAATCAGAAAATTCATCGTCTGGCGACAATATGGGGTGTGTTTCAGAATCTCCCTTGACCTGGGTAACCTCTGCAAGCGGCTCCCATCGGGCGCTCATCCGAGCATAACCGACATCTATGGGGTTTCCATCAACAGTATTATCAGGAAACATCATTCCACCCGATAGATTGGAGTTGTGGGGAATGGCAATTTCGGATTAAAATCTTAGTGTGATCACGAAACCTGTACTAGCTTGGATCGTTACGGGGCGGTAGTACAGACAATGTTCTGCGCAGGCCACCGTATCCTGGAAAGCTTACTAGCTATAGATTAGATCAGGCTGTCTGGAGAATTAGCCGAGCTAGTCTACTGGACCTGACCCGGCAGTCCATTAACTATCCGAACCGACTCTATATGGTACTCACAGCTCCTGACAGACACAAAAAAGACGAGTGGTTAGCTCGCCTTGTTTGTCACCCTTAAGGATTAATACTCATATGTAACACGAACGCCCCAAGTCGCGGGAGTTCCGCCCCATTGGGCCGAATCCAATCCTCCAACATCAGCCGCGTAATCAAAGTACTCTTCGTCAGTAAGATTCTTGCCGTATAACGACACCCGCATATTACCGGCCGGATTCACATAGGCAATACTCGCATCAACCAAACCAAACGACTCTTGCATCAACCATGGCTTGTTGTACACATCAGTCATGTAGTCATCTTTCCAGAAGTAAGCCACTCTTGTAATGACTGCCCCACCATTGGACATCGCCGTCTCATAGGTAGCGCCAAGGCTGTAAGTTAACTCTGGGTTCTTAACAAAATCCCAGCCCGTTGCCATTGCATTATCAGCCGCATTAATCGTCCCATTGGCATCCGCATCAAAATACTTGATTTCGGTGTACTCAGGATCATTTGTCCCCACCGAAGCGTCAATCGAAAGCCCACCAAAAGTCTTCAACTTAAACTCAGCCTCCCAACCCGAGATCTCCGCACTACCGGCATTCTCGAATACCAGGCAGGCGCCCTGGGCACAAGGCATGTTCACGAAGAAAATAAGGTCTTCATAGTCTGCCTGGAAATAGGTCAGATTAAAGACTCCTCTACCATCAAGAAACGTTGATTTGTAACCAAGCTCAAAGGACTCAGCGGTTTCTGGGTCGGATGGCCCAATCGAGCCCTCGACTGTCGCGCGTGAGTTAAATGAGCCGCTTCTGAATCCTTTGGTATAGCTAGCGTAGATCATCTGATCTTCGCTCAAATTATAGGTCGCCGCGACCTTTGGTGAGAAGTTACTCCACTCGCCTTGCTTCTTCAAAACCGTCGAACAGCTAGAGAAATCCAGCTCACATGAACCGAGTATACCTATGTCCATCGACTTCTCTTCCTTCGTCCACCGTCCACCCAAGGTCAACGTCAACTCATCATTCACGTGATAGTTACCTTCCCCGAAAATTCCAGACGTTTTATGCTCAGTTGTTGCGACACCCGCGCTGTTCAAGACAAGAAAGAAATTCCTGCGCTCTCCGATCATGTACTCCTGATCGAACAAAGACACGCCTGCCACAAAATCAAACGTATCAGAGAACGTCGACGCGTAACGAACCTCTATGCTGGTTTGCTCTGCCGTCTCTTTATTGTCGTTAAAGTGAAAGATGGTGAACGGAGTTCCATCAAAGTCAGTGCTTGTGTCGTACGTCATGTCTCTCCAACCTGCCAGCGCTGTTACAACGCCGTAATCAAGGTTCCAATTAGCCTCAACTACCAAAGAATCCACTTCAAATCTGGTATAGCCGATTAGATCATGATTGATGTCGTATTTACCTGCGGGTGGTGTAAAGCCCCACGTGTTTTGCGCCATAAATCTAGATCCGGTACCACACATGGAGGAATTGGACTGGACACCAGCAACAGGCACACAGTTGTGTACTATGTTCTGAGAATTCGCACTACCGGTGTCGCTCTCCAGATGCTCAAAAATAAAGGTGGCATCAAAGGCATCACTTGGGGTCCACTTCAGCATGGGCCTGATAATAGTTAGGTCGACGCCCACCTTGTCGCCGGTGTCCGACTCAGGCATCCCAGCTGCCCATATGGTGGTATCGACTGAACCCCCATTGTTATCCTCGTAGTAGCCATCACGATCTGACTTAATGACTGCAACCTTAGCCGCTAGCGTATCGCTGAGGGCTCCCTCAACACTAAAGGCAAACTCTGTTGCGCCATAATCTCCAAAACCTACGTCAACATTACCGCCAAATTCACCGGTGGGTCTTTTGCTGCGCGTTAACACGGCGCCGCCAGTTACGTTTCGACCTAGAAGTGTTCCCTGCGGGCCGCGCAATATTTCAACAGCCTCCCTATCGAATGTACTCGCCAGTGAGCCTGGAGTATATCCAACGTAAATCCCATCGACAAATACACCTACAGCCGGGTCGAGACTACGCGTGGATCCGTTGATCCCCATCCCTCTGATGTTAAAATTAGGGTAGCCAGTGTAGGTGCCGACGTTACCGAGCTCGGCATTAGGTGTCATATGGCCAATGTCGACAAGATCCATGGTGAAAGCGGTTCTCATCATAGACTCAGATATCGTTACCACCGATGCTGGCAACTCCTGCGTAGAAACAGAACCCGCTCCCTTTTGAGAAATGACTACGACCTCCTCAATTCTTCCATCGTGATCGTCAGCGACTATCTCCTGCGCTTCGAGCGCAGAGCCAACAAACAAAGACACTAATACCCCCCAAACACTGTTTCTTTTTGATATGTTCACAGTTTTACCCTTTTCCAATTCAACTTTTGAGGCGATGCTGATTTGCCCCTCATTACCCATTGAGATGTAGAGTCCTGTGCTAGCCAGAAGAATATCGAGAGCCTCGATAATTTCATATTGCCCGTTTAAACGATTGCCTGTTTTTAACTTAGTTTCGTCAAACGAAAACAATAATGTTATGCCGGCCTGCTCTGCAAACTCAATGAGCGCAATATCAGCTCGTAGGATAGGGATATCGAAAGAATATGTTTTAGCTTGCTTTGAACCTACCATGGTGGATTCACCAAAGGCAGAAGTTGAACATACACACAAGGCAAGCGTTAAACATAGGGTCTTCACCCACTTAATATCGGCGAAGCTAAATGACTCCCCATAAAACAAACTAACTGCTATTAAGGAAGACGACTGAAGTTGAGTTTTCCGCCAGCTTAAAGGGAACATTTATTCATATTTTAATTAATATATTGAAAGATTAGCAACACTCAGCAAAGAAGTCCATGACCCATTAACCTTGCTATTAGCTGTATTTTATTTCCTAGCTGCCGCTATTTTGAAGAATCATTGCCTTCCATGTTGGCCGACGAAAGAAAAATTTGTTCATTATCACCACGCTCAGACAATATGTTGAAATTGGCTTCCAAGGTACTCAAAAATCCGGATATATCTCCCACCTTAAACAGACCTGCAACACGCAGCTTCTTGAGCTTTGGATCCAAAAAGACAAACTCGACCGGAGTGTAACGACCGACCTCGGCAACAGCAGTCGCAAGAGATTCGCCACGAAAGATGATGTTGCCGCTCCGCCAAGACAATTGCGCAGTCATATCCTCGGGCTCCAACACCTCCAATCTCTCGACTTTCTCGTCTAAAATCAAACGCCTTCCTTTAATGACTACAAGCGATTGATCATCAAGAATATTAATCGACTCACGATGATCGAAAGCGACAGTGTCTTTTTCATGCATTCCTATGCGGACTCTACCGTCATCAACCACCACCTCTATTCGCTCTGGCGTCTGGATTTTTACGCTGAAGGCAGTCCCTATTGCTTGCACAACGCGCCCAGCTGCAATGACACTTAGGGGTCTAGCTGCATCATGCGCCACGTTAATATGCATTTCACCACGCTCAAGTTTGACTACCCGCTGCTGATTACTATAGTTGACCTCCACCCGGCTTCCTGTATTCAAGGTAATTTCTGAGCCGTCCGAAAGCGCAATTTTCGATAACCCACCAATGGAAGTCTCATAGGTAGCCACGTCGGCGTGCAATTCAGAACTTGACTCGTATTGTGATCCGTTCAGGCTAATAGCTACCATTACGGCGCAAACCAAGGAGGCTGCCATCGCAAATCGGTATGTCCTTCGAGTCCCTTCGGGTGCTTGATCTTGCTTTGCATGCGGGAACAGTTCTGCCAAGCGCATCAATACGTCCATTTTATCCCACATTTGAGCCATCTGCAGCAGCTCTGATTCGTTCATTGGATCAGCTTTCAGCCATTCTCGAAGGGCGTGCATTTCAGCTTCGGACAGGCCCTTGTCCATTTTTGCTATCCAATCACCTGCCGCCTCACAGCATTGCTCTACCGAGGCACTCTGTTTCCTAATATCGTGGATATTACTCACTCTGAGTTACTCCTACCTAATTTCTCCAGTTGATACCTGCCCGAATCGACTGCATCCAGTTTCCTCATATAGATTGAACATTTCCTAACAGCCAAAGATATATGTTTTTCTACGGTACTTTCGGCGATACCTAGTTCGCGGGCAATTTCTCGCTGCGAATAACCATAAACCTTCTTTAAAACAAACACCCTGCGCGCCTGCTTAGGCAGCTGTCGTACGGCCTCACAAAAGTGGCCAAATTCTTCGCTGGACGCAGCTCTCTCGAACGTTTCGTCATAGTCATGGCTGGGGCCGACTGCATCGCCGTCCATACTATCGTCCCAAGATTCGGTCAGACGACTTGCCGCACTTTTTACGCTGTCGAGGGCCAAATTACGAGCGATTTTGAACAGGTACGATTTTGGGTTCTCAATCTTACTAGGTTCGTCAACGAGCAACATTCGCACATAGGTTTCCTGAACAACATCTTCGACGTCACCGATAGGGACAATTTTCGACACAGTTCGAGAAATACTCAACCGAATTGATTGAAAAATTTGAGTAACTTCATCCACAGGGACCTCCTTCATAACTCCATGTAACAGTTTAGACGATTCGCAAGATAATTTCCGCCGCTATCTGCAAGAAAAAACTGTTAACATAGTTACTCTTGACCGCCGGAAACAAGCGACTATGATCTGCGCACAATAGGCCGTCAACTTGATAGCATATTTAGACCTCAACATAGCTGGGCATCTAAGGCGAATTTTTGAGATATAAGGCGGCCCACTATTATCTCTTTTCCTTTCTCCAAAGGAACGAAATTTCAATATTTCATCAATCCACCATGATATCATCCAACGGCATGGGGATAGCTAAAAAACGATTGATTCTAATGGCAACGATCTGCCTATTAATGCTGGCGATTTTCGCTAACGAACGCGCATATAATATTCTGCTGCTAGAGGCAAACGCCCACCTAAATGAATTGATAACCGACCCTAACTCGACAATGCTCGGGCCTTTGAATTCTATCCGCGGCGCACAACCGAATCTAACCTCGGTTTCGATAACTAAAGCAGTACGCAAAGACGTAGACGCTTGGTTTATTAGTAGCCAGACTCAGGCACTGATCGTGCAACAGCACGGAGAGGTACTCTATGAAGCTTATAGTTCCGACACACAAAGAGGCCTAAACGTTAACGGCATGTCCATGGCCAAAAATATTATTGCGATGCTGGTCGGGATAGCTATAGAGGAGGGTCTTATAGGCTCGGAGAAAGATCCAGTTATCACTTACGTTCCTGAGCTGAATCTAGCCGATGCTAGCAGCCCTAACATTAGGGACTTACTGCGCCATACTAGTGGAATTCAATCAACCCTATCTGATATTCAGTCGACACTTAAAAATCACTTAATTGAAAGACCGCTAGGCGATATTATTTTTTCTGAAAAAAGAGAATTTCATTACGATAATATGAATTATTATCTTCTTCGTGTAATTCTCATTCGAGTTTACGAAAAAGAAATTAATGAAATAATTGAGGACAAACTTTGGCGTCCGATGGAATTGGAGCGCGCACAAATCATTAATAACACTGGTTATTGTTGTTTGTTCGCGACTGCAAAGTCTTGGCTAGCTATTGGCAGCCTCTATCTTAACAGGGGCCGATATGAGGGCAAGCAAATTGTACCGGCGCAATGGCTAGAGAAAATGGTGACGGATTCTTTAACGCCGCCATGGTTTTATGTGCAGGGCACTAACCGCTCTACTGACAATCGTTACGGCTACCACGTTTATTCCGGAATGAGTAAATATCCAAATTTTTTCTGGCTTGAGGGCATGGGCTTGCAGTTGATCATGATTAATCCCGAAACTCAAACCATCATTGTGCGGTTGGGCGGCATACCGTCATTTTTTAAAAGCCCCCTAAATAATCCACGAAAATCCTTGAGCGAAGAATTAGTCGAACTATTTGTTGTCACTAGCCAGTAAAATCCATTCTATAAAAATCAATCTAATTAAATATCAGAATATCTGATGTTATTCATATTCTCATCAATAAATTGGTTTCCGTATAATCTGCCAGCGCTATCTTTCAGACAATTTTAATCAAAAACATCAATATATTATTCATACTTATTTAAAAATTGTTTAAAGCTGAATACTTGTTTGTCGTACTGTTAGAGCGCGAGCGCATTAATGCCTAGGAAATATTAATGTAAATTTTTAGCAACGGTCCGTTCTGATCATTGCTAATCCTAAAAAAGTATAACAACTAACATAGTTTAGCTTAGATTTTATTAGCCTAAACTGGGGGAAAAATATGAAGAGTAAATCCTTTTTCAAATATGTAGGTATAGCCTTAGCCATAACATCAATCTCAGGCTCTCCCTATGCAGCACAGCTAGAAGAAATCATTGTAACCGCACAAAAGAGGGCAGAAAGTCTGCAAGATGTGCCCATTTCAATGACCGCACTTTCAGGCAAAAAAATAAATGACGCGGCTATCAACAGCTTTGCTGACTTGTCGGCCTACATACCTAATATTGGCATTTCAGAAAATCCTGTCGCCACCGGGGTTTACATGCGCGGCATCGGACCCGGTGCTCAGCAGTCATTTGAGCAATCCGTAGGCCTCTACGTCGATGGAATCCATATGGCAAAGGGCCGCCAATATCGAACCGGTTTGTTTGACCTACAGCAAGTCGAAGTCCTTGCAGGTCCTCAGGGAATCTTGTTCGGCAAAAATACTTTGGCAGGTGCGATTAATGTAACCTCAGCGTCAGCAAACATCGGTGATGAATTTGGTGGCAAAATCACCTTAAACAAAGAGTCTTTTGGCGGTGAAGTCGCTGAAGGGCACATCGCTGGATCTGTTTCAGACACGTTGGCGGTTAGGCTCGCCTACAAAGACCGCCAAGGTGATGGTTACTTGCCAAATGGTTACACTGGCGCCGACTCACCCACAGTAGACGAAAACATGTGGCGCCTCAGTGCAAGTTGGGAGCCGCGCGACAACATTAGCGTGAAATTTAAGCATGCTCAGAGCGAGCATGTGCGAGTTGGCTCCACGATAGCGGTAACGACTTTTTCGCCGGTGGAGAATTTAATCAAAGCCTCACAGCTAATGTATGGGGTCATGCTGGGCGTAAACCACC
>Ga0209712_10003897_pt1 | contig 12019 bp, 3 predicted proteins | sample ArcOceMetagenome_FD_187443 | JGI IMG/M metagenome (GOLD analysis project Ga0209712, IMG submission 187443) | Marine eukaryotic phytoplankton communities from Arctic Ocean - Arctic Ocean - Greenland ARC118M Metagenome (SPAdes) (version 2) | ecosystem: Environmental > Aquatic > Marine > Oceanic...
GGTAGCAGGCGCTGGTATTCTTGGTCTTATTCTCTTAGGTACTAAACCTATGAGTATTGTTAAATCCATCGGGGGTATCATAGGAAACATACACTCCGTAGTTACAACTGGTATGCTACTAAACAAGAAAGGGGCATGGTCAACCTACCTTTTCGGTGTTAAAGGTGGCGCTGGCTTACTGGGAAGAACAAAGCAAACGCTAGCTCCTGTATTCGACTTTCTCCTTAGCGGAGTAACAGGGCTAACAAACTCTCTAGCGAAATCAGTTATCTACGGTGAAGGTTTTTTCAGTTTATTTTCTATCGCTAAGTTTAAAGAGATGGCAAGCGGCTTTACCCTAGTGGGATTACAATCTTGGTACGCTAATTTTAGTTTTATTGCAACAGCAGCTTCGGCTAAGGCGATGGCCGCAAGTTTCTTACTCTCAGTTAAAGCAGTTCTAGCGCAAACTTTTGCTATGGGCAGACTAATACTTGTCCAAACTGCATTAGCTGCTCTTACTACTGTCTTGAGTATTTCTTTCGGAGTATTAACCGCTACACTTGCACTAGTTGCTACCGCAGCAAGAGCTATGTGGGTCGCTCTTTCCGGACCCCTTGCACCTTTCGTTCTTGCTTTCTTTGGTCTTATGGCATTATTTTCTTCTTTCGGAGCAAAAGCTTCAGATGACATGGAAGGTTTCGCTAAGACAACTAAGAGCGCTACTAAAGAAGTTGAAGGCCTCGCCAAGGGACTTACAAACGGACAAGCTCAAGCAGGTTCCCTTAGGAACACTATAGCTAATTTTGTAGGTATGGGTGTAAACTTAGATGTAAATTTTGAGTTTGAACCCAAGTCTATTGACGAAGTATTCGACTATGTGAAAAAAGGAAACGAAGAATTACTTTATGACCTCGAAAGAGATACAGGGTCCCTACGATTTGATTGGGAAAACGATCTGTACACCTGGTTGGAATTAGGGTTTAGAGATGTAGTAAAAAGCTTTCTTAACGATGTAAAGGACGTAACTAACTCAGCTCTAAGTTTTACAAATATACTGTTTGACCTTGATCTCAAGATGTTTAAGAAGGATACCAAATCAGCTATAGACGATGTTTTAGATGCTAAGTATCCCGGCCTTAAGATAGAACTAGATGTAAATAGAAAAGACCTTGAGAAATTTACAACCGCTGATGATCGTGGTATGTTTGTTAAAACTTCTAAAGACTTAGTAGAAGTAAGAAGGCAAATCAGAGAAGCAACACAGGATACTTTCCTTTGGTTTGATGCTGATTGGGCTGTAGATCAAAACGCTCTTAAGGACCTGAACGGAGATCTCGTTTTCCACGAAAGTCTCCTAAAGCATGTAACTGCCGCGATGAAGCGACAAGTCAACGCGGGTAAATACATATCAGGATTCTCTAAAGAGTGGACTAATGTAAACACCAGGTTAACAGAAAGTGGAGCTCTATTCGGTGGTCAAATAATAACCACAAAGGGTTTATTAGATATCTCAAAGCTCAACTCGAAAGAGCAAGAGAGATATAAAGCACTTTCAATGCAAGCCTTCCGAATTGCTGGTAATATCAAAGATATATCAGGCGACACGGCGCTTACCGCAGCGGAGAGATCAAACCAGGTTGCCAAAGAAGCAGCTGGCCTAGAAGAAGTTAACTATCAACTTCAACAGGTAGGTGTTAAGCTCGCTAAACTTAGTAATTTTGATTTAATGAGAGCAATAGGTCTTGACGACTCTGTTAGTTCTAAATTAGGTGATGAAGAACGCGCTAAAGTTATTAAACATCAGAAATTAGTAATGGCTACAGAAAAGGCTATTGCTGAACTGAAGAGACAAGATGCACCCTTAGCTAACATAAACGCAGCAGAAGCACAGTTGGTTCAATTAGAATCGCAGTCTTCAGGGATAGCGAAAGAAGCAGAGCGTAGTTTGCTAACTATGTTTGATAAAATCAGCATGGACCTCGGTGAGAGTAAGGTGAGTCTTGATCTTGAAGAATTCATTAAGCTACCTAAAGACCTACAATCAAGAGTAACTAAGTTTTCTTCACAGATGAAAGCGCTAGATGACGCGATAGCTAGGACTGACAACAAGGAAGCACTTGCCGCGTTACAGATAGGTAGGGCACAAGTAGAAGACCAGATAGCTACCGCGTTAAACGTAGACATTGACACTAGTCAATTGGATAACTTTGCTCTCGCTTTAAAACCATTCCGTGACTTGGGGATTAACTTTGATACAGATACCTTTTCTGATTTAGGAAAGACTTTCTCTGATAAGATAATTCAACAAGCAACTGACTTGAATGAAGAACGTGAAGAGATTGCTAACACAGCTTATAAACTTGATTCAGATAGACTCAAGGCCGTTGCAGACTTTAACAGGAAATTATTCGACCTAGAGGAAGCTACGCGTAAAGCTCGTGAAGACGCATTACTTTCAGATAAAACTTCTGAGGAACTAGCAAACGGTTTTGGTAGCGCTATAATGGGCGCAATGACAGGTAAGAGTGACTTCGGTGACTCAATGGCCTCGTTAATTACCAATAAACTGGAAATGGGATTAGAGAAGCGTATTGCTTCATTTGCAGAAGGTTTTATGGACGCGTTCTTCTCTATATTTGAGGGACAAGATGGTTTCATGGGTGGTTTAGCTGACGCTTTAAAAGGGCCCAGTAATTCGGACGGTGATTCAACTATGTCAGCAGGTGGGGACCTCTTTGGTTCTCTCTTTGGCGGTGGTAAAGAATCTGAGGCTACTGGAGACGGTAGCAGTATCGGAGACTACACCAGCATAGACTTATCAGGCGGCGGAGTAGGTGAAGCCATTGAAGAAGGTGTTGACACAGGTGCTGCAAGCATAGGTAAAGTATTAGACGGATGGTTGCCTGGATTAGGCGGTATGTTTGATAGTTTAACAAACGGTCTTGGTGGAATCTTCAGTAATCTTACAAGCTCACTAGGTAGCATATTAAGTAACCTAATGGGGGGTAGCGGTGGTGGTAGCGGTATACTAGGTAGCCTCTTTAGCCTAGGTGTTTCGGCAATAGGCGGAGGTGCTGCGAGTGCTGCGAGTTCTGCTACGAGTGGTGCTAATGCTTTGGGTGGTTTGAGCTTCGGAGGCACTTTCAATGATGGAGGTATGGTTACTGCTACTGGACTTGCTAATGTTCACGCAGATGAGATGATACTAAACAAGCGCCAACAGTCTAACCTTTTCAATCAGTTACAAGAGAGAAACAAAGGGCAGTCTGCTAATCAACAGCAAATAAGCATTAACGTCACGGGTGATATTTCGCGTCAAACTAAGAAAGAAATTTATAGTATGATGCCAACTATCGCGCAAGGTGTTAACCAACAAAATAGAGAACAAAATAGATAAGGAGAAAAAGGAATGGCTGCGTATTATTTCCAAAGTCAGGCAATAGTAACACCATTCCGTCTCTCATCTAACGAACCTGTTTTCTCTGCGGACACTATATCATTAAAAGTCCGTAGAGTAAAACAAGGGGCGCAAAGATGGGAAATGGAATTTAAAGTTGTCATAGCTGACCCGACAGATACATTTGTTGATATGATTGATAACTTTCATAATACGGTAACCCTCGAAATGCCACAATTGAATTCTCGGGGTGAGACCATATCATCAGGCACTAGCGGTGCATTACTGCGCGTCAATGGCGCTCATACCGCTGGGGATAAGACTGTCCAGATTGATGGGATGGTGAGCCTTAGTACAATAAACAAAGGTCGTTTCGTAAAGTTCGCTAATCACGATAAGATTTATTTAGTCACCAGTACTTCTACTGCTAGCGGAGCAGGTCTGTCTACTTTAAATATTTATCCGAGCTTAAGAAAAGATGTACCTAACGATACCCAATTGCTTTACCGAGATGTCACAGACGACATCACTTTCACAGCCTATAGAGACATTACAAATGTACAAGGCATTACCTACACTGATGGTATACTATCAGAACTGGGGACAATTAACTTAATAGAGGCTTTATAATGAAAAATACTCCTTCCTCAATAATCACGGCTTTAGTCTCAGGTTTGTCTGAGCCGTATCTTTTACTGGATATGGAGTTCGCTAGCGGTACAGTTAGATTGACTAACTCAGCTTTTGATATCCAAGCTGGGGGTAATACTTATGTTGCAGATGGGGGTCTAACCTCGATTGACCCTCCTAAGCTTACTTCCATACTTGATAGAGAAGTGTATCGTATAAAATTAGTGGATTTCAGTAATGAATTTAAAGCGTACTTTGATGCAAGCGCATTAGGTACCAGCGTTACCGTTACCTTAGGGATATCGGGTAACTACACAGACCTAGACACTGTCTATAAGGGTCGTATTGACGGGGTTTCTATCGAAACTAACCCAGAAGAAGGGACCAAGGATGCCATCATAGAATGTTCATCACCTTTCGCAGCGTTAGAGAGAACTAATAACCGTATGACAGACAAAAATTACCAGCGCAATATTGACTCTACAGATTCCTCTATGGATTTAGTATATGCCACAGCTAAAGATGTAGAACTTAAATGGGGTAAGAAATAATGAGTGCTGCTATTTTTAGTGTAATCATAGCTATCGTCTCTGCTATATTTACTTACTCAAGCCAAAGTGCAATGAGAAAGAGACAAGATGCAGAGGCTGATAAACGTAAAGGTTTTTTAGCAACTGTAAAAGGAGAGCCAAGAGCAGTCCCTGTCTGCTATGGTAAGAACAAGTTAGGCTCGGTAGTAACTTCCGCAACAACTTCTTCTAACTACATCTGGAGCTCAACAGACATGTCCTCTGATGGCATGCAGTTTGCCTTACCCGGGGTTCGAGGTATGGTAGGTAGTATTTCTCCTTCTAAAGCAAAAAGCAGACGCAATCAATTCTTGTTTGTACAGTATGCTATTTGCCAAGGAGGCATCCAGGGCTTCCAGCACATTGAAGTTGATGACCAGGATTGGAACGATGCAGAATTAGATCACGGACAAAACATTCGTGTATACAAAGACGGCGGTACTGCTGACCCCATAGCTACCGCTAATGGTACAAACATAAATAATAAGTTTACTGACATGGCGTACTGTAGTGCGGTGTTCAACTTGGACAGAGATGATCCTCAGTACTTCAATATACCTGAGCTGAGCTTTTACGTAACAGGACTGAAAGTAGCCAACATCGGCCGGATAGGTACCCCAGGAGCATACTTATACTCTTACAACAGAGCAGCAACGTTGTCTTACACTACTAACTCCGCCTTGATTCTTTTAGATTACTTAACTGCGCCTTATGGTATGGGTTTATCTTTAGATGAAGTTAACCTAGAATCATTCTATAATGCGGGGCTAATATGTTCCTCAACAGTCAACCCGGCTAATGGTTTAGGTCCGATTATCAGACAAGGCAAGGTACAAGGCGGTCACGATGTTTCTACCTCTGCAAATGTAGACGGTGGTGCAAGAGACACAGGCATGTATGTGTCAACGGTAACAACTAGTACTACTGTAGACTTTTCGTTTTCTGGTGGATTTGATGTAGAATCTTTTGGCGATGACTTCATTGCGGGAACAGGGGTGTTTGCCCCAGCAGATGCAGGTGGGCTGTCTTTCCATTTAGGTGGAAATAACGTATATAACATACAAAGCTCTGCTAACTCTTATTACGACTCAGCAAGCGACACCTTTAAAATACCAATTGCTAACATAATAGCAGGTACTGGTGCTGACGCAATCACTGCCTCTACAGAATTTACTGTAGAAGAGTCGTCTCTAGCTTGGGTGAACACGGTAACTCTCGCAGACACACTCCCTCTTTATGAGTGTAATGTTACACTTGACCCCTCAAGACCTTTAAGAGATAACGTAGACGAAATACTATTGTCTATGGGTAATGCAGATTTGATATGGGCAGAAGGTAGGTATAAGCTACAACTACAATACCCTACTACCCAAGCAGCGTTAAAAGCGACTGCTGAGAGTACTCTTATAATAACAGATGACATTCTGCGCACATCACAGATTAAAATCAGTTACCCTAAGTCTACAGAACGTTTAAACCAATGTACGGTCAACTACTCTAATGAACAAGAAGATTTTTCTTCTGCGAGTGCTACTTGGCCTCCTACAGCTTCTACTCTGCATACACAGTATTTGGCGCAGGACAATGGGGTTGTGCTAAACAGCTCGTTTACGTTAGATGCTATCATAGACCCTTATCACGCTACGGCAAGAGCAGAGCAATTCGTAAGAGAGTCCAGACGGGCTATTGTATACGAATTTGAGATATTTGCTGAGGGCTATAACTTGGAGCCTGGTGATTACATTAAGTTTAACTCGGTTTTAAATAATCTGGTTAGCGATGATGATACCGCTTTGATAACAGGTGTTACTCTCACTGAGAACATGACTGTCCTCGTTGAAGCATTTAGAGTTAATGCTACGGATTTAGCTTGGAATGTAGCGGATGATGTGGCAAGTGAGTACCCTCCGGTTGTTAGTTTTAAGACATTCCCACCAGAGATAAACAACTCTGCTATTTCGACAGGAGACTTAGCAACCGCATCTGTTACTGGTTTCTATGTAGATGAAGCAAAACAACGCGTATTCCTTCGTTGGGATGGTGATGTTTTTGGGACGCAGGTAGACAGGTATATTGTAGAAGCTCGTGAATCAGCGGGTACGGATGATGACCAGTGGTTCACTGTTGGTGAAACCTCAAATGAGATATTCTACCACATACCCGGTAACCCTCAACTCGATATGTACTATCGCATTAAGGCAGTCAGCCAAACAGGGAGGAGGTCTAACAGCTCAGTTGTTGTAGGCCCGGTTGACATCGATGCTATCAGTCTCGAAGGACCCAAAGGAGACATAGGTGTCAAGGGTGTCGAAGGACCAGATGGCCCTAAAGGTGTCGAAGGACCAGATGGCCCTAAAGGTGTCGAAGGACCAGACGGACCTAAGGGTGTCGAAGGGCCGGAAGGTTCTAAAGGTGAAATCGGTGTTAAGGGAGTCGTAGGTGCACAAGGTAACCAAGGCGACCAAGGTACTAAAGGTACTATTGGTGACCAAGGTACTAAAGGTACTATCGGTGACCAAGGTACTACAGGTGCCAAAGGTGAGCTAGGTCTTAAAGGTCTAGTAGGGCCACAAGGTACTACTGGTGACAAAGGTGTTGTAGGTCCTCAAGGTCTTGTAGGTGACCAAGGTACCACAGGTACTGCGGGTACTAAAGGAGAAGTAGGTCTACAAGGCCTCGTAGGTGCCCAAGGTACTACAGGTACTACAGGTACTAAAGGAGACGTAGGTCTGCAAGGTCTTGTAGGTGATCAAGGTATTAAAGGTACTCTAGGTGCCCAAGGACCTCAAGGTCTCAAAGGTCTCATAGGTACACAAGGTACTACAGGTACTACAGGTACTAAGGGAGACGTAGGTCTACAAGGCCTCGTAGGTGCTCAGGGTACTAAAGGTACTCTAGGTGCCCAAGGGCCTCAAGGTCTCAAAGGTCTCATAGGTACACAAGGTACTACAGGTACTACAGGTACTAAGGGAGACGTAGGTCTACAAGGCCTCGTAGGTGCTCAGGGTACTAAAGGTACTCTAGGTGCCCAAGGGCCTCAAGGTCTCAAAGGTCTCATAGGTACACAAGGTACTACAGGTACTACAGGTACTAAGGGAGACGTAGGTCTACAAGGCCTCGTAGGTGCTCAGGGTACTAAAGGTACTCTAGGTGCCCAAGGGCCTCAAGGTCTCAAAGGTCTCATAGGTACACAAGGTACCACAGGTACTGCGGGTACTAAAGGGGATACCGGGCTTCAAGGTCTCGTAGGTGCCCAAGGTACTAAAGGTACTCTAGGTGCCCAAGGTCCTCAAGGTCTCAAAGGCCTCATAGGTACGCAAGGTACTACGGGTACTACAGGTACTAAAGGAGACGTAGGTCTGCAAGGTCTCGTAGGTGCTCAGGGTACTAAAGGTACTCTAGGTGCCCAAGGGCCTCAAGGTCTCAAAGGTCTCATAGGTACACAAGGTACTACAGGTACTGCGGGTACTAAAGGCGATGTAGGTCTACAAGGTCTCGTAGGTGATCAAGGTACTAAAGGTACTCTAGGTGCACAAGGTCCTCAAGGTCTCAAAGGTCTCATAGGTACACAAGGTACTACTGGTGCTCAAGGTACACAAGGAGATACAGGTCTGCAAGGTACTACGGGTGCTCAAGGTACTAAAGGTACTCTTGGTGCACAAGGTATTACAGGTCTGCAAGGTGTTACAGGTAGCCAAGGTGAGAAAGGTACTCTCGGTGCTCAAGGTATCAAAGGTATCGTGGGTGTCCAAGGTAGCCAAGGTAGTACAGGTGCACAAGGTGCTACAGGTGCCCAAGGTACTAAAGGTACTCTAGGTGCTCAAGGTACTACAGGTGAACAAGGTACTAAGGGTACTACAGGTGCTCAAGGTATCAAAGGTATCGTGGGTGTCCAAGGTAACCAAGGTAGTACAGGTGCACAAGGTGCTACAGGTGCTCAGGGTATCAAAGGTGTTATAGGTACTCAAGGTAGCCAAGGCGCCACGGGTGCTCAAGGTACTAAAGGTACTACGGGTACTCAAGGTGCTCAAGGTACTACAGGTGAACAAGGTACTAAGGGTACTACAGGTGCTCAAGGTATCAAAGGTATCGTGGGTGTCCAAGGTAACCAAGGTAGTACAGGTGCACAAGGTGCTACAGGTGCTCAGGGTAACCAAGGTTCTACTGGTCCTCAAGGGGGTCAGGGTTTGCAAGGTGCTTTAGGTAATACCGGAGAAACTAATTTCTCTTACTACACTAACGCCCCGATAAACCACACACCCTCAAACCTAAACATATCAGGTACCTCTGCTCTGTCTTCAAACCAATGGGCAACTGCTGGTGGTACTTACTTCTGGTGGTCAAACCCTACGCAAGTACCCGGCGGTGTAACATCCATAAGATGGCAACGATACGCTATATCTGATACTGCTGCTAATATTGTAGCTGGTGATTTTACAGGTCCGTTCACGGTAGAAGGTGCACAAGGTCCAACAGGTTCCAAAGGTAATACTGGTGTCCAGGGGGTGAAAGGTGTCCAGGGTGTCCAAGGTAGCCAAGGTAGTCAAGGCGACCAAGGTACTAAAGGCGCTGTAGGACCCCAAGGTATCCAAGGTAGCCAAGGTGGCCAAGGTAATGTAGGTCTACAAGGTACTAAGGGAGCCACAGGTCCCCAAGGTAACCAAGGCGGCCAAGGCGGCCAAGGCGCTACAGGTCTACAAGGTACTAAGGGAGCCACAGGCCCCCAAGGTAGCCAAGGTAGTACTGGTAGCCAAGGTAATGCAGGTCTTAAAGGAGCCACAGGTCCCCAAGGTAGCCAAGGCGGCCAAGGTGGCCAAGGGGCTACAGGTCTACAAGGTACTAAGGGAGCCACAGGCCCCCAAGGTAGCCAAGGTAGTACTGGTAGCCAAGGTAATGCAGGTCTTAAAGGAGCCACAGGTCCCCAAGGTAACCAAGGTAGCCAAGGCGGCCAAGGTGCGCAAGGTCTTACTGGTGACAAAGGTACGATAGGTGTCCAAGGCGCACAAGGTGGCCAAGGTAGCCAAGGCGGTATTGGTAATACTGGTGATAAAGGTGCTACGGGTCCCCAAGGTAACCAAGGCGGCCAAGGTGCACAAGGTGCTAAAGGTGCTGTAGGTCCCCAAGGTAACCAAGGCGGCCAAGGCGGCCAAGGTGCACAAGGTCCTACTGGTGACAAAGGTACAATAGGTGTCCAAGGTAGCCAAGGCGGCCAAGGTATCCAAGGTGCCAAAGGTTCCACAGGCCCACAGGGTGCTCAAGGTGGCCAAGGTAGCCAAGGCGGTATTGGTAATACTGGTGATAAAGGTGCTACGGGTCCACAAGGTGGCACTGGCGGACAAGGTGCCCAAGGCGCTAAAGGCGCTACAGGTCCTCAAGGTGCTCAAGGTGGCGTAGGTGGCCAAGGTGACCAAGGTGCTAAAGGTGCCACAGGTCCCCAAGGCGGCCAAGGCGGCCAAGGCGGCCAAGGCGACCAAGGAGCTAAAGGGGCTACAGGTCCACAAGGTGCACAAGGTGGCGTAGGTGGCCAAGGTGGCACTGGTGCCCAAGGTGCTAAAGGTGCTACGGGTCCACAAGGTGGCGTAGGTGGCCAAGGTGGCACTGGTGCCCAAGGTGCTAAAGGTGCTACGGGTCCACAAGGTGGTGTAGGTGGCCAAGGTGTCCAAGGTGCTAAAGGGGCTACAGGTCCTCAAGGTGCTCAAGGTGGCGTAGGTGGCCAAGGTGGCACTGGTGCCCAAGGAGCTAAAGGGGCTACAGGTCCACAAGGCGGCGTAGGTGGCCAAGGGGTCCAAGGTGCTAAAGGCGCTACAGGTCCTCAAGGTGCTCAAGGTGGCGTAGGTGGCCAAGGTGACCAAGGTGCCAAAGGTGCTACGGGTCCACAAGGTGGCCAAGGTGGCCAAGGTGACCAAGGTGCCAAAGGTGCTACGGGTCCACAAGGTGGCGTAGGTGGCCAAGGTGGCCAAGGTGACCAAGGTGCTAAAGGTGCTACAGGCCCACAAGGTGGCGTAGGTGGTCAAGGTGGTCAAGGTGACAAAGGAGCTGCAGGTCCTCAAGGTGAAGTAGGTGGTACAGGGGGCGTTGGCAGTCAAGGAGCTACAGGTGATTCTGGAGCAACTGTTGCTATCGATACAGCCGCTGCTGTTGCTTCGGATAGCGCTAAGTCTACACAAATCCTTGCAGTTAAAGGCTCTGCTGTTCAGACTTTCGATATCTACTGGCACGTACAAACAGACCAGATGTGGAAGTACAGTGGTTCTGCTTGGGTCAAATTGGCAACCGTGTCTAACGGTACAGGCAGCAGCTCAATCAACATGAACGGTAACGATAACCGTATTGAGGTCAGAGACAACTTAGGTAATGTGCGTGTTAAAATAGGTAATTTAGCCTAATAACTTAATATAAATATAAAGGATACAAAATGAAACAAGAATGGCAGCTAAATGATAAGGAAGGTACACTATGTCGATAAAGGAATTCTTTATTAACTTGGATAGATGCGAAAATAAGCGTCTCCAAATGGAGCATACTTTCCCCAATGCATATCGCATCCCTGCTATTGATGGTAAACAAGAAACTCCAAGCTCTATCTCACCTTATGTGTCAGATAGTTCTTGGAGAGACCCCTACTACAATCGCCGAATGACGAAAGGAGAAGTAGGGTGTACCTTGTCTCACATCAAAGCCTGGGAGATTTGTGTAGCAGAGAACGAAGGTATCATAGTGTTAGAAGATGATTGCGTAATTAATGACAAAAATTATCAAGAGCTTGTGCAGGGTTATTCTGACACTTACGATTTTCTATACTTAAGTAAGAATCATATTTCAGGAAAGACTGTACAATTAGATGATTTCCTTGAAACAGGGGGCTTCTGCTACTGGACTAATGCTTATTATATAAAACCAAAGGTAGCAAAGGCGTTATTAAGTTACTGCAAAAGTAACCCTCTTATACCCGCAGACGAGGTACTCCCCGCGATACTCGATCAACACAGGTGGGAATCACTAAACCAAAAACTATACTTTAAAGCAGCGGCATTCAGGGATAACATCATCGACCCTGAACCGGGCGCTTTTAACATAAGTGAAACTGAATCATTAACGGATATATGGGAAGATTATATGCTACAAATAATAACAGTAGGTACCGACCAAGCTAAGACTCGTAAGCTAACAGATGACACTCGCTTTGACATCACTAACCTAGGTAAGGATGTTGAATGGCGCGGTGGTAATATGGAACTAGGTCCAGGCGGTGGTCAGAAAATTAACTTAATTAAAAAGCATTTAGAAACATTAGATATCAATGATATTGTTCTGTTTTTAGATGGCTACGACACATTTATTCACTCTAACCAAAATGAGATTATCCAAAGGTATTTGAGTTTTGGTAAAGAGATTGTGTTCTCAGCAGAAAAGATTTGCTGGCCCGATACCGCTATGGAAT
>Ga0209712_10003900_pt1 | contig 12011 bp, 9 predicted proteins | sample ArcOceMetagenome_FD_187443 | JGI IMG/M metagenome (GOLD analysis project Ga0209712, IMG submission 187443) | Marine eukaryotic phytoplankton communities from Arctic Ocean - Arctic Ocean - Greenland ARC118M Metagenome (SPAdes) (version 2) | ecosystem: Environmental > Aquatic > Marine > Oceanic...
TACCAACTGGAGCAACATTTCCAGCGTAAAAATTAAAAAGATAAATATTTATAATAAAATAAAAAAATAAAATGGCAGTATTAGATCCAAACGAAATATTTTTCACCGCTTTTGAGCCAAAACAAGCTAATAGGTTTATCATGTATATTGATGGTATTCCAGCTTATTTAGTAAAAGAAGTAGGGGCTGTAACTTTATCACAAGGTACAGTTGAATTAAATCATATTAATGTATCAAGATATGTAAAAGGAAAATCCACTTGGGATCCAATTTCTTTAACATTATTTGATCCAATTACCCCATCTGGAGCACAAGCAACTATGGAATGGGTACGTTTACACCACGAGTCAGTTACTGGTCGTGATGGGTATAGTGATTTCTATAAAAAAGATCTTACTTTTAACGTACTAGGACCTGTAGGAGACATTGTATCTGAATGGATTATAAAAGGTGCATTTATTACAAACACATCATTTGGAGATTATAATTGGGATACTGTAGATACTGCTCAAAATATAAGCATTACAGTACAACCAGATTATTGTATTTTAAACTTCTAAAAACATTACTTTCCCCTGATTTAGAAAATAGCTTGGCTTCGGTCAGGCTTTTTCTTATATTCATATGTATAATATGAACAAACGTTATTATTAAATAAAGATTATGGCCGATTTTAAACTAGCAACAGAAATAGTAGACTTACCTTCTAAAGGGTATTTATATTCAAAAGATTCCTCACTAGCTGATGGGAAAATTGAAATTAAGTATATGACCGCTAAAGAAGAAGATATTCTTACTAATTCCTCTTATATTCAAAAAGGAACAGTATTAGATAAATTATTCCAATCATTAATTGTCTCTAAAATAGATTACAATGAATTATTAATTGGAGATAAAAACGCAATTATGATTGCTGCTCGTATCTTAGGATATGGTAAAGATTATGCTTTTACATATGAAGGTGTAGAAGAAACAGTAGATTTAACAGAAGTTAACAATTCAGAAATTGATGATGATCTGTTCAAATCCGGTAAAAATGAGTTTAGTTTTACATTTCCTCACTCTGGTAATGAAATTACTTTTAAATTATTAAATCACGGAGATGAAACAAAAATCCAACGTGAACTTGATGGTTTAAAGAAAATTGATAAAAACTCTGATCCAACACTTACTACAAGATTAAAACACACTATTCTTTCAGTTGAAGGAAAAACAGAAAAAAAAGATATTCGAGAGTTTGTAGATAAATATCTGCTGGCACGAGATGCTCGTGCTTTAAGAGAATATATTAAGTCAATGTCACCGGATGTAGATTTAACTTTTTTTCCCTCTGGTAGAGAAACAACAAAAACCATCCCAATTGGGGTTGGATTTTTTTGGCCTGACTTTGGAAAATAGTCCAGTATACAGAAAAAATTTATTTACCCAAATACATAACATAGTCTTCCATGGAAATGGGGGCTATGATTGGTTTACAATATACAATATGCCCATTTGGTTACGTAAATTTACTTTCCATGAAATAAATGAGTACAATAAGTCCCAAAATAATAAAGCGAATAAGTCTAAAGACAAAGATTCTTTAGTTAATACTAAGGGTCAAGTAAACCAACCTAAATTTCAAAATAAAACTAGTTATAAGTAAAATTATACTCTTTAATATTTATAACAAAATACCCTTATGGCCTTAGGAGACGATGTAAAAAAAGCAAAAGAAGAAGCGCAGGATTTTAAAGAAATAATGTTGTCATTAGACTCAACATTAGCATCTTTGGCTGTTACATTTGCAAATGGGTTTGGTAAAGGAGTAGATGATGCTATAGTAAAAGCAGAAAAATTAACTAAAGTTTACGAAAAGGATCTTTCTAAAGCCATAACTCAATCTAGAAAAGACCAAGAATCTATAAATAAACTTCAAGATCAAGCTAATAAAGGTAAAGCTAGTGAAGCTGCTATAGCTTCAAAACTTTCTGATATAGAATCAAAAAGACTATCAGTTCTTGATAAAATTGAAAATGCTAAAAGGGAAGGTTTAAATATTAATTATGAAGAAGCAAATGCTTTAGTAGGGGTTTATAATCAACAAGAAAAAATTACTAAAGAAATTGGAGATAGAGTTAAGGCCCAAGATAAATCTTTAGGGGCTATCGGAAAAATTTCAGGGGCATTTACCGGTTTATTGGATAAATTGGGGATGGGTGACCTTAATAAGTTTTTTAACCTAGATAAGGCAAATGAAGCTTCTAAGGTACAATTAGAAGATTTAGGTAAAAGTGCAACTGCAGGTAAAAAAATAGGTATTGTTACTAAAAATATAGTTAAAAATTTAGATATGGGAGCGCTAGCTGCCGGTGGTCTATTTAAATTAGCAGGTGCCCTGTTTGATCAGTTTAAAAAAGCAGACCAATCTACAACTGATATTGCTCGTGGTCTTAGTATGTCTACAACTGAAGCTAAGGCATTTAAGAAGGAAATGATGGAAACTAGTGGGGGAATTACATCCCTTAATGTTTCATTAAAAGAACAAAAGAAAACGGTAATGTCTCTTAATAAAGAGCTAGGGGGTACTGCAATTGCTTTTAATAGAGATATTTTAGAAGGTGCATCAGATACATTAAACAGACTCCACTTATCAGAAGAAGCAGTAGGTAATATGGCTAAACAAGCTATGGTTACAGGTAAAAGTTTTAAAGCATTAGAAAAAGAACAAGCAAAAGGAGTTTTAGATGCTGAAAGAGAATTTGGTGTTAGATTAAATTTAAAAAGTGTATTAGATGAGTCTAATAAAATAACAGGACTTGCCAGGGTTAATGCTATGGGTATTGAAGGTGGATTAGCGAAAGCTGTTTCTACAGCTAAATCTTTAGGTATCGAAATGAGTGCAGTTGCGGGATCCGCAGGGCAATTATTGGATTTTGAATCTTCAATTACTAAAGAATTAGAAGCTGAAATGTTAATTGGTCGAGATTTAAATCTTGAAAAAGCAAGATCAGCTGCTTTATCTAATGACCAAGAAGCATTAGCAAAAGCATTAGTTGAAGAAGCAGGTAGTCTAGAAGAACTACAAGAAATGAATGTTTTTCAACAACAAGCATTAGCAGGTGCTTTAGGAATGAGTGCTGATCAATTAGCAGATAGTTTAATGACTGGAGAAGCATTATCTACCCAAGCACAAGCTGATTTAGACAGAGATGCTCAAAAAGCTTTAAATAATGAAAAAATGCTTTCTTTGCAAGAAAGACAAACCCTAGCAATGGATAAATTTGCATCAACCGTTCAAATGTTAGGTCCTTTACTACTAGTAGCCGCTGCTGCTGCCGCAGCAATTGCTATTGCTATGTCCTTTGGTACGGCAACACCTTTAGTTGTAGGAGGTATTCTTGCAACTGCAGCTGCCGTTGGTGGAATAATGTCTCTTAGTAACGTAGAAGATGGTGTTGCTCCTCCAGGATCGGGACCATTCACAATTCAAGATAAATTTGGTGCTACTACAATAACAGCAGCAGGTGATGGGTTAGCAGTTTCACCTAATATTAATACAACAGGAGGAGCTGGAGGAAATGCCAATATGGGTGAAACAAATATGTTATTAAAACAAATTTTAAGTAAAGAAGGAACAGTTAAAATGGATAGTACTGAAGTAGGTACAGCTTTTTCTGTAGGTTCTAGACAAATACAATAATATAATATTTATAATAAAAACAATTAATTATGGGACTTTTAAACAAATTAGAAACAGGCCAATCTACATTAACTGGGTTAAATGGTGGTACACCATCTACACCTGAATTTTCACTATCAAAATTACATGATACTTATTCAGTAAATGGTGATCCAAATGTACCTAACAAACCGGCACCATCAAATTTAGATTCTGGTAACCCAGCAAGATATTTAAATAACTTACCTAGATAATAAAATATGGGGCTTCTAGATTTAACAACTGACCTTAAATCATTAAGGTATGGACAAGACCGTTTAGGTGGTGGGAGTAGTAATGAACCCTTTATTACTCAACCTATTGATAGTACTCCTGGAGAGGGTGCTGGTCTTGATTTCCTTTTAAGAGCTAATTCTTTACAAAGAGTAGCTGATGATACTACAAGGATGTTTAAATATCTAAAAAGTCCAAAAGGTTTACAATTTATAGCAAAACAAAATCTGTTATCTAGATCCGCAGTTAAATCCCAAGCAAGTAATGGACCTTTAAATGATGGGGTTTATTTACCAACTTCAACTTTAGCTCAAATAGCAGTAAATGCTGGAGGGGGACATTTGTTAAAACAAGGAATAAATCCCTTTGCAAATACAACAGCAGATGCCTCTAATACTGGTATAGGTATTCTTGATGATGTTTTAAATTTTTTATCTGATGATTTACCTTTATCTACCCCTTTTTACGCCAAAAAAATTGAAGTAGTAAAAGGAGATCCTAAAGGGGGAAAAGGTAACAGATTAGTAGATTTAGTTGATTATAAATTAGGAATATCCCAAGGAAATAGTTCTCAATCTTTTTTAGATCAATTAATTAGCGGAGGTTCAGGTGGTGGTGGTATTGGAGGTTTTTTAGGTGGATTTGGTGGAGGAATATTAAATAATATATTAGCAACATCACCATCAGCAGGACAAAAATATAATAGCATATCCTTAAACCAGGGCGAAATACTAAGATATGATGGTGGTCCAGGATCTGCTTTAGGGGTAGGACAAACAAGTTTAAAAAGGGTAGATTATACCAATAATATAGAACCTTTTCTTTATAATTATAGTGAGTTAGTTAGTGCCGGGGATTCTAAAAAGTTCAAAGACCAAACACTACCAGATTTTAGAGCAATAAAAAACCCAGAATCTAATCAATCAATTATTTCAACAACCTTAGATTATAGTAGAGATAACATAGAAAACAGAGTACATTTAGGTAGTCCCGGAAGGAGAAATAAAAATTTATCAAATTATAATATTGGAACCGGTGATGGTCCCTTAGATAAAATTAATGCCTTACCCTTATATTCATCTACAGGAGTTGTTAAAAAATATAAAGGGGATAATATTAAAAATGATTTTGTAAAATTTCGAATAGGTATATTAAGTAATGAATATTCCTCTATAAAAACTTACATACATTTTAGAGCATTTATAGATAACTTTGCTGATAACTACTCAGCAGGTTGGAATGAAGAAAAATTTATGGGTAGAGCCGAATCTTTTTATCGGTATGATTCCTTCAATAGATCAATATCCATGGGTTGGACTCTAGCAGCACAATCCGTAGATGAATTAATACCCATGTACCAAAAATTAAACTTTTTAGCTTCTAGTTTAGCCCCTGATTATAGTCAAGATGGATATATGCAAGGAAATATTGCTTATTTAACTTTTGGAGGTTATTGTTATGAACAACCTGGTATAATAACTGGTTTAAACCTATCATACCCTCAAGAATCCCCATGGGAAATTGATGTTAATAGTAAAACAGGGGTAAATGATGGAGGTAAAAAAACAAAAGAATTACCTCATATTATGAAAGTTACAGGGTTTGAATTTAAACCTATTCACAATTTTATACCAAGAATTCAACAAAATACTTTTGAAGGATTAGAAGAAGGTAATGCTACATTTATTTCAAAGTTTGGTGAACAAAGATATATAGCCCTAGAAAACCAAAATGGCAATAATTATACAGGTGATGGGGGGCCTGAAAACTTTACCGTACCTTCATCTAAAACAGAACAAGAACCAGCTTCTACTGATATTGATAAAACAAAAGAGGCAATAGGTCCAAATACTAATCAAACATCAATATAATGGGTAGATACGGAAACACAGATTTATTAGGAAATAATTTTTTATATTATGGGACTACTAAATACCCCTCTCCTCCTTTATCTTCTTCCGATATATATGTTATCACTCAAGAAGGTGATAGGTATGATCAATTAGCTCAAAAACATTATGGGGATTCTAGTTTATGGTGGGTTATTTCTTTATCAAACCCAAATTTAAAACAAAACTCATATTTTCCACCAGTAGGAATACAAATAAGAATCCCACAAAATTTATCAGCTATATTAAATAGTTTTAAACAGTTAAATGACAGATAGTTATGACCGGAAATTTATTAGGTGAAGAGTTTGAGGATTATGTATTCAATCAAATCAAAGATAGACAACTCCTTATGGGGACGGGGTATGATGTAACAAACTTATCATCAAACAACCTTCTTTCCCCACGAGAAATTAATGTATTAAATAATAAAAATTCCTTTATTAAACTAGCATCCGGAGTTAATTTCTTTGATACTATTACACCACCTACTTTCGACGAAGCAGTAAAAGCAGGAGCATTAGGTGATGATTCAATTTATGAATGGGGGGGAAGGCATAGACTTAAAGATACCCCTGAAGAAGTAGCAGGAGGTTATATAATATTAGATGAGGGAAGAGAAAATTTTAAACTATATAAAGCTCAAATTGAACAAAATATTATAAACCAACGAAAACAAGGTGAACAAAAACTTAGAAATATTGGATTTGACGAAAAACAAATATCTTCCTTTTCTAAAACCAATAAACTTGCTCAAAACGCGGTTTTGTATTCTGGTTTAAGTTCCTTAGACCCTCAAACCAAAACATTTACCCCAAGAGCAGGAATTTCAGAAGACATAAACTCTCTTTGGAATCAAAATTCAGCCTATGGATTAGGTGGAAAACAATTTGGATTTCAACCCATGCCTGGTATTACTTCAGCAACCATAAATTGTATAAATAGAGGATCAATTAGATCTGCAACTATACAAATAAAAGCATATAATACCTTTCAATTTCAATTAATTGAACTATTATATTTAAAGTTAGGTTTTACTATGATGTTAGAATGGGGGCATACTAAATATATAAATGATGGGTTTGTAGACCCTATGGGGGCAACAATAATTGAAGATAGTTTTTTTAGTACAAAAGAACAAACTCAATTACAAGTATTAAAAAATATTGAATCTTATAGAAAAAAGTATGTAGGTAACTATGATGGTTTTTTTGGAAGGGTAACTAATTTTTCTTGGGATTTTTCTCCAAATGGTACTTATAATATTACTTTAAAATTAATAACTTTAGGAGATATTATAGAATCTTTACAAATAAATATCCCCTCACCTATAAATAGTTTTACATCAGGAGACAATAATAGTTCTTCTAAAGTTAATGCTTCTACTACAATAGATACATGGTTAGATAAATGGACAAAACGTAACGCTAGGGTTAGTGGTACTACAATCCCATACAAACCAAATAAAAACTATCTAAACCTTTTAAATGCTAACTATGAGAACCAAGCAGGAGATGAAATATTTAGATATACTAACTCAGATGGAACTGTTACTACAGGTCTATCTACTGAAATTGAGGAAAACATTTTTACTCAAGAAGCTAAAAAGTTAAGGGACTCGGAAGAAGAGTTTAGTTTTAAAGAAGTAAAACGGAGAGTAAATGAGGAGTGGACGTTATTTCAATCTCAAATTAATTCAACCTTTAATCTTAATGGGGGGTTAACAAAAATGAATAGTTATTATACTACGTTTGGTAATTTATTAAAAAACATTGCAGATAGTGTTATACCTAGAGTAATAAATGGTGATGAAAGCTCTCCTATTTTAATTATTGGGACCGATGAAAAAATTAATATAGTTAGTGCACAACCAAACCAAGTATCATTTGATCTTAGTGTATGTTATATTAAACCCCAAGTAAGTGCTGATGGAGTAAATATGCCCCAATTTTTATTAAAAGATAGTATAAAGGATTTTTTTGTGTTAGAAAAAGAAGGAAACCAAGATATACTTTATGGTCAGCTAATGAATATATATTTAAACTTTGATTTTATAAAAGCATGTTTAAGAAAAAATACATCAAAAGACGGGACTTTAAGTTTATTTAATTTTTTAACTGGAATTTGTGATGGGATTAATAGTTCCCTAGGTAATGTAAATAAAATAGAACCCATAATTAATTCTGAAATAAATGAATTGGTTTTTATAGATCAAAACCCTATAAGGGGTAATAGTGATGTATTAAAAAAACTTTTAGATAAAGTACCTTCCCCCCAAGAAATAGTACCTTTAGAAGTATTTGGTTTTAATACTACTTCTGGAAATTCTGTTTCAAACTTTGTAAAAAGCTTTAAATTTGAATCAAAAATCCCATCTAATTTGGCTAGTATGATATCTATAGGAACAACTGCTGGGGGTTCTTCATCTAAAGTTATTGATGGTACTGCTTTTTCTTCAATAAATTCTGGACTAATAGATAGATTTCAAAAACAAATATTACCTGCTCCAAATTTTCCAAACCCTGTTGAAGAAGCAAAAATGGTAGAAAAAGCACAAGAAGAGGATATAGATTCAAAATTTGAAATTTTTTGGGGAGTTAGAATTAAAGATGTACTTTCTACATCACAATATGGTGTACAAAACAGGAGCCTTTCTCAAGGTCGTACAGGTAATACCCTTGCAGATAAAATTCACGCAGATCAAGACCGTAATTTGGGTGTAGGTAATTCTATAAAATGGTATATAAAAAATAGAGCAGTACAAGCCGCAGGTCAATATGGTTACCCAAAAGATGTAAAATCAGGAGTATATAATGGTTATACATTTGATAAATTGACTTATAGTGAGGCATTAAAGGGTTTTAAAGAATTTAAAGAGGGTAAAGGGAAAGATGTGTTATCCGAAAATGATATCGATCTTTCAACTTCATATCAAACTTGGTTAATATACGCCTTTTCTGGAGGTATAACAGGTAAAAAAGATATAAATGGGAATGCCTTTACTATAGGTAATGATAGAGCACAATATCTTAATATTGAAAATAAAGATTTTTTTAAACAAGGTAAACAAGCCTTTAAAGAATATGTTAGATTAAGAGACCAAAAGGCCTATAGAATAACAGGTACCCCTTCAAACCAATCAGGTTTTATTCCAGTAGAATTAAGTATAACTTTAGATGGTATATCTGGGGTTAAAATATACCAAAAATTAAACATAAATCAAAAGTTTTTACCCCAAGAATACCAAACAAATAGTATAACGGGTACTTTAGATTTTATAATAAAAAAAGTAGATCATAAATTATCGGGTAATAAATGGGAAACAAACTTATCTACCCTTAGTATACCACCATCTAGGACTATAAACAATAAAAATCTAGATGCCGGTATATTTAACGAAGGGAAAACATTAGTGGGTACAAGTCAAAATCAAGATAATCGAGAAGTAATTTCATCATACCCTGAATTACCTTTAATATCACCACCACCACCCCCTAATCTACTTACATACGAAAATGCAGTTAAAATTTTAAATAAAATTTCCAAACCCTCTATAGGAAAAGCAGTGTTTGCAGTTCTCTATGCAGAAGCATCTAAACAAGGACAAGCATTTAGATCCGCTGGTGGTTTTAATTATGCTGGGGTTCAAACCGATGTTAGATATAATGGTAAAGCTATAAGATGGGGTGGGGGGTCTAGCAAATATATCACTGCAAGATATGTAAGACCTGATGCCGAAAGAAAAAGAGAGTTTGCTATTTTTGAAAATGACCAAGCCTTTTTAGAATTTATGGTTAGTAGAGTAACATCTAAAGGGTTTAATGGAAATACTGGTGATAGTTGGACTAATACATATATTGATAAATGGTGGTCCCCATCTGATAAGGCACAATATACTAAGGGGACAACTAAATTTAATCAAAAATTAGCTATCTACAATTCATCCCAAGTTAAATATAAACTATACACATAATAATGTACTATCCAAAATCACAAATACAAGAAGGTTTATACACTAGTGGCGGTGAATACATGATAGTTTCTACATCAGAACCCTATACTGGTTACTACTACCAAGTATCAAATAACCAACGCTTTACAGGTAAAAACCCATCCACACCTCCTAATAACCAATTGGTAAATATCCCACCTCCACAAACCCCAAATAGGGAAGGTACTGATGTTGGGTCTGGAATCCAGGATGTATCTGACAATTCTTCCTTTTGGTCTTACCAATACCAAACTTTAAAAAAACAACAAGGAATTATATTAAAAACACCACCACCAATCCCATTACAAACAATCCCACTCCCAACGAGTAATGATTATTCTAATGGTTTCTTTAATAGGTACTTTTTATACAATTTTAAGAATAATTCCACTATAGAAACTAATAAATCTACTTATATCCAATTCACATCCCAATCTCCAAATGTGCAAATTGATATGTTTACCCCATTAAAGGTATTTTGGAGTTTAACCGGAAAATTGAATGTAGTTTATAAATCAAACAATAGCAATATACTTAGTATAGAACAAACCAACAAAGTTTATGGGTTTAGTAATTATTTTAAGAAAAAATATACTCAATATTATCAATATAGTAAAAATGAAAACATTTATAGTAATGGGAAGGAATTAAAATATTCTAAATCTAAAAAACCATATATTGGTTATTACCATATCCACCCAACAAAGGGACCAATGGTAGGAAGACAACATACTATGGAAGCTCATGATTATTTGGAGTTTACACAAACTGGTTCTATATTAAACCCAATACCTCCTACTATCCAATCCGGTTCATATGAAGAGCCTTCTAAAACGATTACAAATACATTTGGAGGCTACTAAAATCATTCGTATATTCGGGTAAAATAAAGGTATATGTATTGGCTTATTGAAAACAAGGAACAGTTAGATGTTCTAATTAATAGTAGTTATAAAGAGGCTTTCATCGAAGTGATCCCTTATAATGACACGATACACCCCGTACTAAACCACGTAAGTTTAATGTATATTAGACCACTTGAAGCAACTAAAGGCTTTATGGTAGGCATACATCATAGTGAAGTTACTAATGAGTTAATCACGTATAAGACAAGCGTTGAAAGATTGATAAACAAATTTAAAAAATTGTATTGTCGCGATAAGAAGGAAATATTACATTATTTTCCAAACAAAACTCTTTATGACATAACGCCACCTCCTCATACATATATACGTCCATCTACCCCAACACACGATTTATACTATAGTAAACACAAGGATAACCATGAGTTAAACCTAATTATACCGATTGTTAAACACTATGAATTGTGCGAGATAATTTTTGGAGATCTAAAAGCGAATATTAACAGAAAAAAAACAAAATATGATGACTTCTTTAACAGTAGAGTATCCGTGGTATTCAACGCCATCGAGAGAAATGGCATACGCATACACAATGACACCTTCAGTGAATACTTCCACGAGGTTGACGGTGAATACGTCCACACTCAGTTCAACTTAAAAACAACAACAACAAGACCATCAAATAAATTTAAAAATGTAAATTATGCAGCACTTAATAAAGAAAATGGATGTAGGAAAAGTTTTATACCACGTAATAATAGGTTTGTGGAAATTGATATTAGTGCTTACCATCCTAGCTTGGCTTCTCGTCTCATTAATTATGATTTTGCCGATATTGATATCCACGCTCATTTTGCTACCCTATATAATGTGGATTATAAAAAATCGAAAGAACTTACCTTCAAGCAACTCTATGGAGGTGTTTTCGAGAATTATAGACACTTGGAATTCTTTCAAGGGATTGAAAAATACGTAGGAGAAACGTGGCGTAAATTTGAAAGCGACGGGTTCGTTGAATGTGAGATTTCTGGATATAGATATAAAAAGGAAAATTTGCAAAACATGAACCCACAAAAACTATTTAATTATTTGCTACAAAATTTGGAGACGTCAATGAACGTTCGTATATTATGGGATATGTGTGGTATATTGCGGAAATGCAAGACAAAGTTAGTACTTTACACATACGATTCATTTTTGTTTGATTTAGATAACAGCGAGGAAGGTGTATTAGAGGAGATTAGAGAAGTATTTAAAAAATATAAATTAAACATTAAAGAAATAGAAGGTTATGACTACAATTTTACAGAATAGTACTAATATGTATAATGCGG
>Ga0209712_10003901_pt1 | contig 12011 bp, 9 predicted proteins | sample ArcOceMetagenome_FD_187443 | JGI IMG/M metagenome (GOLD analysis project Ga0209712, IMG submission 187443) | Marine eukaryotic phytoplankton communities from Arctic Ocean - Arctic Ocean - Greenland ARC118M Metagenome (SPAdes) (version 2) | ecosystem: Environmental > Aquatic > Marine > Oceanic...
TTGTTGCTGATTCGCCAAACCTTCTCTTGTATATTTTACTGCCTAATGCCTTACCCTGGTGAATGCCTGGTTGTTCATCTTTTGCGTAATCAGGGTATGCGTTAACTAAATCTCTGACCTTCTTAAATGCTCTACTCAAATACGCTGGCGTTATGTATGTTCTATGGTTGCCTGAGTCCATTGCAGCCTTAGTGCGCTTCTGTGGCACTCTGTGTATCAAGTATGGGCTTAATACATTGTCGGCTTTGCACTGTTGTATAACTTGCGCCAATTCGTATGTGACTTTAATTTTAATATACGCACTATCATGCTTAATGCTTTTCTTTTGAATCATGTTTATGTGTGCTGATTAATGAAACATTTCTTTTACTGGAGTTAAATTTTCTTAAAAACTATGTATTTTTATCTGCATAGCTTATGTTCCATTCATTTTTTCAGTGTCTTTTATTCATTGATGCGCCAGCTTGCCTTATGTTTCAACAAAGTTGATAATCGAATCTCAGCATCCGCAATCTCAATTATAATATTAAGCATATAATCAAATAAGTATTTGATTATATGCAATTGCTTTGCTGGGACTTAGGTAGGCGAATAAAAATGCACAATTTAAAGTGAAACCACTTAGGCAAGCTAAGAGGATATTATAATGCTAGAGGGTCTGTGCTAGGTAACTATCTGTTGGTATTGTGATCAAACGATTCCGCCACCTGCACCAGAGACTGCCGGACGACTAAGCGACACTTTTTCGCGATACCTAGATGCACGGTAAGCAGATACGGGGTCGATAGCGCCATTTTTTTCAAATCTGGCCATGGCGAGGATGGGCTCGACGTCCGTACGAAAAGCTTCCTTTAGCGTTGATGATGCCATTAGGGCGTCATTGGTGTCTTGAAATCCATCTAAAGCAATTCGGTCAACTAAAAGGGCTTGAGCGTAGGCTCGCTGTACTTCCATGGCAGACACCATGAGGCTTTCAATTGGATCAGTAACATTATGGCTTTGATCAAGCATGTGCATCGGATCAAAACCAGGTACGTTTTCAGCATCAACTAACTCATTGAAAACTAAAAAAAGGCGGTAGGGGTCTATGGATCCGGTATCTAAATCATCATCCCCATATTTACTGTCGTTAAAATGGAAGCCCCCGAGTTTGCCAAACTGAATGAGCCTTGCAACAATCATTTCGATGTTTACGTTAGGTGCGTGGTGGCCTAAATCAACCAAACAATAGGCACGATCTCCTAATTCTTTTGCAATCATGTAATTGGTGCCCCAATCCTGAACCACCGTAGAATAGAAGGCTGGCTCATACATTTTATGTTCGGTAAATAACCGCCAATCCTCTGGCAGGCCAGCATAAACAGCCTTAGTGCTGTCTAAATAGCGCTCAAATTGGCGGGTAAAGTTGGTTTGACCAGGAAAGTTTGAGCCGTCACCCACCCAAATTGTCAGAGCTTTTGAACCAATTGCTTGTCCAAGTTCGATACATTCCAAGTTATGATCGATGGCTTGTTGACGGGTGGCAGAATTACTGTGTGACAATGAGCCAAATTTATAGCTATGCACTTGGCCTTTTTGATCTTGGAAACAGTTCGAATTCATCGCGTCAAAAGTTAGTTGATTCTCTTGTGCCTTTGCCAATAGATCTGAAGCGTCTGCTTTGTCCCAGGGGATATGCAAGGAAACAGAGGGAGTGGCTTGGGTTAAACTTTGAATCACGCCGCAGTCGTCTAATTTGTCAAAAATATGACGGGGTTCACCGAGGCCAGGAAAACGTGCAAAACGTGTCCCGCCTGTGCCTACACCCCAACTTGGAACTGCCACCTGGTAGTTTGAAACCTTGGCCTTTATGTCGTCTATGTTGATGCCGCGGCGGTCAAGATGTTCTCTAAGGGATTGATAGTTTGAACGCATTTCCTGTTCGGTAGACTCGTTGGATTGTTCGATACTTATTTGCTTTATCATGAACCTGCTCCCAGATAGATTTGTTATGGGGCCGCAATTAGCAACCCTGCGAGGCTTTTTTGCTTTTTAACGGGTAAATGCCTGCACGTTACCAGCATCAACATTGATAATGTTGCCAGTGGATTTAGATGAGTGATCGCTGACGAGAAAATAGGCTGCTTCAGCAATATCTTCAGGAAATACAGAACGTTTTAACAATGAGCGCTCTCGGTAATGTTCTTCCAGTCCCTCTTTTTCATCCTTGCCATAAATATTTGCACGTTGCTTTAACCATTCCCCAGACCAAATTTTTGATCCTCTAAGAACGGCATCTGGGTTAACCACATTTACCCTAATGCCTTTTGGTGCGCCTTCAAGAGCCAAGCATCTTGCCAGATGGATTTCGCTGGCTTTAGCTGTGCAGTAAGCCGAGGCTCCTGGTGATGCAGCCAAGCCATTTTTAGAAGCGATAAAGACAATTGCACCCCCCATATCTTGAGCAATCATCATTTTGAAAGCCTCCCGGCTCACCAAAAAATAACCAGTGGAAAGGATCGACATATTTTTATTCCACAATTCCAACGAAGTGTCCTCTACCGCTGCCGCACTGGCAATGCCAGCATTGGAAACTAAGATATCTACCCCACCAAACTCTACTGCAGTTTGGGTATAGGCATTAGCCACGGCTTGTTCATCAGTAACATTCATTAAAACAGTGCGAATTACGTCTGCAGAGTAGCTGGAAATCAGGCTTTCTGCTGCTTCTTTAATAGCAGCTTCATCAATGTCAGCGAGCATGACACAAGCTCCTTCTTGCAGGTAACGTTCTGCTGTCGCCAAACCAATCCCACCTGCACCGCCAGTAATCAAAGCAACTCGCCCAGCCAACGATTTTGGCTTAGGCATACGCTGTAGTTTTGCCTCTTCTAATAACCAATATTCAATGTTGAAGGCTTCTTGTTCGGCTAGTCCACAATATTCTGATACCGAAGATGCGCCGCGCATTACGTTGATGGCGTTAATATAGAACTCACCAGAAATTCGCGCTGTTGCTTTGGATGATGCGAAGGTGATCATGCCAACGCCAGGAACTAAGTAAACAATAGCATTGGGGTCTCGAAGAGCAGGGCTGTTATCACGCTTACAGCGCTCATAATAGGCGCTATAACTGATTCGGTATTGGGAGATCGCATCACTTAGGCTTGCCAAGGTTGCAGTAACATCGGGTATAGCGGGATTAAAGTCCACAACCAGCGGCCGAATTTTTGTACGTAAAAAGTGATCAGGACAGGATGTTCCTAGCGTGGCTAACTCTTCCATCTTTGTACTGTTGACGAATTCTAAAACGGCATGACTGTCATTGAAGTTGCCAACCATATGTTGCGCGCCAGACACCATACCGCGGATGGCAGGCATCAACTGTGCTGCAACTTTAAATCTAGAAGTTGCGTCAAGGCTTTGGTGCTTTGGGCCTCCAAAAGCAGGCACACCCTCAGCTTTCATGGCTAACCAATTCATGGCTCTTTGAACAACGCTTATGGTAAGGCTGTAGCATTCGTGCGCCTCATTTGCCCAAGTGAACAAGCCGTGGCTCTCTAAAATCACACCTCTGGCATTGGGGTTGTCTGAACAGAATTTTTCTAACCACATGCCCAGTTCGTACCCTGGCTTTTTCCAAGGCAACCAACCAATATCACTACCAAATATTTCCTGTGTGAGCTCTTTTGAGTTCTTCGAGGCGGCTATTGCAATAATAGCATCCGGATGCATGTGGTCTACATGCCTTTTGGGCACGTATGCGTGCAGTGGCGTATCAATAGAAGCAGCTCTGGGATTTAGATTAAAGGTGCAATGGGGCAGGTAAGCAACCATTTCATCTTCAAACTCTAGGCCGCGATAGAGTGCCTTCAAGGTGCGAAGCTTATCCATGTAAAGGGTGGAGAAGCCATCCATTTTAATCGACCCAACATCACCACCTGAGCCTTTTACCCATAGCACTTCCACTAAATCGTCACCCAGCAAGTCTTTTTCCATTACCTTAGCCGATGTATTGCCTCCGCCGTAATTAGTAATGCGTTTGTCTGAGCCTAAAAGGTTGGAGCGATATACCAGTAGTTCTGGTTCCGACATAAGAGCCGCCTTAGACATATCCCAAAGATCATCAAGGTGCTGGTTTTCCGGCTTGGTCATCATGAATTTTCTCCCACTGATAGCCACTTCTGTGACAGTGTTTCTTTCGTATATTGGCTGCAGGATATCACATTTTCAGTCATTATCAATCATTATAGGGTTCTATTAGTCTTAATATGACGGTTAATGAAAATAAATGATTGACAATGAATATTTATGAATGCACCATGAAGAAAGATCAAAAAAACAAAAACAAAAACAAAAACAAAAACAAAAACAAAAACAAAACAAGCAAGGCAATACTAAATGCACGAAAGAGAACGCCAAAGAATTATCCTGTCAGCAGTCCAAGACCGACCTGTGGTGACGGTTGTTGAACTATGCACTATAACAGGGGCGTCTGAGGCGACCATACGCAGGGATATAGTTGCGCTTGATGCAGGAAAAAAGTTGAACCGCATAAGAGGAGGGGCTGAGTCGATTACTCCACCTCAGTTCGGAGGACTTGCTGGCCGACCGTTTTCTGTTAACCAATTAATAAATATTAGTCAAAAGCGTGCCATAGCTAGGGCCGCTGTAGAAATGTGTGACGACGGTGAGCCCATTATCATTAATGGTGGTACCACCACATTCCAAATGGTTCATCCGCTCGCCTCGCGGCGTATGCAGGTTTTTACTAATTCATTTCCTATTGCTGAACATCTACTTAATCACTCTAAAAATACCATAATGTTGTCTGGCGGTACGATTTATCGTGAGCAGAACATTATTTTGTCTCCCTTTGAAAACGATGTTACTCGCAACTTTTATGCCCGAAGAATGTTTATGGGTGCAAAAGGTTTGGGACCCCTTGGTGTCATGGAGGGAGATCCACTAATTGTTCAAGCTGAAGAAAAGTTAATCGGGCAGTCTGACGAATTAGTTCTTTTAGTCGACAGCTCAAAATTTGAAGCACGGTCAAGTTTGGTTCTTTGCCCGCTTAGCCGTGTGGATACTGTGATTACCGATGATGGTATCACTGATAAAACAGCAGCAATGCTGGAAGCCGCAGATGTAAAATTAATCGTCGCCAAATCTGGCGCGGCTCAACAGGAGGGATTGGCCTCGTAAGGCCAGTAAAATCTCCATAACACTCTAGGGAGTAAATCATGAGTTTAATAAAAAAAATGCTGCCCGCACTGGCAGTAGCCGCTACTTTATTGACTGGTGCAGCTCAAGCCGCAGATATGCGCATAGCTGTCGTTGTTAAAGCACTAGGTATAGGTTTTTTTGAAGCTGCTGCAAAAGGCGCTGAAGAGGCAGCAAGTGAGCTTGGGGATGTGGAGATTATTTACACAGGTCCAACGAACACTACAGCAGAAGGGCAAATTGAGGTAATCAATGCGCTAATTGCCCAAAGAGTCGATGCCATTGCGATTTCGGCCAATGACACTGATGCATTAGTTCCTGCGTTAAAAAAGGCAATGGCCCGAGGCATTACAGTTATTAGCTGGGATTCAGGTGTTGCTAAAGAAGGCCGGCAGATGCATTTAAACCCATCTTCTAATCCGCTAATCGGCAATATGATTGTGAAGCTCGCTGCAGATCATTTGCCTGAGGGTGGTGATGTTGCGGTATTGTCAGCATCAAGCACGGCAACTAACCAAAACATCTGGATTGATGAGATGAACAAGGTAGTTGGCAATTATAAAGGTATCAACGTTGTTGCAACAGTTTACGGTGATGATCTGGCAGATAAATCCTATAGGGAAGCCAACGGTCTAATGCAGACTTATCCTGATCTTAAGGCTATTATCGCACCTACAACGGTCGGAATAGTTGCTGCAGCTCAGGCTGTTTCTGATGCTGGAAAAATTGGGCAGGTTAATGTAACTGGCCTTGCGTTACCTTCTGAAATGGCTGGACATATTGCAAGTGGAGCATCTAAATCGTTTGCGATTTGGAACCCGATTGATCTAGGTTATTCGGCAACAATGCTGGCATACAACCTTGCAAAAGGTAATGCGGTTGCTGCACCTGGTGCTAAAATCTCAATGGGGCGTATGGGTTCGCTAACATTGGATGAAAAAACTGAAGGTGCAATGGCAGATCCATTCGTCTACGATGCCTCTAACATTGATGCCTTCAAAACTATTTTTTGATTGGTGTCTTGAACAGCTTTGGTGGGCTTGCCCACCAAAGCTCCATTTAAGTTAGAACTGGTAAACCACAATGTTCCAGCAACAAACATTGACAGATAAAGACATTACCCTGCCAATTTTGCAACTGAGTGGCATCGTTAAAATATTTCCAGGTGTAAAAGCTCTAGATAAGGTTTCACTAAACCTCTACCCTGGTCAGGTAACTGCGCTGGTTGGTGAAAATGGGGCTGGTAAATCGACCATAGTGAAGGTTCTAACTGGCATATATAAGCCAGATGATGGTGAGATATTGCTTGATGGCCAAGCCATTAATTTCTCCACAGCACACCATGCATCTGCCGCAGGAATTACGGCAATCCACCAGGAAACAGTTTTATTTGATGACTTGACTGTGGCTGAGAATATTTTCATTGGCCATGCGCCTAGAACAAAATTAGGGCTCATTGACACGCAAGAAACAAGCAAATTAGCACAACAACTTTTACAAGGTATCGGTGCAGATATTGATCCATCCATTCGACTGCGAGACCTTGGTATTGCAAGCAAACATATGGTTGCCATTGCCCGAGCTCTCTCGATTGATGCACGCGTGGTCATTATGGATGAGCCCACAGCGGCCCTAAGTTATAAGGAAATTCAAGAGCTTTACGCATTGGTTGAGCAACTCAGATCCCAAGGTAAAGCTATTTTATTTATTTCTCATAAGTTTGATGAAATATTTGAAATAGCTGACCGTTTCAATGTGTTTAGAGATGGCCAATTTATTGCTGAGGGAAAAATAGAGAGTGTCACGGAAGCTGACTTAGTTCAGCTAATGGTGGGCCGCTCAGTTAATAAAATATATCCTCAACGACAAGAAAAAATTTGTGAAGATGTTTTAGAAGTTGAGCGCTACTGCCATCCGACTGAGTTTGATGACATTAATTTTACACTGGGTAGGGGTGAAATTTTAGGTTTTTATGGTCTTGTAGGAGCTGGACGGTCAGAACTTATGCAGTCCTTGTTTGGCATCACCAAACCCTCTGATGGGGTAGTTAAAATTGGTGGGGCAACAACCGTAATTCGCTCTCCAGCAGACGCCGTTGGTCATGGAATTGTTTATGTCCCCGAGGATAGGGGCAAGCAAGGTGTGGTGATTGGCTTGCCAATATTTCAAAATGTTACTTTGCCTTCCCTCAACTATACATCTCAAAAAGGCTTCATCCGTTTGGCTGAAGAGTTCAAGTTGGCGCGGGAATATACCCAGCGTTTAGATTTGCGCGCCAGTTCGTTAGATCAGGATGTAGGGAATTTATCAGGCGGAAATCAGCAGAAAGTGGTTATTGCCAAGTGGCTTGCAACCCAGCCTATAGTTATTATTTTGGATGAGCCAACTAAGGGTATCGATATTGGTTCAAAGGCAGCTGTGCATGAGTTCATGTCAGACCTAGCTGAACAAGGTTTATCGGTAATTATGGTGAGTTCTGAAATCCCAGAAGTTTTGGGCATGTCTGATCGCGTAATTGTTATGCGTGAAGGTCGGATGGTTGCAGAACTTGTTGGTGATGATCTTACTCCTGAAGCGTTGATTCGACATGCGGCAGGGATAGGCGAGGTTAACCCATGATTAAGAGATTTTTAATTGCACGGGAGACCCTTCTATTAGGGGTGATTCTGTCACTCATAGCCCTGATTGCCTCCCGCTTTCCTGGATTTGTTGCCGCTGGCAACTTAGTGAATGTATTCAATGATACTGCACCACTGATTATACTGGCACTAGGCCAAATGGTGGTTATTGTCACCCGTTGTATAGACTTGTCGGTGGCCGGCAACCTAGCTCTTACAGGCATGGCTGTGGCGATGTTAAATTCAATTGCTCCAGATCTGCCAATACCGATTATTCTCACCATTTCGATTGTGTTGGGGGCTGTTATGGGGCTCATGAACGGGCTACTTGTTTGGAAACTGGAAATACCACCCATTGTTGTGACCTTGGGTACTATGACTATTTTTCGGGGCATTATTTTTCTTATATCAGATGGGAAATGGGTTAATGCCCACGAAATGAGTGCAAGTTTTACTGGTTTCCCCCGGGCTGAAGTCATGGGTCTCCCAGTGATGAGCTGGATAGCCATAGGTGTGTCACTGATGTTTCTGCTATTAATTACCCGAACATCATTAGGCCGTGCCTTTTTTGCTGTGGGTGGTAACCCACATGCTGCGGTATATACTGGCATTGATGTTGGCAAGACACAATGCGCTGCATTTGTTATTTCTGGGGCCCTAGCCGGTCTAGTAGGATATCTATGGGTGGCTCGCTATGCTGTTGCCTATGTAGACATTGCTGGCGGATTTGAACTTGAGGTAGTAGCCGCCTGTGTCATTGGTGGGATTTCAATTGCCGGTGGTCTAGGCTCAGTGGGAGGGGCAGTGTTAGGAGCATTATTTTTAGGAGTTGTTAAAAACGCCTTGCCAGTGGTGCACATTTCACCATTTTGGCAACTTGCTATCTCGGGTGCTGCCATTGTCATTGCCGTGACCTTTAATGCAAGGTCCAACAGGAGCAGTGGTCGGGTTATTCTTAAACCAGTGAGGCCTGATTCATGAACTTTAAAACACGCTCCTTGCCTGATCGGCTGCATTCTCAGCGTTCGCAGGCATTTAAAAACTGGGAAACGCTTTTATTTGCAGTGGCGGTGAGCATTTTTGTTGTGAACTCCTTTGCGTCACCTTATTTTCTTGATGCTTGGGGGCTGTCTGATGCTACCTTTAACTTCACCGAAAAGGCGATGATTGCTTTTGCTATGGCTTTACTGATTATTACGGGTGAAATAGACCTTTCTGTGGCTTCGATCATAGCCCTTGCTAGTACGGCTATGGGTGTCGGTTTGCAGTTTGGCTTGGGGACCACAGAGCTTGTATTTATTGGTTTAACTGTGGGCTTATTATGTGGTGCTTTTAATGCCGTTTTGGTGACCGTGCTTGGTCTTCCCTCAATAGTAGTAACGATTGGCACTATGAGTCTTTTTAGAGGTATTAGCTATATAGTGCTTGGAGACCAATCTTATCAAGGATATCCTCCTGAATTCGCATTCTTTGGGCAGGGTTATGTGTTTTGGGTATTTAGTTTTGAATTAGTGCTGTTTGCTTTGCTGGCACTAATCTATGGTATTTTGTTGCATAAAACTAATTTTGGACGAGCTATTTACGCCATTGGCAACAATCCCACGGGTGCATTATTTTCTGGGATTCGTGTACAAAGGGTTAAATTTATCCTATTTCTTCTCACTGGCCTCATGTCTGGCGTGGCAGCCATTTGCTTAACCTCTCGGCTTGGGTCTACTAGACCATCAATTGGGGCAGGTATGGAGCTTGAGGTCATTACCATGGTTGTCTTAGGGGGTGTTAATATATTGGGTGGCTCAGGCACTATCCTGGGTGTTGTTTTGGCGGCCTTTGTCATGGGTCTAGTGACCTTTGGTTTTGGTTTGTTAAATGTACCGGGCATCGTAATGTCGATTTTTATAGGCCTGCTACTTATTGGCGTGATCGCTTTGCCACGGCTTTGGAAAATGTTTTTAAATAGGAGGTAGTGATGGCAAACTTCAGTTTTAAAATGCAACTGAAGCTTGGGCATGAAGTTGAGTATCAGCGTCGCCATGATGCTATTTGGCCCGAATTACTTGAACTATTAAAAAATGCTGGGATTTCTAATTACTCCATCCATTTAGATGGCCCAACAGGGACTTTATTTGCCTGCCTTACTCGAGCAACAAATCATTCGATGGATCAACTACCAATGGAACCTATCATGCAACGCTGGTGGAATTATATGGCCGACATCATGGAGACTGGTCTGGACAATGAGCCAATTGTGGTCCCGCTTGACCTAGTGTTTTATATGCCATGACTGGATTAAAAAATGTTGCTGTAATCGACATCGGGAAAACCAATATAAAATTGGTAATGGTAGATTTGCAAACGATGGCAGAGATTTGCGTAATAACACGACCAAATAAGGTTTTGCCTGGCCCACCTTGGCCTCATTTTGATATTGAAGGGCATTGGACATTTTTGCTGTCAGGATTAAAGGACTTCCATCAACGTTTTGGTATAGAGGCAATCTCAATAACAACACATGCTGCCTGTGTCGTATTGTTGGATTATCAGGGACAATTGGCAGCCCCTATACTTGATTACGAGCATGATGAACTGGATGTAGACACCGATGAATATAATGCAATGCGGCCTCCGTTTTCTGAAACGGGGTCACCACGACTGGCTGGTGGCCTTAATATGGGAGCGCAACTCCATTGGCAGTTTAAAAAAGATTCCAAACTGCTCTCACGAGTTAAATCGATCGTCACCTACCCACAGTATTGGGCTCACCGCCTGACGGGTATAGCTTCTGTAGATGTAACTTCAATTGGTTGTCATACTGATCTTTGGAATCCGACTGAAGGCAAGTTTTCTGCTTTGGTTAACCGTTTAGGTATTGGGAACAAAATGGCAGAGGTTCGAAGACCTGATGATGTGCTAGGCCCGATATTACCAGAGCTCGCGGTAAGAACCGGTTTGCCAGCGAATACACAGGTTGTCTGCGGGATCCATGATTCTAATGCTTCGCTACTACCTCATATTATTAGTAGAAGCGCACCATTTTCCGTAGTTTCAACTGGCACTTGGGTAATTGCGATGGCTATCGGTGGTAACAAAACCTCACTAGATCCTAAGTGTGACAATCTCATAAATGTAAATGCATTTGGTGATCCTGTGCCATCTGCGCGCTTTATGGGAGGAAGAGAATTCGAACTTATCCAAAGAGGTGCTCGACCTTGTGCAGATGATACTGATATGCAGGCTGTTCTGGAAGAAAATATAATGCTTTTCCCATCGGTGGAGACTAGTTCGGGCCCATATAAAGGCCGTGAAATGGGTTGGGAGCCAAATGAGCCAGAATTTGCAAGTGGTACTCGAGAAGTATGCGTTTCATTTTATCTGGCATTAATGACAGCAAAATGTCTGCAAAATATTGGCTCTAAAGGAAATATCTTGATCGAAGGTCCCTTCGCGAGAAATAACTATTACAAACAAATGCTTGAAGCAGTGACAGGGGAGTTTATCTTGAGTTCGGCATCAGTGACTGGCACAAGTATTGGCGCTGCAATGTTGCTTCAAAGACAACCTTTACAAATGTTCGATAGTCAACCTAAGAGGGAAAACACACCAATGCGAGATGCATTGAAAACATATGCCACTCGATGGAGGTCCCATGTCGAAGGTGAGAATAAAGTTTAATTTCAGACGTTATATACTCAGTTAAATTGACTGTGATACCGATGTAACTGGAGTCAAAGCCATTTTTTCTGAGTTTCAAATTTATTAGATTATGCTAATAATAGTCATATTTTATTTCAGTGGCGGTGAAACTGACAGTGTAATGAAGAAAAAGTGATTTCCCTCTGGCTTAACTTTGGCCATCTAAGTCGATAATTTTTTGTGGGTATTAAGCGTGTACAGTCCAACTTTAGTGCATTGTTTAGTGTTGATAAGTGTTGATAAGTGTTGGTAAAAATGTGTGCTAAGTTGTTGATTCTATTAGGCTAGATTGATTAGTATTTTGGTAACGTAAAAGCACTAAATCCTAGTAACTAAGGGGGTTTCCGTCCGATTGGGAATCTGCCTGGGGGGCAGGGGGTCGCAGGTTCAAATCCTGCCGTCCCGACCAATTAAAACCTTATGGAGTGGGGCTTTCAAAGCTTTTCCAAATATCTAAAAAACAGAGTTGGTCAAAAGTTGATCAAGTCTAACGCTTTA
>Ga0209712_10003902_pt1 | contig 12010 bp, 10 predicted proteins | sample ArcOceMetagenome_FD_187443 | JGI IMG/M metagenome (GOLD analysis project Ga0209712, IMG submission 187443) | Marine eukaryotic phytoplankton communities from Arctic Ocean - Arctic Ocean - Greenland ARC118M Metagenome (SPAdes) (version 2) | ecosystem: Environmental > Aquatic > Marine > Oceanic...
GGCTAAGGTCTGTATTTAATTAAAAGTTTTTTTGTCGGGTCAATGTATGTATGCATATACAGTATAACTAGCCAGCTAGTGAGCTTTCATTCTCACGAATGGAGAGCTCACCGCAGCTTCAGTGCTGTATAATGCACGAATTGGTGACTGTTATACACCAGATGTTGACTCTGTTTCAAAATCAGACGACGCGTAGCCGGTTTCTTCAAGATCATCATCTTGACTGATTTCCAAGGGGATGTTGTCATCCTGCTTAGTAGTTCTGCTTAGCGGAACTTGTTCTCGGCGGTCGTCTCCGTCGGGGCGCTTTCGTCCATCATTCTGGAGCTCTCCTTCCGTATTCTGATTAAAATTGATTTCTGTTCCAACAATCATACCAGGTAATAAAGCTTGATCTGATTTGACATTGCCCGGCTGAACAATTCTACGAGTAGCAGTATCCCAAGTAATGGATGTTTCTAGACTATGTTTTGATTCATCATCGCGATCAATTGAATCCTCGGCATCACCAGATTTCTGTGAAAGGTCTTCAATCTCGATATCGTTTGGTACAGAACCTGTATAAGTTTCAGCTCTGATTGCTGTGGATTCAAGTCTCCTATCTTCCTGGTGAAAATTACTATAATCCTGTTTCAGTAGGCTTTTCAGATGACAAAATTGTGGGGCATCGTGGACTAAATTTGAATTTGCGTGTCTTGCACCATACGTGCTCTCGCTTTGAAGTACCTTTTGACCGATGATCTGATGGTTACTCTGGTAATGTGTGCTTGAGTACATTAATGGATCTTTCGTCTGGACGTCAACTGGGCGATATCTCAATGTACGAGTTATCTGCTGCTGCTGGAACCTTTCTTCATCTGCCTGTCGAAGAAGGCGAGGCTCCAAACGCTCTTGATCATGCACACAGTCATTATTTCCATCGCCATTAGAAGGTCGAACTCTTGAATCCTTTCCCTCGCCATGGCCATTAATTGTTTCCAGCGCTCCTTCAGATCGTGAAAGTAGCAGTCGCAGATCCTTTACTTCCTCGACAAGAAGTTCCTTCTCTAATTTACTCCTTTTCAATTCGGAACCCAGGCCGTTCACTCTGGATACCATAGACAACGACATTTTCTTGTGCTCTTCATCTGCAGATGTCGTCATAGCCTTGCAATGCTCAATCTCTTCTTTCATATGATTCAGTTCGAGTTCTAGTTCTAGATTACGATCCTGGACCAAACACAAATCTCTCTGAATTCGGGTTTCGTTTGCGCTTGAAGAGCTCTTTACTTGGTCAGTTTCTACTAGTGCTCTATTGAGATCCCTCCGAAGCTTCTCATTCTCCACTCGTAAATCTGACACTTCTATTTGAATAAGTTCACTCTTTTTCAATTGGCTAGACATGTTTTTACGAAGTGCTGGAATGATGAACAATAATATTCAAAGTTAGCCCATGCATTGATAATGAAGACCTTTCTTCCTTGAGACGAAACAAGTTGGTTGAACATACCATTGAGATCATCCAACTCTTTCGCATAAAATGCACTTTGCTTTTGCACCGACTCTGATGCATCGTCATAGGTCTGCTTTGCTGCAAGGCGTACACGGTTGAATTCATTAGCGGCACTTTCTCGGATTTCCTTCTCTTTTATTTCCGCAAACTCCAATTTCGCTTCAGCGCTCATTAAAATGTGCTTCACTCTTTGCTCCTCAAGCTGTAATTTTCGTTGCTCAATTTCAATGAAATTCTTGTTCTCTGTCTCACGCTGCTTCGACACTTCAATTTCTTTAGCCAATTCCTGCCTTATAGCCAAATGCTGGTATTCCCTTTCTTTTTCCCTCGCGAGGAAATCTTTTTTTAACTGTTCCTCTTTGCTTTTCATCACCTCTGTACTTTTATCAGCTTTAATCGTCATAGCTTGCCGTGTTTCTTCTACCTCTTTGAAACAACGATGAGCAAAATCTTGTTCCATTGATGTTCGAGCGGACTGTTTGAATTGTTCCAAGTCTCGTTCCACACGTTTCCTTTCTCTTTCTTCACATTCCTTTTGGAAAGCAAACATTCGAGATTCCACCGCTACTACATCTGCCGATATATTATCTGTAGTTGCCAGTGAATCCTTTTCAACACCTAGTGGCATCGTTTGACTTGATTTGTGGATAGCGCTATTTGATATATTTGTGACCATTTCAGGACGTTTCGCCATTAATTGGTAGACTGCTGAATCCTTGAAACTTTTGGGGCCTCCGCCAGCTGTGGTAAGCAAGTCATCCGACAGTTTTGATCCCTTCTGTATTTCAAATGCCTTGAGGATGTCCTCGATTGATAGACGGTATTCATCAAGTCCACTCTCCGATAAAAACACTGATTGCGTGCATTCCATTTTTTCGCAAATCAAACAGTCCATGATGAGTGATCGAATCGCAGCTTGCTCGAGACTTTGTATTCGGCGAACCTTTGGCCCTTTGACGAGAATCTGACATATTTCCTTCTTTACATGCGTTTTAACTGACCTAACGATTCCTTGTTTTCGGAGTTCAATTCGAATAGATTCGATTAGTTCCTTCTTATCCATTGCTGAAGGTGTCTCCACACGGAGTTTAATTCAAGGGTTCTTTTGAATTTTTGATTTTTTTAGAAAAGAAGGAACTTTCAACTTCCAGCATTGCTTCCAGAGATAATTTAATTAAAAAAAAGTACGTGCAAGGTATTATGGAAGATAAGATTCTTATATGTCGAATGTTGTCTACACGTACCCGTAAAACACTATGCGTGAAGCAAATACAAAGTAATAAAAGTGCGTGTGCAACTAGAAGATAAGATCATTATTGTTGTCTACCCGTAAAACACTTCCCTCAGGAAGCCCATTAACAAGATCTGCTAGTGCGACCTTCACATGAATATCACTTTCCCGTCCACCTTCAAGCGTGACCACAGTCTTGAACTCTTTATGGTCTACAAATGGATAGCTTCCAAATGTAACTTCCGTGTGATTTTCAACAACGTTATTCAAAATGGGTACAATGCTATTTTCATCAACCGAAAGAACAACTTTGAATGCTACCTTGCGACCAAATTCTGTAGAGAGATATGATGCAACATGCTGTACCTTTTTTTCGAAGAATTGTGGGACACCAGGTAGAATAAAAATATTTTGGCACTGGAGCACTGGCCATTCACCTTCTTCTCCTGAGAGATACCTAAGCTTGGAGCAGTCAGGAAGTGTTGCCATTTTAACCTGCGCCTCTGTCAATTCTTGCTCGTCATTAGTATTGTCGCCATTCATTTTGCTTTTGAGCAGTTCTGCCATTTCTTCATTCAAATTCAATTCACTTCCAAGCGCAGAAGCGACACTCTTGATTGTTACATCATCATGAGTGGGCCCAACACCTCCAGACGTAATTATGACATCCACTTGATCATTCATTTTCTTAATCTCGCTAATGATTTCATCTTGGTCGTCGGAAACTACTACTACCCTCGCCAACGGTACGTTATTTCCATTTAGTGCGGACGCAGCGGCGTGAGTATTTGTGTCGGGTGTGAGGCCCTTTAATATTTCATCTCCGATGATAATGATCCCGACAGTTCTTTGAGACACTGAATGGCTTCCAATGGAAGAAACATCCGAGTCGCTGTCCGAAATATTGGTTGTTGAATCAATAGCATTCGTGGGCACTTCTTCCAGAATGTCAGGAGGCGCTTTGGTGTTTGGTAAAGAAGCGACGGTAGAGCACTTCGAAATAGCATCAACCTCTCTCTCAACAATCTTCTCCTTCTTTGAAGAAGGTCCACCCTTTTTCTTCTTATCCTTTTTTATCCTTCCAGCCCTTTCCTGGTCCCAATCTTTCAACATGTAAGCGGGCCAGTATTCTTGAGTATTCCCCTCCACATGCACCTTTTTCAATGCAGGGCATGGCAAAGTATCCTTGACAGTTCCCAAGCTAGTGTAGCCCTCATCGTACAATGCACAGTACGGCAATTTATACAATCTCAAAAAGTGCCAAACATGACCGTAGGACCATTTTAGAACAGGATTCACTCTCATGAACGGCGGCATATAGCTAGAAGAAGGAGCGAACGACCCCTGTTTGCCAGCATTAGGATCTGCGGCCCTCGTCCCTAGCACGAATGCCATAGGATGCGTTCTAGCTTCATCCATGGAAACTAAATAATTCTGCTTCACGAGCATCTCCAATCCACCCACGAAACCAATTCCCTCTTGAAATGCAAGCATGTCCAAATCGTACTCTTTTACTGTGTGTTGCACGAAATCGTACACATCTGGGAATTCTAATTTGTTGTTGAAATATATGACCCTCGGTCTCGTGGGCTGGACTCCTCCTGTATTTCCTTGGTCCAAGTTACGATGGTAATTAGCATGAGCAGCACGCATTAACTCTAAAATCACAACTGCATCTTTCCCTCCATTAAAGCTTCCAATAACGCTCTCTGGGCCATATAGCCTATAGGCGTGATCGAGGGTGTGCAATGCATCCTGTATGAATGGTTGAATGTAGGAATCGGTACAAGAGATAAATGCTTCATATTTCTCCAGCGCAGCTTCGTAAGCCTCACTTGACCATGTCGCACTTGCAACTGGAGGTCTTTCAACATCATTCTTAGTAGATGGAAGGATGTGAAGAAAATGTGAAATATTGTTTGTTGATTTTCTATCTGATTCTCCGTTGGGAAGTGATCTCCAATTTGGAAATTCGTTAGTGCTTGTGATGGCCATTTGGGAAGATTCTTCTGTGGAAGCTCTGACAGGTATTCTGGATGAAAATGTTGTTCGGCGAGCGTCTAGTGTAGATGCACGAGTTGTCGAAATTGTGAAGGCTGTGAGAGTTGGAAGAAGCAAGATTGAGAAGATGACTGTTTCTCGTAAGTTCATTTTCATATTGCTCTCAAAAAATAACTTCGTTTCACCTCTCCGATACTCTCTAGAATCCCGCTAGGTAGGACGTGATGTGCAACACCAATCAGCTTAGTACTTGGGTACCGGTAGATAGAGTATTACACTTGAGAAACACGTCGCATGCTTCCATGCATCCCAACACCACCGACCGACCGACCCACCCACCCACATCAATCACATCGCAACAAGCAAGAAATGGAAAAATCTTGGATTGTCAGAATTGTCGTCATTCGGGGTGAAAAATGCCCCCTCCCTTTGAACGTAAGTAACAGCACTTTGAACTTGTTATTTTTATTAACTGTACTTTGCAAAATCACAAAACAAAAGAGATGTAGTGGCTTGATTTAACAGAATCACATGCGACAAAGGTCGCAAAAAACAAGGTTGCTCTGACTGACCAAGCGATAGCCTGGGGAGAAAACGCCCTAGGTGGCCCGTATGAACATGATCGGGACCCGGCGTTCGTTCTCGACAATGCGACAACTAAATTAGACAACCAATGCTGGGAATCGATGATATGATACAGTTAAAAACCACACACATCATAACCTTGGTTTCACTCATTAAAGTCTTGTGTGAATATGGATGTGTGTTTGTCTACATGTACAAGTACCGTATAGAAGTACAGTAAATAAGTGATAAAGAATGAAGGATCCATCATCCATCAAACATCATCAATCAAGATTGAAGATCCTAGAATAGAACAACCGAATTTTACCTGCTGTTTTATACTTCAAAAAGTCAAAGATTATAAACATATTAAATAAATGTCGCCTAATCTTTTGAAATCCACCCATCGATAATATTGATGAATGCACAAACAAATATCAAAATTTATGTTACAGTATTTGCATTTATCGTGCATGCTATTGTTTCATATGCGAATGAAATCATTCCAAAGATTGCCTTTGCCTCACCAAAGAATAATATCAGCACCTTCCTGTATCCGAGCATGATAGCAAAAGATATCCACCATGTCAGCATCCATGAGAATCATCGATGAAGTGCGTCTTAAGAAATCATTGACGAAAGGATCTTCAAAAAATTCTGAAGACGTTGTTGTTATTATAATGGTGTCAGTGTCACCATTCTCCGCCAGTTCTTCAACCATGTTTGTCTGAATTAGGCAATGACTTTTCTGCGAAACGATATCGCGGGCCTCTTGACTAAGATGCAGTATTTCACTTTCGCCCTGATACTGATTCTCTTTGATATTAATTTCGTCGTCATATTGGACTACCTTTTCAGGGCCAAGTTGAGTAACGACGGAGCTGATCCAACTGCAGCCGATGATTGCCACATGTTTGTCAACCACTAAATCTTTTTTATGTTTCACGAGGTATTCAGCTAATCTTATCCAACTCGGATTATTGTATTCGCTTGAATTTTCATTGACTATTGTCGTATCTTCTGCGATGGTATTTCCAGATAACATTTCGGCTCCTTGTTTCATAGTGTCTTCTTCTTCGAATACACCATCTACTGGTGTAGATGACGCCAAAGCACTCAAGAAAATTCGGTCATAAATTGCGGTGCCTGGATTCTTGCAACCTTTGCGATGACGAGTGAGATTGGGATTGAAGTTGTGTTGCTTGGTCAATGATGATGTTTGTCTTGACCATCCAACGGTCCATCCAAAGGCTACATGCTTCCAGAGCAAACTAGAGGGAAACAATACGAAGGTCAAGAAGTGACAGGAAACAGAAATCATTGGAAAATTCTACGGCTTGTTGATTGATTCAAAACCTGATGGCTAACGAATCCCTTGATATTTGAGAGTGGATGAGCATGCTGTCCATTAAAGGAAACTCCGTTTGGTGGTATCTTTATTTTTAATGGAAATGGATGAAGGTTTTTAAAGTTTAAAGTAGCCAGCATTATTGGTGAGTTTGCGTGTTGATTTTCAATTCCATTGTTGGAAGGTTGAGGTTCTTTTGAGTTGACAGTTGACACACTGTTGACATACGCGACACGCGCTCTCGCGCACGCGAACTTGGATTGAAGGGGAACAAACCGTCAACCGTCAGTCGTCAAAAGAAAAACAAAGTAAACGAGCAATAACATCATCAAAAGAAATAAGAACCTCTCTTATCTTCAAGAAGGCTGGAAAAACCTCTGCCTGCTGGAATCAATCTTTCGTTCTACCCCTATGAAACTGTTGGTAGTAGTCTGAAAGGTAACGCCATGTATCCAGCTGAAGCCATCACGTTCCTCGCACTATCGTCAATTTCCATAGTCTTATCAAAATCATCTCCCTTCACAACCTTCATTGTACAAGTACCACATCGATCTACAATCCAAACAGTAATGCATTCAACTCTGGATAGTAGACTTGAGATAGAGGCAGAAGCAATTGGCCAAGCGGTCAATTCCTTCCATAGCCCGTTCCTATCACCGAAATCTCAATCTCCTCATGATGATCACTTGAACAAAAATACAGCATTAATCATCCTGAATTCTCCTATTGAGAATCCTCCGAGTCCAATATTCACAAAACTCTGGGAGATTTCGTCCATTAGAATATGCGCGGATGGTGGAGCCAATCGTCTCTATCACAGTACACGTGACATAGATAATGCATATATCCCAGATCTAATAAGAGGAGATTTGGACTCGCTAGATCCAGCTGTACGGCAACACTACGAAACACTCGGATGTGCAGTGGAACGAGATGCAGATCAAAAATTTAATGATTTGGATAAGGCCCTATGTGCCATTCGTGATCGCCAGAATAGAGACGCTGATCTGAATGTTTCTGATGACATTCTTAGCCCTGTGCACGTTTATGTTTACGGTGCTTTTGGGGGGCGCTTTGATCAGGAGATGGCTTCAATTCAGGCATTATACAGGTGGAAGGACGAATCAATGAAAATTGCTTTGTATACAGATGAGACTTGTGCCTTTTTGTTGAAACCTAATGTTAAGAATCTGATATTGCTGCCCTTCCATTCTGGAAATATCGACAGTGATGATAACAATGGAGACATTGTAAAAGTAGGTGAAGGGCCAACATGTGGATTGATACCAATAGGATGTAGATGTGATGGAGTTGAGACAGAAGGTTTCAAGTGGAATTTGGACGGGAGTGTACCGCTAGAGTTTGGAGGCTTGGTGAGCACTTCTAATCATGCAGAAGAGGATACGCTGATCGTCCGATGTTCACAACCGTTGGTATTTACTGCGGAGATGGTACAAAGATAACAATCGTGTAGCTGAGGTATTGAACACCCATTGTCATTAGTGTACGAAAAAGAAATTGTAAACATGGTGCGTCATTTGATGCCGTACCAGGTACAAAACCTCTGACTGATATAATGTTAGGTTCTTCCCATGGTGTAACGATCGACTTTTATTTTATCCCAGTAAATCTCAATCCATTTGCGGCTCATTGTCAATTCATTATACACGTACACCACTTTAAACAATTCTTTCTAGCTCAGTAGCATAACTCAGTGTCTGCGCAATCAATTTTTTACTGGGAATATCACTAGCTGTCGCACCAACACTTGGAGGCTGGAAACACAATTCACCACTAGCCTCGTCTACAATCCAATCATCCCTGCACTCCTGAACATACTCCAATAATTCCTCCTGACTATCAAATTTCATCATACTGACAGCATCCCCAATTTTCATGGTTTTATAACTGACCTCGACACAATCAGCGATCGAGTCGCGCACGGTTTGAAGCAGGTTATCCATAAAGAAGGTATAGGATGCATCCGGTACGTGAGTTCCAGCATTAAGAACTTCATCGTAAGAACCAACCATGAGTTGTCGTTCAAGGTTGATGGGAAAGGAAATGTAGGGCGAGGAGGCTTCTTCCATGGAGAGGAGCTCGAGCTCAGCATGGAATTCGGAGAGGTTGTTCTCTACGAGGAGGTACATGAGATTGAGACCCAACATTTGGCATTTTTTCGGCGTGGCTGTTGTCGATGTGAGTGCGGAGTAATATGATTTGAGTTGGGCTACGTTGCGTGCGAAGGCGTCAAGGTCTTCGTCGGCTACAGAGAGAAGGACTCCGAGCTCTAAAGCAGACGCAGATAGCATTACGGATTCTTCGGTGCCTGCAAAATCTAGCATTAAAATCTGAAAATCATTGTTGATGAAAAATGGGACATCCGTGCATATTCGTTAGAATCCATTTGGTGCAATGATCCAGACACATTTTAAGTGCGTGTTGCGTGATTCGTGTTGCGTGATCTCTTACCTTCAATGCAGACAGAGCAGCTTTGCCACCGTCAATATCGCCAGCATCAACATTGGCGATGAGGTTCTTCAAAGATGATTGAGCGTGGTCTAGTGACATGGTTCTTATCCTTCGAATTGTGTCAAAAAGCTTGTCGGGAGGTGGGAGGATCGATGTTGTACCGGTGCCGTTGTTCATTTTCCATTGTCCACTGTTGGGGATGTCGCGTCGGATGTCTCAAAATTCTTTTGCCTTCATCTTGCTTCATCAAAAAGTAGGAGAGGGGGCAAATTTATGAAATTCCCAACCCACATTTTCCATCAATTTTAGTCCAAACTGAACCCCCAGGCCAAACAGGGTTGTTCGGATAGTAAATAAATCAAACGAATACTCGTACTAGTACCGTATCATACATACCCTTGCGCCGGGGGCACGGGTATGTACCGTACTTGCTTGTTTAGATAGAAAATAAAATACTCGTAGACCTCTCGTAGTAGATAATTGTGAATAAACGAGAGGTACATATCGAGAAGACGTGCGTAGAGTGGAGTGGAGATCTACTCGTAGTACTTGTAGAGTAAAGTTACTGTCTTGTGCGAGACGAGAAAAAAGCAAGCGTCAAAAGCTACAACTCGCTCCATGTAACCTGTCCGGCGACCAGACATGGGTACTCTAACCCTGTTTGGTGCACAAAAGATCAAAGTGCATGTGATTCGATTCTAAATAGAAAATCTTTCTAGTTACGTGTAGTTTCAAGATAACGTTTTTCTGTACAAATAAAGTCGTTAACACCGCATACACAACGTGCATTATTTGTTTTCTTCGTTCTTTCATCTCCGTCAGACGTCGCGGAGATTTGAGTTTGATATTAATCAAACCTTTTTTACCAATTTTTATCCCTCAGAATTATGTTTCTGCCCTTTCAATGAAACCGATCAAACTTTTTAAAAGTCATCACGCTCGATATCTTCTACAAGAGCCTGAATTTCATCTTCGTCGAGTTCTTCTAACCTCTTTGCAATAACAGCGTTTTCGTAATCCTTCAGTTGCTTGGCCTACAATACATGGCAAGCGAATGAAAAAAATGAGCTTCAAGTAACAAATATCGTCAACAATCTGAACGAAAGATTGATTTGTATGTTTGCAGGTAGCAAACCAAAAGTCGACTGATACTCTACTTACATAAGTCATATCCTTTGTAGCAACACGGAAAATATAGGATCCAACCCATAATACTGTGGTAAAGAAGGTGAAACCTACTCCAATCCACCTACCAGCTTCGATCCCGTCTACACCAAAACCAATAGTGGCAATTTCATACCCAATAATTGGAGCGATGAAGAGCAACAGGGAGAGAAAGAGCGCCCCCCCTTTCGTCCCAACGTCAAGAAGCATCGGCAGGCTGGATTCTTTTGCTGCTGGTGTCTCGTCTGCCATTTTTAGAGACGATGGTTTGCGGTAGCTCTGTTTATGGAAGAAAGTCATCCTCTTGGAATCCAAAGATGTAGTGGCAGTGTTGATCTTAGTGTGGGTCTTTAGTGTGAAAGCACTTGCAGACATGCAAGACAGTGCCAACAGCAGAATCATTGAGAAGGAGGTTACAAGCTTCGGCATGATGATATTGATTGTTTGAGGTACTAGAAAGAAGGTGATGTGATGATCCTTTGGTACGGTATTGATATGGTAGTGATTTTTTCATTCTCTCGAAGCGCTGACTACCTTTTTTGTACAGCTTCCTTTAGCATCCGGGTGTATATATGAGCGGGGGTGAGAAGTTTCCAGCTACTTTCCCCCCTGGAGTAGAAAAGGGCCTACATTGACATACGTAAAGGTCAAAATCAAAGATATTTTGGTGGAAACTATTCTAATCCTTAAAAATAAATTTTAAATTGTATTGGATGCATGAACATACATACGGTACGCCACGTAGCAATAGAAAGAATAAAATCTCGAATTGAATCAACGATAGATGATGAGGAGAATGGAGGCAGTATTATTTTTCGACGTCACTTCAAGCTAAATAACTCGAATATTGAATATTGTGTGCTGGAAGTCCTAGTGTTAGAAATCAGTTCCTTTTCGCACTCTTGATCCGGTGTCGTTGAGACGTTGGATATCCTTTGGGATGTTGAGCAGGAAAGGATTTGGTCTTCTGATAAATTCTATTGAGAAGTAGATTCAAAAACGGGATTTTTGTTTTTTAATGTCTACTTTGACTTCAATCGTTGGTTGGACGGATCTCCGCCGTTACTGATTAGACGGTTCTGTGCTTCGACAGTTTTCTTTACTCGAACAGTTTCGGCATACGTTAGTTTGATAGATTTTGGTTTGACTGCTAAACAACCGTTATTTTCAACACGCTCCTCAGTTGGACTGAAGATATCAAATAGGGTCGATATATGTGTCCATCCATGATCACATTTCTAAATGCGACGAATAGTTTTCCTTGTAAAGGTTTGGACATATAATCTGCTATCATTTTCTCAGTAGGACAATGACGCACGGAAATGTCGCCTTTCTTGATTCGATCTGTGCACCAAAAATGTTTTATTGCGACATGTTTTGAATTTGAAGTATACGAAGCTTTCCCATTGACTAGCATCCTGATTTCGGATTCGTTGTCTTTCCCTAGTGTAATTTTTGGCTTGTAACCTTGTGCTTCCATAAATAGTTGAAAATTGGCTTGGTGAGGTACTCACTCGTGCCAACATGTTCTGTTTCGGTTGAACTTTCAGTGTTCATTTTCTGTTTACTCGACTTTTGGTCTACGATACCGGTCCCATAGGACGTAATGCCTCCTGTGTGGCCTCTCATATCATCATGTACTGCATGTGCAAAATCGATCATTACAATCATGTTGAGCTCTGATGATTCTGACACCGGTTTTGGTTTTCTTGATCCAACACATAAAACATTTGAACTT
>Ga0209712_10003905_pt1 | contig 12008 bp, 10 predicted proteins | sample ArcOceMetagenome_FD_187443 | JGI IMG/M metagenome (GOLD analysis project Ga0209712, IMG submission 187443) | Marine eukaryotic phytoplankton communities from Arctic Ocean - Arctic Ocean - Greenland ARC118M Metagenome (SPAdes) (version 2) | ecosystem: Environmental > Aquatic > Marine > Oceanic...
TAAGCCAAGATGCCATTAGCGACTTAAATAACGGTGACGTGGATTTATCTTTAGCGGATCGATGGATTATTTCTCGCTTACAACAAGCGGAAAAAGAAATCATTCACGCATTAGATGACTTCCGTTTCGACCACGCTGCGAAATCATTATACGAATTTGTGTGGGATGAATACTGCGCATGGCACCTAGAGCTTTCTAAGCCGGTACTGTGGAGCGACGAATCCACTGACGCACAAAAACGTGCGGCTCGTCGTACACTGGTTGAAGTACTAGAAACCATTCTACGTTTGGCTCACCCAATGATGCCTTACATCACGGAAGAAATTTGGCAGACACTGGCACCGATTGCGGATACCACAAAACTTTCGCAAAACGGCGAAACCATCATGTTGGCCCAGTATCCTAAATTTGATGAAAGCAAGGTGGACGCACAAGCGGAAACCGACATCGAATGGCTAAAAGGCGTGATCACCGGTATTCGTAATATTCGTGCTGACCTTGGTATTGGACCTGGCAAACCAGTTAAGTGTTTATTCAAAAACGGCAGCGCTGATGACCAACGCCGTCTAGATGCCAATTCCAATTTCTTAAAAGCCATGGCCAAACTAGAAGACATCACTTGGTTAAACGACGGCGAAAAAGCACCGCTGTCTTCCACTGCGCTTGTGGGCAAGATGGAAGTATTGATCCCTATGGCCGGCAACATTGATGCTACAGCTGAAATCAACCGTTTAAGCAAAGCCCTTGAGAAAAACCAAAAAGAGCTAGACCGTGTGGCCGGTAAACTGCAAAACCCTAAGTTTACTGACAAAGCACCTGCGGAAGTCATCGAAAAAGAAAAAGCCAAACTGGCTGAACTTGAAGATGCCGCCGCTAAGTTGTCTGAGCAGCTAGAAGCCATTAAAGCGCTTTAGCAGTATCGCCTGAGTGGTTGTTTAAACTGAACAACCACTCTTAAGCTGCTACCGACAAAGCGCCGGCTGATGTAATCGAAAAAGAGAAAGCCAAACTGGCTGAATTTGAAGATGCTGCAGCTAAGTTGTCTGAGCAGCTAGAAGCGATTAAAGCGCTTTAATCAGCAACTACTGTTACGACGAATAAAAAATCCCTTGTAGCGATACAAGGGATTTTTTCGTTTTAGTCATACACAACATCAAACTCATCGGTAACATCAAAAAGTTAATTAATAACAAAGTAGGAATTAACCCAGTAAATCATCACAGTGGCTTTATTTTTCACACTGCAGCATTTTAAATAACCTCTTTAACATCCAAGGATAGGTTATGTTAATTCGATTATATTTGCTTTTAACCATTTCAATCACAGCTCAAGCCGAGCTTTATCGCTGTGAAAGCCAGACAGGCGAAATCCAATTTACTGACCAACCCTGTGCCACTTCTGGCAGCACCTATGAACCCAGTGCCGTCATGACAAATTATAAAACTATTCAAGTGCCTAAATCCCATGACCAACACGCCACAAGTAAAAAGCTCCAAGCTTGCCCTTTCATAAGCAGTACAGAACTGAGAAACCTAAAAGTCAAAGATCAATTCAAAAAAGGCCTGACTCAAGATCACATTCAGCAGCGCCTTGGTAAAGCTGACGATATTCTTAGTAATAAAAACAAAAGCACTTGGATTTACGAAGGTACACACGTAAAGCGCACCTTTCGTTTTAAAGACGCCTGCTTAGTGGGTTGGAAAGAAAAGTGGAAACAAGGCCAAGAAAGTCAGATCAGTAAATTTCGTGATGAAAGATAAGACGTAGGATAATTAAAGTAAGCAAGTAAGATAGTGGCAACGTCAAACTTATGGGTAACCCCTTTTAGCTTAAACGCACAATACCACTCTTACCGGTGAAGTCCGCCACCAGCCAAATTTGATCAAACTGATAACCACTGGGAATGGTAATTTCATGCATGGCACTAAGCACTTGTTCACGATCCCAAGCTGGGTGAGCATTGCGAATCACTAACCATACCCGATTCGAGTCGTAGGTCTTGCCCGCTTTGTTTTTTAAAATGGCGTTCAAAGCATTAATTAACCGTTCATGGGTATCGCTGAATTTTTCTTGTAGCTCTAATTGATGCTGAACATGGCGATTAATGCCTTGCTTTAAGATATCCATGGCTTCTTTGGAAGAGCCATAAAGGTGAGCGATTTCTAAATCCAGTTTCTCACCTTCCAGCATGCAGGAGACATCAGGGCGTTTAGGTTGGTTATGCCATATGTGGCGAATTTCATGACCGGTGAGTTGTTCATACTGGCGCATGAACAACTTAGCCGCATCGTGTTCAAGAATGAGTTTGGCTTCTTCACTTGAACGCTTTTCTTCCATGCCACCACCTAGTTGTGTATCTGCGCTAGCCGCGTAAGCGACGCACGCGGAACGAACGGCCTTTAAGCTTACCTTCGCTTATTTTCTTGAGAGCTGGCTTGGCCGCGTCTCGTGCCACCGCCACAAACGCCCAGTTATCATACATATCAATCTTGCCGATCTGTTCAAAGGCGATGCCGTTATCCCCTGTTAGCGCACCCACGATATCACCTGGGCGGACTTTTTGCTTCTTGCCTCCATCAATCTGCAACGTCACCATTTTCGATTTATAGGGCTGTTTTTCTAATAATTTAAACGGCGGCAGAATATCGTTTTCAATTTGAATGCCTAAGTATTCTGCCAACACGGCCACCTTGTAGCTTTCACTGTCCACATGCAAGGTAAACGCTTGACCTTTACTACCAGCACGGCCGGTTCGACCAATTCTGTGTACATGCACTTCTGGGTCACGGGCAATTTGATAGTTGATGACGCAGTCTAAGTCTTCAACATCCAAGCCCCGTGCCGCCACATCGGTGGCCACAAGCACCGAGGCGCTCTTATTGGCAAAACGCACCAAGGTTTGATCACGATCACGCTGTTCTAAATCACCATGCAGGGCAACTGCAGCAAAGCCCATGCTAGCAAGCTCATCACATACTTCTTGAGTCTCGCGTTTAGTACTGCAAAAAATCACCGAGCTTTCTGGTTGATGCTTTAGCAATAACAATTTCACCGCGGCCAAGCGCTGCTTGTTGTCTTGGACCTTATAAAAGTGCTGTTTAATACTGCTGTTATCATGGCCTCCTTCGACCTTCACCATGACAGGATCTTGCATCACGCGCTGGGCAATCTTTTGAATGCCTTCAGGGAAGGTGGCACTGAACAATAACGTCTGACGATCTTCTGGGGTGTGATCCATGATGGCGTCTAGTGCATCTTGAAAGCCCATTTCTAGCATGCGATCTGCTTCATCCAAAACAAATGTGGAGAGTCGATCCAGCTTTAAGGTGCCTTTACGTAAGTGCTCTTCAATGCGTCCAGGGGTACCCACGACAATGTGACAACCATGCTCAAGAGAGCCTATCTGTGGACCAAAGGGCATACCGCCACATAAAGTCAGTACCTTAATATTATGAATCGCGCGCGCCAGCTTACGAATCTCTTTGGCCACCTGATCGGCCAGTTCACGGGTCGGGCACAACACCAAGCTTTGTACATAAAAGCGTTTTACATCCAGCTGGTTTAATAACCCCAGAGCAAAGGCTGCGGTCTTACCAGAGCCTGTCTTGCCCTGAGCAATCACATCCTTGCCATCAAGCACCGCAGGTAGGCTCTGCTGCTGAATTAGGGTCATACTGGTGTACCCCATGTCATCTAGATTTTGTAACAGGCTAGGGTTTAACGGCAACTGGGAAAATTTAGGTTGGCTCACGCAACACCTATGAAATAAGAGAGTGGAAATAGAGCGGCATTCTAACAGAAGCTTAGCAAGAAATAGCGGTCGCGGACGAAATAGAGCTAACTGGGCGTGGGACCACGCAATAAAGCCCTCTAAGCCAAGTAGCGGCTTAGGGAGCTGAGCACGAAAAGCGAATTAAAACACGATCAGCAAGCGTTACTTGAGCAGGCTGGCCTACTCAGACAAGGACGCATAGTCCCAACCAGCCGATGCCATAGGCGCTTTTTGTTTAATCAAGCCAATGGCATTGAAGGCGTCTTGAACCTGTTTATTGAGCACGTCCAGACGGTAAGGAAATTCGGGGTTATTGAAGAAATCCACATTACCTTGCTTATCCACAAACTGAGCATCGTAGTACAGGTTCTCTATATCCATCTGGGCGGTCTTATCCCCAAGTAGAATATCAGCAGAGGCTTCCAATAATTTAAGTTTTTTAGGGTTACTCAGGTCTGCCATTAAGCTTTGGAAATCTTTTGAGGTACTCATCAAGGCTTGTACAAATGCCTGCACTTCTGATTTATTTTGCTCAAAGTAGTCTGAGCGCACTACGTAAACATCGGCAATGATGCGTCGTGCATACATGGTCGAGATGATCATTCTCGCCCCTTCGATGGAATCGTTTTTACCCGTGCCCACACGACGCCCTGAGGTTAAACCATAGGCGTCTGAGATAATCATAAATGAGGCATCAATATCCTCTAGCTTAAGCGCTTCCGCGGGAGAGTTAGGCGAGAGAGTGAGATCCGCCATCCACTTTAGATTCACATCATTCATTTTAAGGCCGGCTTGCGTCAACAGCGTGGTCATAAAATCCACATGGGGGCCATAGGCCTGAATCGCGATGGTTTTTCCTTTTAATTGATCAACCGTCATGATGTTATTTTTGGCAACTAAGGTGTCGCCACCACGGGACCAGGTTAACTGGTAGATGACAACCGGTTTGGTTCTTGGATCTTGGTTAATCAAATCCAACGCCTGATTACACATACCAATCGTGCAGCGCAAATAAGGCGACTGCCCAGATAGATAATCTTGTAGTTGCTTATCAAAATTATCCTGAAGCACAAACTCATAATCCAAACCCGCTTGCGCCATGGCACTGCCGGGCTGAGTTCGGGTGTCCATGCCATTTGCCAAAATGGTCACCATGTCACCGCCCCAGGTAATCATAGGCACCCGCATTGGCGTGGTTTTTTTCACATTACCAACGCTTGTTTTGATTCGCTCTGCCAGTGGTTTCGGCTCAATAAATTCAGGCGAACTGTGAACGCTAAATGAGAACAGCGACGCAAACAAAGACACAAGTATTACAAATGGGCGCATCAAGGTTTCATTCCTTTTAAAAGCTTAAGATAAGGATACCCATAGCAATTTCAGTGCCTAACTTATTTTACTCGCTCTGATTTTGTGCAAATGATGATTTTTGAGTAAAGCTGCCCATTAAAGTGCACTATTGACGTTATTTTTATGATTCCAATGACATTAAAAGTCAAAACCGTCTATGCATTAAGCACCAAAGTAACTCAATCAAGGATCGCATCCTTAAAACAAGTTTCATTATGGTGCGCTATACGATTAGCAAACCAACAGAGATAACAATTCGGGGGCCATTCAATACCAAAAGGCCCAGAAGAATTCTCTTAATTAATCATTACTTCCGATTAATTCCGGTGAGGCATCGCAAACATGAGAAGACAGCACGAATCTTTCAAACGTAATGGGGCCTTGATTCATGCGCTCATCAATACACACCCAGTAAGATGCATTGTTATCCGCCACATCTTGCTCGCACATATTTTTCTAAGTCGCTCAGTTCCGTTTGCAAATAAGGTTCTTGCTTTAAAATAGATGTAAACAGCGAATCACAAGGTTGATTAAGGGTTTGGGATTGAATGGTGCTAGAGAACAACGAGATGACTAACAATAAAACACGATAAGAAAATCCATACATGGGGCTTCTCCTTGGTTTTTATTATTGCTGCCTTTTAAAGGCATAGCTTATATTTAGACCATTTTTACTATTTTCGCCAATTTACACACAAAAAAAGCAGCCAAGGCTGCTTTTTTTAAAATTGAGTCCGTTCGTTTTCTAATGACGTTTAACAAACTCTTTTTATTTATCATTCACTATTGTTGCTTTCTTACAAAACAACGGGCAAAGCCCGATCAAGACGAATTTCGGTTTCATCGATATGACTGCCATAGGCTAATATTTCAACACCTTTGTCAGCGGCCTCACGCAATAATTGACCATACAGTGAATCAATATGATCGGCCGGTTTCACTTGCGTGATACCCGTATGGTTAACGCAAAAAAAGATCACACCACGATGACCAAGCTCAACCATGCGCATGAGTTCACGCAAATGTTTGCTGGCTCTGTCGCTCACACTATCAGGGAAATAGCCAATGCCTTCTTCTGTGCTTCCGCCTTCATCCGGCATGCCTTGAGTGGTTTTTTCTAATAGCGTGGTATTTTTAACTTCTACATAAATGTCTTTTTCACCACCGGTTAATAAGATATCAATTCGGCTTTTTTCATCACCATAGCGCACTTCTGTTTTAAGAATCTCGTAGTCTTGAAGTTCTTTCACCGTGCCGTTTTTAATGGCTTCCACCGCTAAATAATTTGGACGCGATGTGTTAATACACGCAATGTGCCCAGAAGGGGTTTCAGTCAATTCGAGAGAATGAGGGTATTTACGTTTTTCATTTTGACTATCCCAATACCAAGCATCGCCACCTTCTACAAAGCAATTTTTCATGGAGCCGGTATTGGCACTGTGTACCGTGAGCTCTGAGCCATCTCCCAGTTTTAAATCCACCATAAAGCGCTTATAACGCTTTATCCACTGACCTTTTTGTAAGGGAAATTCAAATTTCATATTGATGTCTTTTTCGATGAAGCTTTGTGTAAAAACTCACGCAATCGGGCAACCGCTTGCTCTAATACGGGAATATCATGGGTGTAGGCAAAACGCACAAAGTGGTGGCCTTGGCTGTGGCCAAAATCAATGCCCGGTGTAATGGCTAAGCCCGTTTGTTCGAGCAGATCCAAACACAATTGCATACTATTTTGATTATGTTCGTGATCCAGGCCGCGGATATCCGCATAAATGTAAAACGCTCCACTGGGTTGTGCAGGAACAATAAAGCCAAGTTGCTGTAGCTGTGGCAACAAGTAGTTTAACCGCTCAGCGAAAATGGCTTTGCGCGTTTCTAACTCTGCGATTACCTCAGGCTCAAACACGGCAAGTGCGGCATGCTGCGCTGGAGTATTGGGCGCTAGAAATAAGTTTTGCGCCAGCTTATCCAAGCTGGGAATGGCCCACTTAGGCGCCACCAACCAACCCAGGCGCCAGCCTGTCATGGCAAAGTATTTAGAGAAGCTGTTAATCACAAAGACATCGTCGCCAAAATTCACCGCCGAGTGTGGCTCATGATCGCCATAAATAAGACCGTGATAAATTTCATCCACCAGCAGAATACCGTTTCGCTGACGTATCGACTCATGCAGATCGGTTAATTGCTGGCGCGTCATGACTGAGCCGGTGGGATTGGATGGACTCGCCACCAACGCCCCTATGGTATTGGGCTGCCAATATTGGTCCACTTGGGTCGGTGTGAGATGGTAATCATCTTCAGCCAAGGTGGGCACTAATATGCCATCAGCGTTTACATTTGCTAAAAAATGACGATTACATGGGTAACCTGGATCCGTAAGTAATAAATTTTCACCTGGATTGGTCAACAAAGATGCCGCCAGTTGCAATGCACCAGACGCCCCTGGCGTGATGACGATGCGCTGTGGGTCTACCACTTCGCCATAACGCTGCAAGTAAAAGTCCGCGATGCGCTGCTTAAGTTCTGGCAGACCTGTGGCACCCGTGTAGTGTGTGAAACCCGATTGCAGAGCCTTGATGCCGGCCTGCACCACCGCTTGTGGGCTGGCAAAATCAGGCTCTCCAACCTCTAGATGAATCACATCCCGACCGGCATTTTGCATGGCTTTCGCCTTGCCCAATAGGTCCATTACGTGAAAAGGTTCGATTTGTGTAAGCCGTTTGGCTAATTTCATGGTACTTTCCAATAACTTTTAGCAGTATTTTCCTGATTTTTAGGCAAAGATCTGCATTTTTAAATAATAAAGTGGCACAGTGTATCGTTATCTGATAGCTTTTCGCCGCCAAAAGATAGGGTTCATTGTTGAAATGAACCTAAAATGGAAACAAGATTGGCCTTTGGCCTGACAAGGTGAGGCAGTAACTTATGCCAGTAACAGAAGATAAATCATTTGCGTTGTCTAACTTCGAACCTTACAAAGAGAAGAAGGGCGAAGAGTACATGGGCGCTGATATGAAGGCCCACTTCAAAATGATACTTAACAACTGGAAGCAGGAGTTAATGGAAGAAGCGGATCGCACCAAGATGCACATGCAGACAGATGCGGAAAACTATGCTGATCCCAATGACCGTGCTAGCCAAGAAGAAGAGTTCAGTCTTGAATTACGCACACGTGACCGTGAACGTAAGCTGATCAAAAAGATTGAAAAGACAATCGAATTGATCGAAAAAGACGACTACGGTTTTTGCGAGACATGCGGCATCGAAATTGGTGTACGCCGCTTAGAAGCGCGTCCAACTGCGGATCTTTGCATCGACTGTAAAACCCTTGCCGAAATTAAAGAACGCCAAATTGGCGGCTAATCCATAAGATTAAGCGGCAACTGAAATAAGCACCTTACAAAGGTGCTTATTTGTTTTTATATGACGAAACACGCAACTTCTTATATCGGCCGATTCGCGCCGACCCCAACTGGCCCATTGCACTTCGGCTCATTAGTGGCCGCTCTTGCCAGTTATCTAGACGCCAAAGCCCATCACGGCACCTGGCTGCTGCGCATCGAAGACCTTGATCCCCCTCGCGAAGATCCCAGCGCAAGCACTCTTATTCCAGAGCAACTTAAACAACATGGTTTAATGTGGGACGGTGAGATTCAATTCCAAAGCCAGCACAGTGCCCACTACGAAGCCGCCTTAGCCCAGCTGGCGCTTAACCATGACACCTTTGCCTGCCAATGTTCACGCAAACAATTATCTGTTCACTCAGGCTTACACCAAGGCGTGTGTCAGCAACATGATGGGCACGCCCCTGCCGCCATTCGTCTTCAGGTGCCAAACCACAGGGTGTCATTCACCGATGGGGTATATGGGAATTACAGCCAAAACCTTCTGAAGGAGGTAGGCGATCAAGTGTTAAAACGCAAAGATGGGTTATACGCCTATCAATTAGCGGTGGTGGTTGATGATCACCATGCAGGCATTACCCATGTGGTGCGCGGTGTGGACCTGCTGGATAACACCCCAAGGCAATTGTATTTAATGGACCGCTTAGGGTTTACCCAGCCTGAGTATTTGCACATCCCCTTGGCGACAAACTCACAAGGGCAAAAGCTCAGCAAGCAAAATCAGGCCACGGCCATTGACGCTTGCGATGCCCGTGAAAACATACTGGCGGCCCTAGACTTCTTACAACAACAGGTGAGCCCGCACATGCGCTCAAGCTCCCTTGAAGCCTTGCTCATACAAGCCACGCAGAACTGGCAGCCTCAGCGCATCAAGCCCAGCCAGGCTGGCTTAATTTAGCCACTATTGGCCATTTCCACCTTAAAGCTTGCCTGAATCTGTTACCCCCAGTAACATCACCCGCCTAATTTTCATACTTGGCCAGCCATGTACATTCATCGACTGATCCTCATATTTGTCTTTGCGGCGTTCTTGTTTTCGCCCATCGTCATTGATTGGTGGCTTCAACCCACAGGCGCTTGGTACCGCCCATTTGCATTGTGGTTGATCCTGATTGGCTTCTCGGTGTGGCTGCAATACTGGCAAGAAAAGGACAAGCTATGATCTTCAGTGTTGGCGCTTTGATCAGCATGATCTTAGCGTATCTGTTCACTCTCTTTTTTACCGCCTACATGGTGGAAAAGAATTGGATCCCCACAAAATGGGTTCGCCACCCGGCAATCTATGTTTTGTCTTTAGGTGTGTATGCCAGTGCTTGGGCTTTTTATGGCAGTGTGGGTTTGGCCCAATCCTATGGTTATGGCTACCTCACATACTACCTAGGGATCAGTGGCGCATTTGTTCTGGCGCCGGTTTTACTTAAACCGATTTTACGCATCACCAAAGATTACCAACTGACGTCCCTTGCGGATTTATTTGCCTTTCGGTTTCGCTCTCGTGCGGCAGGCACCATCAGCACACTGGTAATGCTAGCCGCCGTTCTGCCGCTCATCACCCTTCAAATCACTGCTGTGACCGATACCTTTAGTTTGCTGAATAACGAATTCGGCCGCATTGATATCGCCCTTGGCTACTGCGCCGTGATGACCGCGTTTGCGATTTTATTTGGCGCTCGCCATGTAAGCCCCAGAGAAAAACATGAAAGCCTGGTCTTTGCCATTGCCATTGAATCGGTCATTAAGCTGATAGCCATTTGCATTGTGGGCGTTGCCGCCATGTATTTTGTGTTTGATGGCCCAAGTGCCATGGACGCATGGCTGCAAAGTAATCACCATAAACTCAGCAGCATGCAGCATTCCATTCAAGAAGGCCCTTGGCGCACGTTGTTATTGGTCTTTTTTGCAGCCGCTTTAGTTATGCCGCATATGTTTCATATGGCATTTACGGAAAACTCCTCCACCCGTGCCTTGAGCTTTGCCAGTTGGGGACTCCCCCTATTCTTGCTGGTTATGGCGTTAATGGTGCCGCCTATTTTATGGGCCGGTGTCTACTTAAATGTGGACACTCCGCCTGAATATTTTGCCGTGGGCATTGGTCTTAAATTAGAAAACCCATGGCTGGCGGCCATTGCCTTTACCGGCGGTTTAGCCGCCGCCTCAGGCATCATGATCGTAACCACCATTGCCATGGCCGCCATGACCTTAAACCATATTGTGCTGCCGGCTTTTCAGCCCAATCCGAAAAAAGACATGTACGCTTGGCTGCTATGGATTCGTCGCTGGTTGATCGTTGCCTTGTTCGCGGCCAGTTATGGCTTTTATCGCTTTTTCGCCCAAGGTAAAGACCTAGCCGAACTGGGCATCATCGCCTTTGTGGCCACCTTGCAGTTCTTGCCCGGCGTACTAGCCGTTTTGTATTGGCCAAGTGCCAATCGTCAGGGGTTTGTCAGCGGCCTAGTGTGCGGCATGTTAGTTTGGCTGTGGGCCATGTTGCTGCCTTTATTGAACTATCAAACATTAGAATGGCTGCAGCCATTCTTACCGCCCACCTCCCATGAGAACTGGTATTTAGCGGCCACCTCTTCGGTGTTAATTAATGCGGTGGTGTTTGCTTGTGTTTCCCTGATCAGCCCAACTCGCCCCATTGAAGCCAGCGCCGCGGAAGCCTGCTCCATCGATACATTAAGTGCACCGCAGCGCAAAGAGTTGGTGAACAACAGCGCACAAGAATTCATCAGCTGTTTAAGTGAGCCTTTGGGTGAACAGGCTGCGCAACGAGAAGTGCAGCAAGCCTTGGCGGATTTAAACTTAACGGCAGAAGAAAACCGCCCCTATCAGCTGCGCCGCTTACGCAGCAAGATCGAAGTGAACCTATCAGGACTAATGGGCCCCTCTGTTGCCCATAGCTTGGTGAGCCAGTGGCTGCCTTATAAATATTCCAGTGAACTGCAAGCCAGTCATGATATTCACTTCATTGAAAAGGGCTTAGAGGCTTACCACTCTCGCTTAACCGGTCTTGCCGCTGAGTTAGATAACCTACGTCGCTTCCACCGACAAACCCTTGAATCCTTGCCTATGGGGGCCTGTAGCTTGGGCAGTGATGGTGAAATCTTAATGTGGAACAGCGCTCTGGCTGAGCAAACCCAAATCAGCGCAGAAGACGTGGTGGGCAGCAAGCTATCTAACTTGAAAGAGCCACTGCGCAGCTTGCTGTTGGACTTTATTAATGACTCCAACAGTCACCTGCACAAAAAAACCATTGAAGTAAACGGTCGCCCCCGCTGGATCAACCTGCACAAAGGGATTCTGCAAAACCCAGAAAACCACGAATACGGCGGCCTTGTGATCTTGCTTGAGGATCAAACCGATACCCAATTGCTTGAAGAAGAATTAATCCACAGCGAACGCCTAGCCTCCATTGGCCGCTTAGCAGCTGGTGTCGCCCATGAAATCGGCAACCCGATTACCGGCATAGCCTGCCTTGC
>Ga0209712_10003912_pt1 | contig 11984 bp, 10 predicted proteins | sample ArcOceMetagenome_FD_187443 | JGI IMG/M metagenome (GOLD analysis project Ga0209712, IMG submission 187443) | Marine eukaryotic phytoplankton communities from Arctic Ocean - Arctic Ocean - Greenland ARC118M Metagenome (SPAdes) (version 2) | ecosystem: Environmental > Aquatic > Marine > Oceanic...
CAACAGAATGCCTTACTTAAATGGGCAATTGAGCATCGGAACTTATTGATACAATGATATTGGGCGAAAGTCCAAATCTGAAATGACTCCTTTTATCACCACACTAAAGTGACGATACAATTGATATAAACCCTACAACTCTTATCCTTTTATCTATATAACTTACCATCATAGGTCATCTATAAACGAAGATTTTGAAAATTGAAAATTAATATCAATTATTTATATCTTTATAGACCTTTCCGACTTTTTAAGCTATCCTTTTTTACTAAGAGGAAGATAGAAAACACAAAGAAAATGAGAGTTGTTAGCATCCAAATATACTGAATATAAGAATTTCCTTTTGTTACGTAATCATAAGCTGTAATTCCAGCAGCAGTCGCATTTAATAAATTCAGCGTTACAAAAACAACTTTCTTTTTATCTTTCGGAAAAACAATTATGATAATATTAAAGAAGCTGATTGTCAGCAAAATAAGTCCGTGCAGGAATTGATTATTTTGAAAAAATGATACGGCCGACATGGCAAAAAGGAAAATTGCTAAAATACTTGAAAAGCGGCTAAGTCGTTCTTGTGGCATAATTGTAAAAACTAATTTTTTAATTGATCACTAATTAATAATCAGACCTGACAGATTTTGAAAATCTATCCGGTCTTTTACCGACCACATTATGAAAATAAAATTATTAATAATTGTATTGACGGCATTCGTATTTCAAGCTTGTCCACCGATTCATAATAACCTAGCAAAATTAGAAAATTTGCGTTTTGAACAGGAGATTAAAGCATTTGAACAGCAAGATAAAGAAAATGGAATTAATACTAAGGAAATTCTATTTATCGGTAGTTCAAGCATCCGAATGTGGACTACTTTATCAGAAGATATGCAGCCGATGAAAGTCTTAAATCGTGGCTTTGGTGGTGCGACGACTCCAGAAGTTAGTCAGTTTTATGATAGAATTATTACACCTTACAAACCTCGAATCGTCGTGATTTATGTGGGTGAAAATGATATTGCAGAAGGTATAGAACCAGTCAATGTGGCATATTCTGTCCAAAACCTATGTCGTCATATTAAGGCTGATTTTAAACGAGTAAAAATCGTCTATTTATCTATGAAACCGTCTATCTCTCGATGGAATATGTGGGAAGATTTCAAGAAAGGAAATACTCAAATCAAAACATTTTGTGAATCCAACGAAGATTATTATTACTTAGAAACTGCTGATGTAATGCTGAATAAAGAAGGTTATATTCGAAAAGAAATTTTCATAGAAGATGGTTTGCACCTGAATGCAAAAGGTTATGAGGAATGGACAAAAATGGTAAAACCACTTTTGGAAAAATTGAGATAAAGGAAGTCTAAGTGCCCACTTGAAAGTCAAAATTTCTGAACTACAAGCCGGCACTTAGAATTACTTTATCCCAGTTTCACAGCCGTTCCATAAGCTAAAATCTCTGAACAACCTTGCATGACCATTGCCGTTTGAAAGCGAACATTAATAATTGCATCCGCGCCTAAATCCTCCGCATCCATCACCATTCTTTCAATCGCTTGATCACGAGACTTGGCTAACAAAATCGTGTATTCACTAATTTCGCCACCAATCAAACTCTTAAAAACTGCCGTTATATCTCGTCCGACACTTCTTGCTCGAACCGTACTACCTTGTGAAATACCCAAAATTTGTATCGTTTCCCTTCCCGGAACATTATCTGTTGTACTTAGTATCATTATTTCTTGATTTTTAATAACGTGATATCAAGCTCCAGCTTGATTGTCAAATATTGATTATTCCTAAGTAGTAAGTCAAGTTAATCATTACTTTTAATCTACAATCGACGAACAAATATAATCCGGAATAATTCCCGAAGAATTTATCTTGACTTCATAATTGCGTTTGCTCGTATTTCCTGAAAGTACCAAGACCGTTGAAACACCAAATTTATTTCCACCCAAAATATCCGTATGCAAAGTATCGCCAACCATCAAAATATCACTTCTTTCATAATTTCCAATTGCATTAATATTCTGAAAAGCATAATTGAACATCTGCGTATCTGGTTTTCCGAAATGAATGAATTTTCGACCTAGAATACTTTCTGCTAATTTCGCAATTCCTCCAGTGGCAATTGACACCTCATTCCTAGCAACAGGATATAATTTATCAGAATTTGCAATAATAACGGGGATTTTCTTTTTTCGTAATAAATTGACCGTTTTGTTAATATCTGTATTCCAATCAAAACCCTCATCATCCAGAAAAACCATTGCTGAAATATCATCAATATTCTCTAAGTCAATATCGCTGACAGCGACGGCTTCCAAATCTGCTTGTAAAATATATTGTGCGGCATTTTTCGTCCCAAGATAAGCTACTCTCCCACTCTTTATCTTATTTTGCAAAAACATTTTTGCCATCATTCCTGAAGTAATAATTTCTCCAGAATGAAGTCCTTTTAAACCTTGATTTTCGAATCTAATCGCTTGTTGTTCAGCACTTCGAGATGCATCATTCGTTAATATTCTAATAATTTTCCCCTGTCTTCTCAATTCATCAATTGTGCCTTGAACATTAGGAATCAACCCTTTATGATTTTTAACAACACCATAAGAATCCAAAAAAATGACTTTATAATTCTTCGCAATAGATAAAAATTCTTTCATATTTTATTGATTGTCAATATAAAATTGAGGTCTTTTTTTCATAAAGACTCGACCGGTTTTAAAAGCCTGTCAAATCTGATAACCAGCTAATTATCTAAAAAATTTGCTGTCCATTTCCATGAATATTCACCGTATTAATACGATTTACACCTTAACCAATATAAAGTGCTACAAATAGAATCATATTAAGTGCTACTAAAGGACGCAATAAATTATTAAAAGTAATCTCTCGCAGATTTAGAAAAAATTACCTACGAATTATCTTAATTCAAAATTATTGGCAGAGCCAAGTAATTAAAAAAACCTGCAGAAAGAAACTATCGCAACCACATTACTAATGAGGTAATAATCACAATTAAAAATAAAATAACCATTCCAATTTTTCGTGCAAGCGAAACTGGTTTGACAATCGCTTTATAAACTGGTTCTTCACATTCCCAAAACGTTTCCGTTCCTTTTATGACTATTTTATCATAAATAACTTCGTATCCACCTTGAAAGAAAGTGATTTCATAATTGACTTCGTCCCAATCTTGAGCATCATCAAATTTCATTTTAATCGTATCTTCATTGATTCGTTCCCATTTAAAAGGAACTTCTGGTTTAGAAGTAACCGTTTCCGTTTCTGCGGAACCATCATACCATTCGTCCCGAATTCCAGTTCCATCTGCTTTAAACGCTATTCCGAAACCTTGAAGCATATCGTGAAAAGCACTTTCTTCACTCGCTCCGCTATACCAACCTCCAACTAATTCATCTTTTTTTTGCCAATTCATTTTGCTAATGTAGTAAAAAATGTTTTTGGATATTAGACAAAATCATCAAAAATATTAAAATAGTTGAAAGATATTTTTCCGTTTACTTAAAATATCTTTCAACAAAACAGATTATATCACAAGTTGACGTAGAAACTAAAATTTCATCAAAAGTGTTTTTTTTTATAAAAATTATCAAAATTTAAAGTCCAAAAAATGATTTTTACAAATTCATTAAAATTATCACGCTATTTTATTAAAATAGCAAAAAGATAAATATCTAAGGCCATTTTATTAATAAAATATTAAAAAAATGGATAAAATAGTTCCATAAAAAGCCCGACTTTACTGATTTTAATCTAGTTTTGCAGTGTAAATTAAGGTCTATTAATGCAATTCAACACAGGTCATATATAAAAATGATTAGTGTCAATTTCACAATAAGACATTCAATTTACCCTCTGGATGTTTTCAAAAACAACCGAAACTAAAATTAACTAACTAAAAAATTTTGAACTAATAAATCATATAATGATGGCATTTGACTTAAAGCAATATGGAATTGATGTGAAAAACATCCGTAGAAACAGAAGTACTTCAAGCCTTTATGAAGTAGCACTTCGTACAGAAGAAGGTAGTGCGATGTCAAGCGTAGGCGCTTTAATGTGTTATTCCGGTGAAAAAACAGGACGTAGTCCTAAAGATAAACGTGTAGTTCGCAATCCTGAATCAGAAAATAATATTGACTGGGGATCTGTTAATATCGCTTTAGATCAGCATACATTCATGGTTAACCGAGAACGTGCCGTAGATTATTTGAATACTCGTCCTCGTTTATTCGTGATCGATGCTTTCGCAGGTTGGGATACAAAACATCGTTTGAAAGTTCGGGTAATTTGTACGCGTGCTTACCATGCTTTATTCATGCAAAATATGTTAATCATGCCGACGGAGGAAGAATTAGCAACTTTCGGTGAGCCTGATTATACGATTTTTAATGGTGGTAGTTTTCCTGCAAACCGTTACACCTCTGAAATGACATCTAAGACAAGTGTAGGGGTAAATTTGGAACGAAAAGAAATCGTAATCTTAGGTACAGAGTACGCTGGTGAAATGAAAAAAGGTGTATTCTCTGTAATGAATTACTTGATGCCTTTAAAAAATCATTTACCAATGCACTGTTCTGCAAATGTAGGAACGGAAGGTGATGTTTCTGTTTTATTTGGTCTTTCAGGTACTGGAAAAACGACTTTGAGTGCAGATCCTAACCGTAAATTAATCGGTGATGATGAGCATGTTTGGACGAATGATGGAGTGTTCAATATCGAGGGTGGATGTTACGCTAAAGCAATTGATTTATCAGCAGAAAAAGAGCCAGATATTTTCAACGCTATCCGTTACGGAACTGTTCTTGAAAATGTCGTCTATGAAAAAGGTACAAGAATCGTAGATTATACAGATACTTCAATTACACAAAACACAAGAGCATCTTATCCAATTAACTTTATTGATAATGTCCAGATTCCTTGTGTAGCGGGAGAACCAAATAACGTTATCTTCTTAACATGTGATGCGTTCGGTGTTTTGCCTCCAGTTAGTCGTTTGACTCCTGAGCAAGCAAGTTATCACTTTATCTCCGGTTATACCGCAAAAGTTGCAGGTACAGAAATGGGTGTTACCGAACCAGAAGCTACTTTTTCTGCTTGTTTTGGTGCAGCATTTATGATGTGGCATCCAAATAAATATGCGGAATTATTAGCAGAAAAAATGAAGGAAACAGGTGCTAAAGCTTGGTTAGTAAATACTGGCTGGTCTGGCGGTGCTTACGGTGTCGGTTCTCGTATGAAATTAAAGTATACTCGTGCGATTATTGATGCGATTCAAAGTGATGCTTTTGAAAATGTAGAAACGGTAATTGACACTGAGTTTGGTGTAGAGATTCCATTAACTTGTCCAGGCGTACCTTCTGAAATCTTAGTTCCAAGAAATACTTGGGCAGATAAAGCGGCTTACGATGCGACAAAAGAAAAATTGGTGAAGTTATTTCAAGATAATTTCAAACAGTTTGAAGAAGGTGTAAATGCAGAAATCGTTGATGCAGGACCAAATGGAACTCTTTTAACCTCATAATCACCGCTTAAAAAATAAGTTTTTATCTTTATTTGAGAATGTGGCGTCGCTTCGGCGATTCTACATTCTCTTATTTAGTCTTTCCGCACAGCCCAACGTTATCTCTATTCTCCTTACCTACATTCTTGATTTATCAATTTCGTTTACAGCATTCCCTATAATACTTGACATTTTTCCAATCTCTCCCCTACTTTTCTCTCCATATAAATAATCGTCCTCACACAAGACAAACCTTCGTTGGTAAATCGCTTTTCTTTTTCTATTTTGGTATTTTATTATATTTAGTTCACATTGGAAAATGAAATTTCGAAAGGAACATTTACCAATTATCAAGCACTAACACTATAATCTTACCAAATGAAAAAATTGCTTTATCTTCTATTTTTGGCTTTCGCCAATATCGCTTTTGCACAAAATCCATGTACAAGTATTCAAGATTATACAATTGTTGTTTTAGGTTCTTCAACAGCCGCAGGAGCTGGTGCTTCTCAATCTGATAGTGCTTGGGTAAATCGTTATCGCAAAGCTATCCAACAAATCAATCCGAATAATCAGGTAATAAATTTAGGCGTTGGTGGATTTACTTCTTATCGAATAATGCCAGATAATCACCAACCAAATCCTGGTCGTCCGCTTCCTAATACTACAAAAAATATCACGAAAGCATTGACCTATAATCCTGATGCGATTATTATAAATTTGCCCTCTAACGATATCGCTTCTGGCTTTCCGATTACAGAACAGATTTTCAATTTTGATTCTATTGTGGCTTTAGCCAATAATTTCGGTGTTCCAGTCTGGGTATGTACGACGCAACCCAAGAATATGAGTCTGTCTAATATGCAGCTTCAAGTCAATATGCGAGATTCGATTTATGCCCATTTCTCCCCAAATGTATTAGACTTTTGGACAACTCTGGCTTCCGCCAATAATAGTTTATCAACAACTTATGATTCCGGTGACGGAACACATCTGAACGATGCAGGACATGGTCTGTTGGCTAATCGAACATTACAAAAGGATATTTTATCCGCATTGTATATTCTGCCGAATCAATTAGATTATGCAATTATAAAAATCATTGAACATTCCCCATTTTGTGGTGATTCGTTGGCACACTTCGAAGTCGTTTTAGCTAATATTGGAAATACCACAGTGAATAACTATAACCTTGATTTTGAATTAGAACACCTACCATCAAATATAATTTCATCTCAAAATATTTCTAATTTCACGAATCTAAATACTTGTGAATCAGATACCTTTAACTTTTATGCCCATACGATAATAGAAGGTGATTACTCTGCAAAAGCAATTGTAAATTCCAATTCAGATTTTGATATTTTGAATAATGAAAAAACGATTTTGATTCACTCGGTTGGACAACCGACAGCAACTTTAATTGGGGATACAAGTTGTGCTGAAAATGCCGTAATTTTAGAAGCATTACATGCGTCAATTGATACTGCTTTTTGGTATGATTCACCAATGAGCAATAATCCGATAGGTTTTGGAACAACTTTTTTAACACCAAACTTGACTGCGACAACGGACTTTTATGTACAAATCGTTCGAGGTGACTTATTTTATAAAAATAATTTAACAACGACTCTAAATTCTAGTATTAATTGGAACGGAACAATGTTCGATATCACGCCTTTAACCGATTTGACAATTGATAGTTTTGGTGTGAAAATCAATAATTTAGGACAACAAAATGTGGATATTTATTATAAAAACGGAACGCATATTGGCTCGGAAAACAATGCCGCAGTATGGACTTTTCTAGGCACAACAACTGTAAATGTGACTGATATTTCAGAATTAACAACAGTTCCCTCAGCTAATTTATCGTTTACTGCGAATACAACTTATGGGATTTATATTCAATTATCTAATGCGAACGCTCGCTTGTCCTATCAAACCTTATCAAATCCTATAACTCGTTCAAATTCAGAATTATCCATCACGACAGGAAGTGGCATCAGCCATAATTTTTCAGGTTCATTTTATCCTCGTGATTGGAATGGAACAATTTACTATCATCATGGTTTTCGACCTTTAGGTGATTGCTCAACCGATTTATTACCCATAATGGCGACCGTTAGCACACCATTTTTAGATATTGGAAGTGATACGATAATTGATATTTATTCAACGTTAAATTTATCTGTCTCCGGTTTTGATAGTTATTTATGGTCGGATGGTTCAACCCTTCCTCAAACAACTCTTTTAGCTCAAAACTTAGGTGTTGGGATTCATTTTATTACTTTAGAAGCATTAGATAGTTTAGGTTGTTTGGTGCGTGATACATTGATTTTAGGTATTGCAGATTTAGTACAAACTAATACTATAATTGATAATGAATTAATAACCATTTATCCAAATCCTTTTACGGATTATTTTATTGTAAAAAACTCAAAATCAATTGATAACATTCAATTATTGGATGTGAATGGGAAACTATTAAAACTGAAAAGTAGTCGTAAAATTAGCAAAACAGAAGTGAAAATAATTCCAGAATATCATTTGCCGAAAGGCATCTATTATGTAAAAGTTGGAAGGAGACAAATAGTAATATTGAAATTATAATCGAATTAATATCGTTTATGAATACATAGAAGCTTATTGTTTCGACACTCAATTCTGAAAAATTGCCTTTTGTTGGCTGTACTTAAAATGATTGACATCGTCGATACGTTTTTTGTATATGTTGCACTGCGACTTGTGAAAGCCTTATACTTTCACAAGTCATCGATTGAAAATCATATAAAAACAGAAAATAGAAATATTTCAAATCCGTAATTCTGACTTTTCCCAATCCCATATTTTAATAAAAATCCTTACCGCAGTGAAAGTACGTTCCATCGTGATGGAAATCTATGGCTACAAATAGCATGAGTTATATTGAAAATATAGGTTTTGACTTCTACATTGAGTTTATCACTTTTATAAAAGTGATAAACCTTTTTTTTGTTCAGAAACGTCAATTAACGCTTTTTTTTCATTCCAATAATAGACCAATTTCCCATTTTGGTGTTTTTTAGAAAAATATCTGATGCCAAACCCTCTATTTTCACGCACAATTAAATTCATTAAATATTACGAATTTTTGCAATTTTTTGTAAATAAAAATCAATAAACGACTTAATTAATTAACAATCAATAAATTATACCATATTAATATACATATATATTAATTAACAATATTTTTTGACTGTCACACTTTGTTCTATAAATAGAATATAACCGCTAATAATTTTCACAATTTTAGGGCATACACAAAATAACAGTTAAATAACAACTAACCAAAAAATGAAATTAACTTTACTTATCGCAATAATAATTTCAACCATTTCTCTTTCTTATAGTCAAGATATTTCTCGAAGTACAATTACAACTGCTGGTGGCTACCTCACTAATGAGGAAGGTGTTTCTTTAAGTTGGTCAATGGGCCAAGTATTTAGTTTAACGACGCAGTCTGACCAACACTTAACGGAAGGATTCCAACAAGGAAAGTTAGACGCAACCGGAAAAATCGTATTACAAGCCGATCGTAAAAACCCGTCAACTGTATTTTTACAATTTAATAAAAAAGGTAATTTCAATACAACACAATTTAGCCTTCAACGTCGTCATACAGCCGAACAAACTTTCGTAACAATTGCAACTTTCAACAATACGGAGAACACATCTGTTTTTAAATATATGGATGGAAATAACTCAGATGAAGATACCGAATATCGCATTTTATTTACCAATTTTAGATTAAACAAAATTAGCAATTTAGAAATTGTAGAAGGTACGCCTCGTATCATCAATATGATAATTTTCCCGAATCCAACCGTTGAACAATTAAATATAAAATTGTCAAATCCAACCAATGAAATAATCCATATTAATATCTGGAATACAAACGGTAATAACGTTTTTAATCAAACGTATAGAAACACTGATAATCAATTGATTACTATCAATTCTTTAAATGAATTAGCAAAGGGAAATTATATTGTTCAAGTGACAAACGGAACAGAAACTATTGGTTCAAAACCATTCGTAAAACTATAAAGTATTGCGATAAACCTATAAGGTTATAGAGTGATTAAAAAATCAATATATTGTGATTTTTTAATCATTTCGGTACTTCAAACTACTTACTTCCTACACGTAAAACATTCACCAAGATGAAAAAAAGAGTTACACTTCTAGTATCAATACTCTTGATAACTTTCAGCACTTTCGCACAAGATGCCTTTCGTTATCAAGCTGTCGCAAGAGATAGTACGGGAACGGTTATTTCTAATCAATTAATTGGTGTTCAAATTAGCATTGTTTTAAATGATATTAATGATGCACCAATTTATGTCGAAATGCATCAACCAACAAGTAATGCTTACGGCGTTATTAATTTAGATATTGGCGATGGAATTCCAATGGTCGGTGATTTTTCCACCATCAACTGGTCACAAACTTCTTTCGTAAAAATAGAAATGGATATCACTGGCGGGACGAATTATACCCTTTCTTCGACTTCCGAAATTCTATCTGTTCCACGAGCATTATATGCGAAACAGGCAGGCAGTACGCCTTCAAAATTTGGATTATATGTGACTAACTTTGGAGCGACCGGCGACGGTTCAACTGATGATACGGACGCTTTCGAAGCCGCAATTGATAGTGCGAATACTTTGGGTGCAAAACTCTTTGTCCCAAATGGTATTTACAAAATTACTCGAACACTAGTTTTGAAAAACGGGGTATCGATTATTGGCGAAAGCCGAGGAAGCGAACTACTTCAAACGCCTTATAATGGTTCATTGATTCGTTACGAAGGCAATGGTTTCGCGTTTCAAGTTGCCGGTCATAATGTCCGATTATCAGATTTCGTATTGCGAGATAACAGCAGCGGATTATCAAATGGCGGAATTCATGTTTTGGGCGAAGGCGAATTAATAGAAAATGTACACCTTGAAAATTTATTAATTAGCGGATTCATTAGCGGAACAGCGTTAAAGGTCGAAGCGAAGAATAAGGGCGGTGTTGCTTACGCAAAATTCACTAATATTCGAGTGCGTCATGGTAAAATTGGTTTCCACATCATCCAAACGAATAATGGTTTTGTGAATTCTAATAGTTGGGAATCTTGCCAAATCTCTGGTGGCGGATTTGATTACGGAATTTTGGTAGATGGTGGCAATAATAATGCTTTTACAAGTGTTGTCGTTGAACCTCCAAGTACGACTTACGGACATTTATACGTAAATAGTGGACAATTAAACGGTCACGAAATTAGAATAGAAGGTAACACACAAGCGGCCGGAATACCATTGATTTTCTTCAATGAAGGTACTCGAAATTCTGTAATTACCGGCGTTTACGCTGGCGGTTTAACGATTGATAAAGGCAATAATTTTATTAATATGCCAAGCGGAAAAGCGATTGCTTATCGTAATTCAAGTACCAATAAATTTAAAAACGCTGTATTTTTCACTCCAAACGGGACGAGTATTTCGGATTGGGATATTGTAGGGAACGGTGTTTCTGTATCCGTTTTGTCGCCAGAGTTAACGGGTACTCACAATGTTTTAAAATTAACGATTCCTGCTGGTGTCATTATGAAATTAGAACCAAATGTTTTTGCTCGTCCAGCAATAAAAGAATTGGCCTTATTTGACCAGGTAAATTTTGGTTTTCATGTCAAATCAACACATCCAAATATTGCTTATACCGCGACAAATGCTCCTTTAGGTTGGGCAGCTTCCGCTGCACATTCTGGAAGTGGCCAATGGGAATTCGTGGGTATGAATGCACAGGTAAATCGGAATGCACAATCTCAATTTCGATTTGAGGTGAATAATACAACGGGAGGTACTATCGAAATTTATGTAAGTACGCCAACGCTTGTTTTTGGTAATCAATTACCAACGTTGGATGAAGCACCGCTTTCTACTTCCGGTGGAACATTAGTCGGACAATTGACACACGCAATGGCAATGGTCACCACGCCTTCAAATGGATTTTTGACTTTACCACTGTCTGCCAACTATTTTGAAATTACCAATAATTCAACTGTTACACGAATCAATCACTTGTCAGCCAATCGGGTTCCAAAAGGAACTGTGATTACACTCTTATTCAATATAACAGGAACAAATGTTACGAGCGGTGGTTATTTGATTTTAAAAGGCGGCTTTACAGCGGTGGCGAATAGCTCTTTAACGCTAATTTCTAATGGAAATGGAACTTGGCGAGAAGTGAATAGGAATAATTGATAATCAATTGAGATATTAGACTGCTTTGCTTCTAGACTTGAAATATTAGACATTTGTGAATTCATCAAAATATTGATTTTAGTAGGCTAACAAGTCTAATTTATTAAACCGTGTCGATTTTTGAAATCGACACGGTTTTTTAGTTTTTGCCTTAACAA
>Ga0209712_10003914_pt1 | contig 11980 bp, 11 predicted proteins | sample ArcOceMetagenome_FD_187443 | JGI IMG/M metagenome (GOLD analysis project Ga0209712, IMG submission 187443) | Marine eukaryotic phytoplankton communities from Arctic Ocean - Arctic Ocean - Greenland ARC118M Metagenome (SPAdes) (version 2) | ecosystem: Environmental > Aquatic > Marine > Oceanic...
CTTATAGAGAAAGCCATTACTCAAAAGACAAAAGCAATACTTACTGTGCATTTGTATGGTCAAATTTCCATCGACCAACAAATATTAGACTTATGTTCTAAGTATAATTTAAAATTAATTGAAGATGCTGCACAATCACATGGTGCTAAATGGAATGATAAAGTTTCCGGAGGTATAGGTGATGCAGCTGGGCATAGTTTTTATCCAGGTAAAAATTTAGGTGCTTTGGGTGATGCTGGAGCTGTAACTACAAATGACCATGAATTAGCCGAAGTTATTTCTGCTTTAAGAAACTATGGATCTCATGTTCGATATGAAAATAAATACCAAGGTTTAAATTCTCGGTTGGATGAAATACAAGCAGCATTTTTAAGTGTAAAATTAAAATATATTGAGCAAGATATAGAAAATAGAAGAAATGTTGCCAATTATTATTTAGAGCATGTTAATAACCCTTTAATTGTTTTACCTAAGCTTTTAAATCAAGAACAACATGTATGGCATTTGTTTGTGGTAAGAACAGCAAATAGATCAGAATTTCAACAGTATTTAACAGATAACGGAATTCAAACCTTGATTCATTATCCTATACCTCCTCACAAGCAAGAGGCTTATATGGCATATAATAATTTATCATTTCCAATTACGGAGCAAATTCAGAATGAATTATTGAGTTTACCATTGAGTGGAGTTATTGATTTTAAGGAAATAGAAAATGTTTTAAAAGCAATAAACGCATATACTTAAATTTTGTTCATGATTATTAGAAGGCTATTAAAAAAAATTAAAGAAAAACATTTATTCATACCGGTCATTATTTTTAATAAAATAATTTGTGGGTTAAGATCCTATTATTTTACAAGAATGATTGATGATGGTGGGGGCCGGGTTGTGATTACTGATCCTTTTTTGAAATTTACATTAAAGAAACATAAAACTGCATATCTTTTTATTAAAGGAAATTTTAGAGTAATACCACATATTGGCGGAAATGCAAACTCTATAATTACAATGGGTAAGGACTCCAAATTAATTGTTAATGGTGATTTTGTAATAGGGCATGGAGTAAGAATTATGTTATCTAATAATGCAGAGCTTTCTTTTGGAGGAAAAGAGGTAGAAAGTGATTCAGGTATAACTTCGGATACATTAATAATGGTGTCAAAAAAAATACAAATAGGTAAAGATTTTATTTGTGCTTGGAATAATTTTATAAGTGATTCAGACTGGCATTCGATTGAAGGGAAAAGTCACCAAAAAGATGTAATAATAGGGAATCATGTTTGGATAGCAAATTCTTGTAATATATTAAAAGGTTCTTCAATAGGGAACAACTGTATTATTGCGAGTAATACAAAAATTACTAATAAATATTTTCCAAATGATACGTTAATTGCCGGTGTACCTTCAAAAGCAATAAAACAAGGAATTAAATGGTCAAGAGATATAAACTTCTAATTAAAAAATAGTAAATGCAAGAGGAAAAATCTTCGTATCGGCAAATAATGAAAGCTACTTCTCTTTTTGGAGGAGTTCAGGTTTTCAATATCTTAATAGCGATAGTACGTTCAAAATTCGTAGCGATCCTATTAGGGCCTGCTGGTATGGGTATAGTTGGTTTATTTCAATCAACTTTAGGTTTAGTCGCAAGTATCACCAACTTTGGATTAAGAACAAGTGCTGTAAAAGACATTGCGGAGGCAGTCGGGACTAATAACCTTAAAAAGGTAGCTATTGTAGTTACTGTTTTAAGACGTTTAGTTTGGTTTACAGGTTTGTTAGGTGCTGTTATTACTGTTGTTTTTGCATCTTGGTTAAGTAATTTGGCATTTGGAAATACAAATTATACGTTTGCATTTATATGGCTTTCTATAACCTTATTGCTAAATCAATTAAGCAGTGGTCAAAGTGTGTTATTGCAGGGCTTTCGTAAATTAAAATTATTAGCCAAATCTAGCGTGTTAGGTAGTTTTATTGGTTTGTTGGTTACAGTGCCTTTGTATTATTTTTATGGTGAAAAAGGTATTATACCAGTAATTATAATCTCTTCTGTTGTTAGCTTAGTATTAACATGGTGTTTTTCTAAAAAAGTTACTATAGAAAAAGTAAACGTTGATATAACTCAAACAATTAAGAAAGGAAAGCAGATGATGACTTTGGGTTTTATGCTCAGTTTAAGTGGTTTAATTACTGTGGGTGCAGCCTATATAGTTCGCATTTATATTAGTAATACTGGTAGTTTAGAAGATGTAGGTTTATACAATGCTGGCTTTGCCATTATTGGTACTTATGTAGGTTTGGTGTTTTCAGCAATGGCAACTGATTATTTCCCGAGACTTTCTGGAGTAGCACATAACAATGCAAAAGCAACGGTATTAATAAATCAGCAGGCAGAAATTGGAATCTTAATTTTAGCTCCTATTTTAACCGTATTTTTAATTTTTATTAATTGGGTTGTAATTATATTGTATTCAACAAAATTTATACCTGTAAATGTGATGATTCATTGGGCAGCTTTAGGGATGTATTTTAAAGTGGTAAGTTGGGCAATTGGTTTTTTGTTGTTAGCTAAAGGATCTTCAAAACTATTTTTTTGTAGTGAATTAATAGCAAATATATATTTGTTATTATTTAATATATTGGGGTATAAATTTTTTGGATTAGATGGATTGGGAATTTCCTTTTTGATAGGTTATATATTAGTATTAGTTCAAATTTATTGTATCGCAAAATATTATTACAATTTTAATTTTAATGTTGTTTTTTATAAAATTTTTGGAATACAATTAGCATTAGGCTTGTGTTGTTTTTTAATTATTAAATTTGTCCCAATTCCTTGGGCTTATGCGTTTGGAGTTCCTTTTATGTTGTTATCTGTATGGTATTCATATAGGGAGTTAGATACGCGTTTAAATTTGAAAGAGATTATTATAAATTTTAGAAAAAGAAAATAGATGGATAATTTTGGAATCACAGATAGTTTAGTAAGAACCCCCTTAGTTTCCATAATTGTTATCTCTTATAATTCATCTAAGTATGTGTTAGAAACATTAGAAAGTGCCAAGGCACAGACATATCAAAATTTAGAATTGATTATTAGTGATGATTGCTCAACAGATAACACGGTTAAACTTTGTGATACATGGTTAAAAGATAATAAAAGTCGTTTTGTAAGAACCAAATTGATTACGGTTGAAAAAAATTCAGGGATACCAAAAAATTGTAATAGAGGCTTATTTAAAGCCGAAGGTGAATGGGTAAAGCTTATTGCAGGTGATGATGCGCTCATGGAAAATTGTATAAAAGATAATATGGATTTTGTTAAAAGTAATAAAAAGGTAGCTTTTTGTTTTTCAGATTATGAGGTTTATAAAGATTCTTTTGAAGAGTCAAATTTGACAATCTATACAAATGATTCTGACGCTCATTCAAAACAATTTTCAGAATTGGATAATAAGTTTCAATTAAAAGTAATGATTAGAAATATTATTATTCATGGGCCTACAACTTTTTATAAACGCAATAAATTCATAGAAATTGGAGGTTATGATGAGGGTTATTCTTTTGTTGAAGATAGAACAACATTTTTTAATTGGTTATTAGCGGGGAACAAGTTTTATTATTTATCAAAAAAAACTATCAAATATAGAATAAATATTAATTCAATTACAAATATAAAGGGAGCAGACAATTTATATATTAATGATTTTTTTGTAAAGTTTCAAGATTTAATATATGAGAGGTTTTATCCATACTTTACAATTAAAGAAAAAATGTACTTTCATGTTAGTTATAAGTATTTGTCGTTTTTCAAAAAAGATGATAGATTAAATCTTTTTATGAAAGTATTTAGGCGTTTATGGTATTTTTTAGTACAAAATGGAGAAAAAGAAAACCACTATGCATTAAATAAATACTATAAAGAATACAATAAGCGTAAATTATAATATTCAGATGGCAAAAATTTCTATAATTATCCCAGTTTATAATGCTGAGAAGTATCTTAATCAATGCATCCAATATATTTTAAAACAAAGTTTTACTGATTTTGAATTGCTGTTAATTAATGATGGATCTAAGGATAAAAGTGGTGATATTTGTGATAGGTATTAGGCTAATGATTTAATAGTCAGAGTGTTTAATAAAAATAATTGTGGTGTTAGTGCTTCTCGTAATTTAGGTTTAAGAAAGGCTAATGGAGAATGGGTAACTTTTATTGATAGTGATGATTTTATCTCTGAAAATTATTTTCAACCAATTTTTGAGTTTGAAAAACAAGATTATATTATTATGAATTCCTACAGCATACTAGACGATTTAAAGTCTATTTTTAGGAGTTATGAATCAAAACGATTGGGTTTAGATGAATTCTTAAATCAATATAATCTATTTAGAGATTTTGGAACTCCGTGGGGTAAGTTTTTTAGAAATGCTATCATATTTGAAAATAAAATTGTATTTGATGAGAAATTAAACAAAGGGGAAGATGTATTATTTAATTTGACATATATTCTTATATGTAAAACGGTTGGAATATCAAATTCAACAGCTTATAATTATCGTAGGGATTTAGGAGGTTTAAGTAGTAAAAAAAATGAGATTTTTTATTTGAAATATTTATATGAACTATTGTATAATAAACTTAAAGAGTATTCAAATAATGCAGAGTTTATTTCAAAACATATCTCATATTGTGCTTCCGAGTATTTTCTTACTGTTTTAAGTGCTGATGTAGAAAGATATAAAAAAAGAATGATTCTTCTAAAACTAATAAAAAGGCATAAAATAAAAATGATTGAAAGTTTAAAATATCAAAGAATTAATTTAGTACCCTTAAAATGGTTAATCAGTTTTGAACTTATCAATTTAACTTTATGGCTTGGAACTTTGAAAAAAAATAATTAAATTTTTGAATACAATAAATAAAAATAGATTTCGATATTTATTATGGCGAATTTTAGGCTTCGATTATCAAATGATTCTTAATAAAACGGATTATGTTTTATTAAAGAATGATACTTATACTTCAAAAGGAATAGGAACCTATGATAATGGTGCAAAAGTTTGGCGTTGGACAAATGCACCTTTAATTATTGGAAACTATTGTTCCATAGCCAATGGTGTGAATTTCATTGTGGATGAAGGATTTCATTCAATGTCGGCAATAACTAATTTTCCGCTTTTTAATAATATATATAAAGAGGATATTTTAAAGAACCCTAATTTAAAAAAAGAGTTTTTTAAAAATCAGCAACAGAAGGAAGGGATTAAAATAGGAAATGATGTTTGGATTGGTATGGGAGTATATATTATGCCTGGAGTAAATATTGGTAATGGAGTTACAATTGCGGCTAATTCGGTTGTAACTAAACCTGTCGCAGATTACTCGGTTGTAGCTGGATCCCCCGCAAAAGTGATAAAAGTAAAACACGATGAACGTACGGTTCAGGAGCTGAACAAAATAGCTTGGTGGAATTGGGAAGAAGAATTAATTAAAGAACGAATTAGTGATTTTTACGGTGGTATAAATAATTTTATTAATAAGTATGTAAAATGAGAATAGCATATTGTATTGGATCTCTCCACAATAAAGGAGGTATGGAGAAAGTATTAGCTAATAAAGTGAATTATTTTATAGAAAATTTGGATTATGAAATTCACATAATAACGGAAGATCAAAAAGGTTTACCTATTTGTTATGAGTTTAATAATAATGTTATATTTCATGATATGGCTATTTCTAAACTAAATAAGAAAGTGACTAAAGGATTTACTTTTGTTGAAAATGTTTTTAAGCTTAGAAAATTATATAATGACTTATTTATCAAAATACAACCTGATATTGTTATCGTTTGTGAAAGAGGTTATTTAGATTTTGTAATACCATTTACAAAAAATTTAATACCTAAAATAAGAGAATTTCATTTTGCTAAGGAAGCAGTAAGATTTCATGCTTCATTAATGAAACCTTTGGTAAAGAAAATTCGGCATTTAATACGTTATAAAGTACTCTTTAAATTGTTTAATAAATACGACTATTTAGTTCTTTTAACAAATAGAGACAAAAAGAATGGAGATTATAAAACCAATTCAGTGGTTATTCCTAATATGATGTCCTCAGGTTTTCCAGAAAGACGTTCTAGTTTAAAAAGACACCATGTTATAAGTGTTGGAAGCATGCACGACAAAAGAAAAGCATTTGATGTTCAAATTAAAGTATGGAAAAAAATTATAGAGAACCACCCCAATTGGATTTTGAATATTTATGGTGATGGGATAGAAAGAGAGAATTTACAAAATTTAATAAACGAGTTAAATTTATGTAATAATGTAATACTTCATGGAAATAGTAATACTATCCAAAAGCATTTTTTAGAGTCTTCAATATTTTTATTCACATCAATAGCAGAAGGGTTACCTATGGTTTTAATTGAGGCACTTTCTTACGGTATTCCTTGTGTTGCTTATGATTGTCCAACAGGCCCTAGTGATATAATTACTAATAATGAAGATGGATTTGTAGTTGAACAGAATGATAGTAAAATGTTAGTGGAAAAATTATCTCTTTTAATAAAGAATGAAAAGTTGAGAGAAACTATGGGAAAAAAAGCAAAGCAAAATGCTAAACGATATAATACTATAGTTGTTGGTAAACAGTGGAGTAAGTTTTTTGATAAAATAATAAATGAAAATTAAAACGATAACCTGCCATGAAGTATACAATCATGGGGCAAGTTTACAGGAATTTGCATTATTGCAATACCTAAAAAATATAGGTCATAACGCTCAGACGATACATTATAAACCTAACTATTTATCAGGACATTTTAAGTTAAGGTCTATTTCCAATCCAAGGTTTGACAAACCTTTACTAAGGCAATTGTATATATTAGCTAAATTACCAGGTCGTATTTTTGCTTTAAAGCGTAAGAAAGCATTTGATGAATTTTCTAGAAAATATATAAATACAGATTCAAAATTATATAGATCAAATGAAGAGTTAAAAGAAGACTTACCAGAAGCAGACGCATATATTTGTGGAAGTGATCAAATATGGAATTCTTTTTTTCAGAATGGGAAAGATCCATCGTTCTATTTAAACTTTGTTCCATCAAATAAATTAAAAATATCCTATGCGGCAAGCTTTGCGATAGATTCAATTGAAGAAAGCTTAAAGCCATTTGTAAAAGAAAATATTGAAAGAATTGATAAGATTTCAGTAAGGGAGAGCTCAGGTTTGAAGATTTTAGAAAATTTAAGTATTCCAAATGCAATTCAAGTTTTAGATCCAGTTTTTTTATTAGGGTCTAAATACTGGAAAAAGACTTTTGTAACTCCTATTAAGGAGAAATTTATTTTTGTATATGACTGTGATAGTAACCCAACGATTAAAAATATTGTAGAGTACACAGCAAAAAAAAACAATCTCAAAATATTTACAGTCAACAAGAACATTAGCTACTCAGATAAAAACTTTTATTTAGAAGGACCAAAAATGTTTTTATCTCTAATAGACTCAGCAGAGTATGTAATCAGTAATTCTTTTCATGCTGTCGCATTTTCTTTAATATTTAACAAAACCTTTTTTGTTGTGGATAGGAATGAGAAAATAAACACAAGAATGAGGGATATTATAACTTATGTTGATTTACCAAACTTATATTTGGCAATAGACGAATACAAGACATTTGACAATATAAAAATTAATTATAACAAGGTAGACGAGAAGATAAATATCAAAAGAACAGAGTCTAAAAATTTCTTGAGAGAATCCCTAAATATTGTACACCTTGAAAAATAATATAAAAGCTAAATTATATGCCTACTTTTTTTGGCAAACGAACATAGGAGAATATTTAAATAAACTATTTGATTTATCAGTTTTTTTAAAATATTCATTCAGAGAAAATAAATTTAAAAATAAGGAAAACGTAGAAGCATTTCTTACAAAACAATACCACATTATAGAAAAAGGTCTTGCATTACCAGAATCAAGAAAATATTTTGGTAAGCCCAAAATCAAGAACTTAATTTTAGAGGCAAATAAGTATATATTTCTGTATGGTAAGGACAGAATAGTAAAAAACATTCAAGACACTTTAAAAGTATATTTAGATAGGAATATTGGTTTAGAAGAAAATGATAAATATTTTTACGATTTAATAGCTAATTTCATATCAGGAAACGATGGGGAAAGCATCGGTGGAGTAAAAAGAGTTCAAAAATTAGAAATTCACAACGCCATAGACTTTGACTACGAGAAATTTGTAAAATCAAGATCAAGTGTAAGGTTTTTTTCAACTAAAAACATACTAGATACTGATGTTCATAAAGCAATAGAATTCGCAAGATTTGCACCTTCTGTTTGCAACAGACAAAGTTGGAAAGTTCATTACTACAAAGATCGAAGTATCATGGATAAATTATTGAAGTTACAAAATGGGAACAATGGCTTCAATCAGTCTATTAATAAATTACTGATTGTAACCTCTGATGTCAAAAGATTTACCAAGCTAGAAAGCAATCAGATATTTGTAGACGGTGGCTTGTTTGCAATGAGTCTTTTATACTCTTTACACGCACAAGGAATAGCTTCATGTTGTCTAAATACATGCCTGCCTTATGTAGATGAATTAAGTATCAAAAACGAAGGAGATATTCCTAGTTCTGAAAGATTAATTATGATGATTGGAATTGGAATGCATAAAGACACTTATGAAGTTGCTATTTCGGATAGAGTCTCAGTCGAAGAAATTCTTTTACAACACTAAATACAAATTAATTACTATACGCAAATGAAAAAAAAAATCTTGATTTGCTTTGGTACAAGACCTGAAGCTATTAAAATATGTTCTTTAGTGCATGAGCTAAAGAAAGATAGCACATTTACAGTAGAAGTATGTGTTACTGCGCAACATAGAGAGATGTTAGACCAAGTATTAGCATTTTTTGAGGTTATACCTGATTATGATTTGGATATAATGAAAGCAAATCAGTCTTTAAATGAATTGAGTAGCCGTATATTTATAAAAATGGATACTGTTTTAGACACTTCTAAACCAGATTTAGTATTGGTCCATGGTGATACTACAACATCTAGTATTTGCGCTTGGGCAGCATTTAATAGAGGTGTAAAAGTGGGCCATGTAGAAGCAGGCTTGCGTACTTTTGATAAAACATCTCCTTTTCCAGAAGAGTTGAATCGTCAAGTTACAGGTAGAATTGTCGATTATCACTTTGCACCTACTAAAATTTCTAAAAATAATTTATTATCTGAGTGTGTTTTAGAAGAAAATATTACAGTTACAGGAAATACCGTAATAGATTCTTTGCATTGGACTAGTGAAAAATTAAAGAATAATTTTGAGAATGAAGTTATTTTTAATTTAAAAGCTAAAATTGATTTTACTAAAAAAGTAATTTTAGTTACAGGACATCGCCGCGAAAACTTTGGAGATGGATTTTTAAATATTTGTAAGGCTTTAAAAGAAATAGCAAAAGATAATACTGTTGAAATTATATATCCCGTGCATTTAAATCCAAATGTTCAAAAACCAGTACTTAAATTATTATCTAAATGCAGTAATATCCATTTAATTAAACCATTAGACTACCCTGCATTTGTATGGATGATGATGCAATCATACATTCTTATCACTGACTCTGGAGGAGTGCAAGAAGAAGCACCATCTCTTGGCAAACCAGTATTGGTAATGCGCAATACGACAGAACGGCCTGAAGCTGTTTCAGCAGGTACTGTTCGCCTAGTTGGTGCTAATTATGATTCCATTGTTAAAAATGCTGTTGAATTATTAGGAAATAAAGAAATATATCAAAATATGGCAAAGTCCCATAATCCTTACGGAGATGGAAAAGCAAATCAAAGAATACTAAAATTTATAAAACAAAAATTGTAATGATACCCAAAATAATTCATTACTGTTGGTTTGGAGGAAACCCTTTACCAGCTTTAGCTATAAAATGTATAACTTCTTGGGAAAAATACTTGCCAGAATATGAAATAAAAGAATGGAATGAAGATAATTTTGATATGGATAAGTTTCCATTTGCAAAAGAAGCATCTGAACATCGAAAGTTTGCCTTTATTTCAGATGTGTGCCGGTTGCACGCACTAAAAGAAGAAGGTGGAATTTATATGGATACAGATGTAGAAGTATTGCGCTCATTAGATGTTTTTTTAGATAAAAGTGCGTTTTCAGGTTTTGAAAACGATGATTTTGTCCCAACAGGTATTATGGCAAGTGAAAAGGGAAGTAAATGGGCTATAGAAATGCTGTCTTATTATGATGGAAGGTCTTTTTTGAAAGAAAATGGAGAATTAGATACCACATCAAACACTTATATTATTACACAATTAATGAAAGAGAAAGGTTTTAAAATGACTAACACGTTTCAAGAAATTGAAGGTTATGTTTCATTTTATCCAAATGATTATTTCTGTCCGAAAAGTTATAAAACAGGTAATATTGAATTGACCCAAAATTCTTATTGCATTCACCATTTTGCAAAATCTTGGATTCCTTATAGTAAAAGATGGAGAAATATATTAAAAATGAAAGTTATGTTTTTTTTTGGAGCTAAGAATATTCAAAAATTAATTGATATACTAAAAAAATAACATCATGAAAATTCTTTATTTGACGGATCAAACCCATTTACATGGGGGTGCAGAAAAAGTATTGGCTCAAAAATTGAATTATTTGGCATTAAATACTAATCATGAAGTTTATTTAATTACTACTGAGCAAAAAGGACAGGATCACTGTTATCATACTACAGATAACATCAAACATCACGATTTAGGTGTCAACTACATAAGATCTAAAAGCTACTTTAGCCTTAGGAATCTAGAAAAAGTTCCAAAGCACATATACCGGTTAAGAAAGAAACTAAAAGAAATTAATCCAGATGTATTAATTGTATGTAATTATGCATTCGATTTTTATTTTATTCCATTTATCTGTAGCGGCGTAAAAACCGTTAAAGAATTTCATTCTTCACGCTATTACTATGCAAAAGGGCTTCCTAATACTAGCCTTTTTAATAAAAAAATACATCAAATAAATAATTGGGTAGAAACAAAGTATAATCATTTAGTATTGCTGAATGAAGATGAAAGAAAATATTATCATTCAGATAATTTAGTAGTTATACCAAATGCTATTGCACAAAACCCTAAGAAAGAAATAATAAAACGAAAGAATATTATTATTGCAGCTGGCAGAATTGCTACTGTTAAACAATTTGATCATTTAATAAAAAGTTGGGCATTAATTGCAAAAAAACATCCAACTTGGGAGGTACATATTTATGGGGAAGGAGATAAAACTCTTTCTAAAAGCTTAGCGGTATTAATAATGTCTCTGAATGTTCCTAATATTTATATAAAAGGAGTAACAAATATTTTAGAAACCAAAATGCACGAAGCTTCTTTATATGCCCTGACCTCTGCTACTGAATGTTTTCCAATGGTATTACTCGAAGCCTTGAATTGTGGATTACCCATAATTTCATATGATTGTCCTCATGGCCCAAGAAATATTATAACAAATAATAAAGACGGAATTTTAATAACGCATAATAATATAACAGTATTTGCAAAGGAATTATCAAAACTTATAGACAATACTCCATTAAGAGCTGAAATGAGAAAAAATGGTTTGAAAAATATATCTCGTTTTAATGAAGAAAATATAATGCCAAAATGGTTGCAACTGTTTAAAAACAAATGATATGATTTTTAACTCCATCATTCCATTACCATTTTATACCGCTATATTTTACAATTTTATTTTGGTTTTGATAATTTTAGCAGCATTACACTTATTTAATAATGGTTATGACATAGGCAATCTAAAAAAGAAAGATGCGCTCTCCATAAGTTTATTATTGTTTGTTACGTTATATATAGGTTTGCGCCCAATAAGTGGGAGGTATTTTGGAGATATGGGTACTTATA
>Ga0209712_10003915_pt1 | contig 11978 bp, 10 predicted proteins | sample ArcOceMetagenome_FD_187443 | JGI IMG/M metagenome (GOLD analysis project Ga0209712, IMG submission 187443) | Marine eukaryotic phytoplankton communities from Arctic Ocean - Arctic Ocean - Greenland ARC118M Metagenome (SPAdes) (version 2) | ecosystem: Environmental > Aquatic > Marine > Oceanic...
TTTGTGCTGCTCGGTGTCTATGCCTGGAATCAGCTAGCCCTGCAGGGTGCGGTGATGCAGATGGTCGCTCACGGTTTTAGCACGGCGGCACTGTTTATGATTGCCGGCTCTCTTCAAGAGCGCCTGCACACCAGAGATATGCGTAAGATGGGCGGCCTCTGGCACAATATGCCGCGCATGGGGGCGGTGGCCATGTTCTTTATCGTTGCCTCACTGGGACTGCCGGGGCTGGGTAACTTTGTCGCCGAGTTCTTGGTCCTACTGGGACTCTTTCAGGTAGATCCCTGGCTGACCATGATTGCTGCGCTGGGCCTGATTACCGGTGCCGCCTATTCCCTGCTGCTGATGCAGCGCTCGTTTCAGGGAGAGCCGGATGAAAGTCGCCGACTTAATGATTTTGGTACTCGGGAGATGCTCACCATGGCATTGATGGTGGTCGCGCTGATTGGTTTGGGCCTCTATCCTCAGCCGGTTCTGGATATGGCTCAGCCGGTGCTCGATGGCCTGTTGCAGTTCTCAGCCACAGTTGCAGGAGGGCGGTTATGAATCTCAGTCAAATGCAGGCTTTGATGCCTCTATTAATCTTGAGTCTTACCGCTGTAGTGCTGATGATTCAGGCGTCGATAAAGCGCGACCAGGCCACCGCTTGGGTGATTACCGCCATAGGTCTAGTGCTGACAATCTGGGGGGCTATTTATGCCCGAGACTTTAGTCAGACCGTGACCATTCTCTTGAAGGTGGATTCCTGGGGACTGTTTTTTTCCAGTTTGATGGCCTTGGCGACGCTGGTAACTCTGCTGCTGTCTCGAGAGAGTTTCGCCGACGAGGGCCAGCGCAAAGAAGAATACTATCTACTGCTGGTGCTTTCGCTGCTGGGCGCTCTAGTGCTTATCCAGTCGAGTCATATGGTGTCATTGTTACTGGGTATGGAGCTGATGGGGGTGGCGCTCTATGTAATGATTGCCTTCCCGGAAAAGGGCGAGTTGCCGGTGGAGGCGGCGATCAAATATCTGGTGCTCTCAGCCTGTGCCTCGGTGATCTTGCTCTATGGTTTTGCGCTTCTGTACGCGGCCACCGGTGAGCTTAGTTATGCCGGTCTCGGTGCCAAGGCCGGTGAGGCTTACGCACAAAACCCGCTGCTGATTCTGGCGGGCACCGGGATGGTGATCTCGGGTATTGGCTTTAAGTTATCTCTGGTGCCCTTTCATATGTGGACCCCGGACGTCTATCAGGGTGCGCCGACGCCGGTCACCGGTTACCTAGCCACGGTCTCCAAGGGCGCGGTGTTTGTCGCGCTGACACGGATGTATCTCGATGGCCAACTGTATCAGTACCCCAGTTTGATCAATGCTCTGGTGGTTATCGCCATTGCCTCAATGTTAATCGGTAATCTGCTGGCTTTGCAGCAAAACAATATTAAGCGCCTACTGGCCTATTCGTCGATTGCCCACTTGGGCTATCTGCTAGTGGTGCTAATTGCTCTCACCGGAAAAGGCTTGGCCAGCGATGCTGTGACCTATTATCTGACTGCCTATGTGCTGACCAGTCTCGCCGCCTTTGCGGTGATTGCCCGGGTCTCGGGAGAGGACGCAAAGCAATGCCAGATCAGCGCTTACGAGGGACTGTTTTGGCGCGATAAAGTGCAGGCCATATGCCTCACTGTAGCGCTGATGTCTCTTGCGGGTATTCCCCTGACGGCTGGATTTATCGGCAAATTTTATGTGATTACAGTGGGCGTGCAGAGTTCCCTTTGGGCCTTGCTGGTGGCAGTGGTTGTAGGCAGCGCCATCGCCATTTATTATTACCTGAGAATCATTTTTGCCATGAGCAAGGTGCCAGCGGATGCTGTTGAGCATCAGGCCTATCCGGGTCGAATATTAGCGCTATTCTTAACCCTACTGGTTCTTATTTTGGGTAGCTGGCCAGAGCCTTTTATAAACTACGCCACAAGCCTTTGAGATAATAATAGCAGCCACAAGAGGGCTGAGAGTTTGACTGACTGAGGATAAAAACTATGCTGCGTTCTGTTGATTTAAGTGACTACATGCTGCACAACCCGGTTACCGTATCTGCTGATGAGAATGTCTTTGTTGCCATCAATCTGATTGTTGAGGAAAAAGTTTCCGGTGTCTGTGTGGTTAATGCTACGGGCGAGCTGCTCGGCGTGCTGTCCGAACTAGACTGTCTGAGAGCCATATTGGGAGCGACTTACAATGAATATGGTGATGTGGGTAATGTCGCCGACTATATGACCAAAGAGGTGGACTGCTGTGAGCTGCACGCCGATCTAGTGGATGTTGCTGCCGACATGATCAAGAAGGGCCACCGTCGTCGACCGGTGCTCAATCATGGCAAGTTGGTGGGTCAGATAACCTGCCGCAAGCTGTTGTCAGTGGTCAGTCAATTTGCCCACTCTAAAGCCTAGGGATTCAGTCCGGATCTAGAGTAGACAGTGATCTGGCGCTGACTGTCGAGCTGAAAGAGGTGGTTTGCGCGGTGTGGCATTTCGCCCAAGCTGTGTTCGGTGATGCGCTGATAGTGAGCGATGAATTCTCCAATTTGGCTGGCTGACATTATGCCTTGGTGCTGTTCACCGGGGGTATCGCCGAGACGCGCAAGCATTTTTTCTTCCTGCTCCAGACGCCAGTTAAACACCGTATCGAAAGAGGGCGCCTGCAACATGATCAGTTGGTCGAGCAGGCTAAACAATGTCTGATACTCCCCAGCCAGTGCCTGATTGACAGTGTTGCGCCAGACGCCATCCGAATCCTGATCTGCTTCAAGACTATTGAGTGGCTCAGTTAATTGCTCTTCGGTTTGCGCTTTCGCGCCGACACACCAGCCTTCAAAAATAATAATATCCACTTGGCCGATAATCGAGTCGCACTGTTCCAGAGGCATGCGGTCGTCTCGGCTTTTATCAAAGCGTGGGATCAGGGTTTCCCCGGAGCCATCGACGAGCTTGGCTATAGTCCCGAGTGCTAGGGGAATATCGTGGGTGCCGGGCACGCCGCGAGTTTCTAATAGTGGATGAACTTTAGTCGCCAACTGCTGGCGCTCTAACTTGGTCAGATAAAAATCATCCAGTGACAGAGAGACACAGCGCAATTCGAAACGCTCACTGAGCATCGTGCAGAGATAGTCGGCAAGGGTGGATTTCCCTGAACCCTGGGAGCCGTTGATACCAATAATCAGCGGTTTGTCACCACCGGTTTTGTATTCTTCGAGCAGTGGAGAAAACCATTTTTCCGCGCTCAGCAGGTAGCTTTCGGGCAGTTTGTTGCGGGCTAAAAACCTTTGTTCTGCAGGACTCATATTAGATGCTTTGGTTCTGGTAAATATTAATATAAAAGTGGATCACTGTTTCAAGTTCGTCCAGTTTGGCCAGCATCTCTTGCTGTTCCGGACGACTGTGCCAGTAGTAGGGCGTCATTTTTAGCAGGTCAAGAATATCGCTGCCGCGAACTACAATCGACTGCTTGATTTCAAGCTGTTCCAGCAGATTAAACTGCGCGGCCTTTTCCAAACCTGCGGTGTTGCCCTCATGGGGCAGTGACTGTTCATAAATTAGGCTGGTGAGTCCAGAGAGATGTTCTGCACCGGGACCCACCATAATCAACTTGCCGCCAGGTTTAAGTACGCGGGCGGTCTCCTCGACACTGATCGGGGAAAACACTGAAATAGCCGTGTCTATACGATTCTCAAACAACGGGATATTGTAGACGCTGTCCACTGCTAGGCGGGCATCCATCTTGCGCTTTGCTGCGAGGCGCACCGCGAGCTTAGAGATATCCATGCCGAGTAATTTAAGGGTTTGGGTGGAGGTCTTTTCTTCAGAGACTTTTTGTTGATCAGCCTTTTTATCAAAAGCTACACGCAGCTGCTGCATATAGTAGCCTTCGCCACAGCCGAGATCTAAGACCGTCTGCTCAGGCCCAGTATTGGCTTTGGCTACAGCTGCAACAATGGCGTCGGACAGAGGCTGGTAGTAACCGGCATTTAAAAAACGCTGGCGGCTACGAATCATGTCGTCGCTGTCGCCGGGACTGCGGCTGCGCTTGTTTTGCGCTAACAGCAGATTGAGATAACCCTCGCGGGCCAGATCAAAGCTATGTTGATTATTGCAGCGATAAGTCTGGGGCTGCGACTCGGCTTGCAGGATCAGTGCTTGATCACAGTTCGGGCATTTAAAATTGTCGCGAGTGGAACGCAACGCTGGATAGACAAAGGCTTTGGGCAAGGGAATCTCAAGCAGAATCAAACGAGGCCCTAGCTTACAGCGGTTAATATCAGAGAACAATTGTTTGATGCTAAGTGCGGCTGTTGAGGTGGATTTAGTGGCTGTATTTTTCCTATGGTATTTTCCCTGCTGTATTTTACGGGCTTAGTTTTTAGGTATACTGGAACTGCAGCTGATCCTTCAGCGCAATGAACTGCCCTATAGAGCAGTGGTTATCCTTTTCTAGAAGAGTCTCAGCTATGTTGACTGTCCATCATTTAAACAATTCCCGCTCGCAACGTATTCTCTGGTTACTCGAAGAGCTCGGCCTCGAGTATCAGTTAAAAACCTATCAACGTGATCCCGTGACCAATCTTGCGCCGCCGGAGTTGGAGCAGGTTCATCCACTGGGCAAGTCGCCGGTGCTGACTGATGACGACGCCACTATTATTGAGTCCGGTGCGATTATTGACTACATTCTGCGCCACTATGGCGATGGGCGTTTGCAGCCTGAGACCGGCAGTCAAAACTATGAGCAGTATCTACAGTGGCTGCACTATGCAGAGGGTAGTGCGATGCTACCCATGATGCTGAAAATGTATACGGCACGCCTAGGTGATGCCGGAGTGCCACTACAACCGCGAATCAGTGACGAACTGCAGCGTCATCTCGGCTATATAGAGAATGCACTGCAGGGCGTCGATTGGTTGGTGGACAACAGTTTTTCCGGTGCCGACATTCAGCTCTCATTTGTGGTTGAGATTACACCGCTGCTCTATTCCTTGGACACTCTGCCGAATATCGCCGCCTATCGCCAGCGCTTGCAGCAGCGTTCAGCCTATAAGGCTGCCCTCAAGCGCGGCGGGTTTTACGCCTATGGTTCTGATGCGGCTTAGTTAAGTTGGCCTAGGGTGTGGCTAAGAAGGGGCGAGGCATTTTTTGGCGCGATTAATACAGGGCTGGCAGTCATCGGTGCGCAGTGGACAGGCCTTGATGCAAATATGGTAGTCGTAAGCACATTGACGCTGTTTGTTGTTGAGGGATTTTTGTGCGCTGAGGCTCTTATTTCGGCTGAGGCTCTCATTTTGGCTGAGGCTCTCATTTCGGCTGAGGCTCTCATTTCGGCTGAGGCTCCTTACCTCGCTGAGGCTCTTGCACTGCTGGGGAAGGTTGTCCCGGGATACGTAGATTGCATTTCGTGCCACCAGGTCACAGTAGTTATAGCGTAGCGTGTCGCGGACTTCGGTGTTTATCTCGGCTGAATCTTTTAGCTGTTCGTTAATCAGCTCGCGCTGGGTGAATACCGCACTGCGACCCAGGGTGTAGGTATCCAGATCATAGTTGGGTGGTGATGAGTTATTCGCGCAACCCATTAATGTTAAGGTTCCGGCAAACATTAGGATAATGGCTATGAGTTTGTTCGGTAGCTGAATTGTCACGGGTTTTGACTCCTTGTGCATCGCACTTTTGAAATGCACATAATAAAAAGTGCATTGATTAAGTAGCTCCTTAATTAGGTAGCTCCTTAATTAAATGGCTCCTTTGTCAACTCTTTGAGAGAGCCTCGTTGTTTTCACAGTCTACAGATTCACATTCAGTTATTTCGTCACGGAGGACGTCAAGCATGGCGTGTTGCTGCGATTTCGAATATGCCAACCTTGGCGGCCTAGGTCAACAGTTATCTGAGCAAACTGATATGCAACGCCCAAATGCAGACTCTGCTTATTACGATGAATTTTTGCAGTTACAGGAAAAACTGCAGAAGAGAATCGTCTCGTTACGTAAAAATGGGCACCTAGTGCAAGAGGATATGGCTGACTATGAGTTATCTCTGCGTCAGTATCAGAGAATGGAGCAGGATCCCCAAGCCATAGTGTCACTCTGGCAACTGTTCAAAATAGCCAAGGCCCATGGCTTGGATGTTGACGAAATTTTGCGCTTCGACTAACCGCGCCTTTTTGTATCCCCCGTTATATCCTCTGCTAAGTTCGCTGTTAAGTTCTACTTAATGCTTGCCTTTCAACAGTCGGTTCAATGTCATACTACCTTAATAAATATTGGCTACGCTTTGTCAATAACCCTCATGATAGGATTTAGAGTATGCACAACCTTGCCCAGCCAGCCCTTCGTCGACTTAGTCGATCTGCCCTAAGTCTAGTTGGACTGCTGTTGATCGGCTGTATGCCTCCGGATACTTCTGATACCGCGTATACAAGTTTGCCCCTAAGTCCAGAGACGCCGTCCACTGTGCCTCAGGCATTTCTCAGCACCATTGATAATCAGTGGTATACAGAGTCTGCAGCAGCCGTGGCTGAGACTAATAGGCAGGTCCAGCGTCTGGCCCTGGAGGCGGGCTCAGCAAAAAATATTATTCTCTTTGTGGGCGATGGTATGGGTGTCACCACTGTCACAGCCGCGCGTATTTTTGAGGCACAGCAGCAGGGAATGTCAGGTGAAGAGAATAGTCTCAGCTTCGGCAAGTTTCCCTTTGTTGGTCTATCGAAAACCTACAATGTCGATGCCCAAACAGCTGATTCGGCGGGCACCATGACCGCACTAATCAGCGGTGTTAAAACCAATATAGGGGTTCTTGGTCTCGACGAAGATACCCGCAAAGGCGACTGTGAATCCGCTGCCGGAAACCAGTTATTTACAGCATTGGAACTAGCTGAGATTGCAGGGCTGTCTACAGGCATTGTCTCCACCGCACGAATCACCCACGCCACACCTGCTGCAACCTACGCCAAATCCGCCGATCGCGATTGGGAAAATCCATCGATGATGCCGGCTGCGGCAATCGCTGCTGGCTGTGAAGATATTGCTTCGCAGCTGATTAACTTTGAACGCAATCTGGAAGCCCGTTACCTGGGTATTGATGTGGATGGTATTGAAGTCGCTCTGGGAGGTGGACGTCGAGAGTTTTTACCCAATGACCCTGCAGCCAATAGCCGCGACGCCCGCAGCTCGGTAGAGGGCGACCGCAACGATAGTCGCAATCTTGTGGAAGAGTGGCAAGCGCTCTATCCCAGGGGCAACTACGTGATTGATCAGGCGGGTTTTGACGCTGTTGATGCCGACAGTAGTAAGAATCTGTTCGGTCTCTTTAATGAGTCGGAGATGCGCTATGAGGCCGATCGTAACAATGATCTTGCAGGAGAGCCCTCGCTCACCGAGATGACCGCCAAGGCTATCGATATCCTCGACAACAATGAGCAGGGTTTTTTCTTGATGGTCGAAGCCGGACGCATTGATCACGGTCACCATGCCAACAGTGCCTTCGCCGCCTTGAGCGATACAGTGGAACTTTCCTCTGCGGTTCAGGCTGCATTGGACGCCACTAGTCGCGAGGACACGCTGATCATTGTCACCGCCGACCACAGTCATGTTTTTACCATGGCCGGTTATCCAAAGCGGGGCAATCCAATTTTGGGTAAGGTCGTCAATGTGGGGGCGGACAGCCCCGCACTAGATGATCATGGTCTGCCATACACTACCCTGGGTTATGCCAATGGTCTTGGGTTTCGCGATCTGGGTGATGAGACCAATGCGGATATGGCCTATTACAGTAAGTCAGTGGCAGGGCGTGTAGATTTAACCGCCATAGACACTCAGGCTCAGGGTTTTCATCAGGAAGTGCTGGTGCCCCTAGAGGGTGAAACTCACGGTGGCGAGGATGTGGCAGTTTACGGGATTGGTCCCGGCGCTCACCTGGTCACAGGCTCACATGAGCAGAGCATCGTTTTCCATGTAATGAACCATGCTGGCAATCTATTTGAGAAAGCCACAGCGGCGCTCTTTTTAACAAGCCCGTAGCGGCGCTCTTTTTAACAAGGCCGCAGCGGCGCTAATAGGTTTCAGCCTTCGAACCCCTGTGGCTAATCCTCAAAGGCGCTGCGTTATGGCCCGCTTCAATTGTTGTAGGCTGGGGTTTGTGGGATCACTGAGCAGCGTCCGATCAATTAGCTGCAGAGCTTTCAACCATTGCTGCTGTTGGCCATAGAGACTGACTAGGCCATTGATAAATTCGCCATTGCCGGGCATCAATTGCAGCGCTGCAAGATAGGCTTTTTCTGCCGCCAGCGGTTTTCCAGACTGTTGATTCAGCACCGCAAGGTTGTACCAGGCGCGTGGGTTATTGCCTGTGATGGCGGCGGTCTCAAGGGACAGTGCCGCTTGCTGGTAATCTCCCTGCTCGGCCATCAATAGCCCCAATGAATAGTGCGCGTCGCTGGCCCCTGGCTCGCGCTCAATTACTGTCCTGTATAGTTTTTCTGTATCGCTTAGCTTTCCTTGGCCGTAATAGAGTTGCGCCAGATTCATGCGCGCAGCGTTATAGCCATTGTCTATTTTCAATACGGCCAAATACGCTTCCACGGCTCTGTCGAGATTGCCGCGGCGATGCTGATCCAATGCCATACGCATGCGGCCCGAAGGGAAGTCGGCATTTACTAAAAGCGAAGTTTGGTACTCTTCGTTTGCTCGGCTAAGAGCATCGATAAGTGGCGCAGGTATTCGATTGCTGGGTACATCAATCAGACCTTCAGCGGCGGCAATACGCACCGCACGAACTGGATCATTTAAACGATCCAGTAGGGCTGCAACCTTGTTAGTGCTGCTGTTGAGCGCCTGAACCGAGATGGTTCTCAGCAGCGCGCTCTGGTCATTGGTGGCGCTGGTCATGGCGCGTTCAACCACTGGCAGCGAGATCGCCGGTGTCAGCAGAGAGGCGGCAGTGGCGCGGGCAATGGCCGGCTGCGAAAGGTCATTTAGAAGCGACACTAACGGCTCGATGGAATCATTGGGTTGACTGGCAGCGGCGGTGAGAATCTCGGAAAAATGCGCCGCTCGCTCAGGGCCAAACCAGCCCACTACCTTCTCCGCAGCCCAGTCTGCCGACTCTTTACTGTGGCAGTCATTACAGGCATTGGGGGTGCCATGGGCAACACTGAGATCTGGTCGTGGAATACGAAAGCTGTGATCGCGACGGTAATCGTTGCCCATATAGAGCCGCCCTGGCATATGGCAGTCAATGCACTGAGTACCTTGCAGATCTTCCTTGGTGGTTGTCAGTGACTGGCTAGGATTAGTGCCGTGATGGTGGTGCTTGGGCGTATCAAACTGCTCACTACTGTGGCAGCCGACACAGAGCTGATTGCCCTCGGCTTTCAATTTGACACTGTGGGGTTGGTGACAGTCCACACAGCCGACGCCGGAGTGATACATTTTGCTCTGTACAAAAGAACCGTAGACAAACACTTCATCGAGAATCTGGCCATCGCTATGATAGGTCGGCGGTGTTAGTAGTTGCGGCAAATAGTGATCCAGCAGTTGGCTGCTGCCATGTTCAAATTTATTGGTCAGCTGTTGGCGCCGGGCATGACAGCGACCACACTGATCCACCACTGCCTGAGAGTCCTCTCCCACCTTCATGCTTATATACAGATTGTCTACAGCGGCATTAAAGTTTGTCGAGCTAACAGTCTCAACATGATCGCGACCGGGGCCATGGCAGGACTCGCAGCTCACATCTAACTCAGCAACAGTGGTGCTGTAGCTATTGCTGGCAATATCGAAATTCTTCTCAACATTATTGCTGTGACAGTCGGCACACATACTGTTCCAGTTTTTGCCACCCTCAGACCAGTGCACCCATTCACCTGGTTGTGCCAGCAACTCTGGCTGGGGATCAAACCATTGCTTAGTCAAAGTATTCCAGGCCACAGGAAGCTGCTGCAGGCGGCCATTGGGGAAGGCTACCAGATATTGCTGAAGAGGTTCGGTGCCAAAGGTGTAGAGAATTCTGTGATCACTGACCTGTCCATCAGTGCCGGCCAGGCGCGCATAAAAGCCATCGACTTTTTTTGAAAACAGGGCGCTATTGCCGGGCGCCTCGAATAGGCTGTTATTGAAGTCGCCTTTGACAGTGTTAACTGTGGCGTGCTGCATGGCCTGATCGTGATGGGAACCCTGCCAATCCTGGTAGGCCTCTGTGTGGCATCCCGCGCAGCTATTGCTGCCAAGATAACCATTGTCGCTGCTATTTGGTTCTGTCCCTGTAATGGTGATCGGATCAGTCGGTGGCTTTGGGCCGCCCATAATCCCGACGCCAATAAATACTATCAGCAGAGACGCAGTGATAATTAGCGTAAGGCGATAGAAAAAGTTGGCGCGGCGCGCTGGATGCATTTTTTGTTCTTATTTTCTAGTGAGCGTTTTACCGCCAGTTTAGCGATTTGATTCTGGGGTTACTATAAAAAATGCTTTGAGCTCTGCGGAGTACGTTTTCTGAGCGTATTGGTTTTGGAGTGTCGGTTTGAGAGTATCGGTTTAAGGCTATCGGTTTAAGACTGCCGCTGTAAATGTCGAGACCTCAACCGCGCCTGCTCAACTGGGTTCCACAGGTCTTACCGAGGGTGCGAGCTAGAGTTATTCAGACTTAAGCTGAGCTCTTGGGGCCGAGAGGTGATTTTATAGTTACTTAGGGGCTGCAATGGAGACACCTAATTAAGCTCTTAATTAGGCAGAAACTTCAAGCTCGGTATTACTCCAAGAATAGGTTTCCAAGACACTGTTTGAAAATAGCGAGGCAAGCAGTATAGGGGTAATCGGGCCGAGTTTTTGAGCACAATTCTGGCGGTGTAATTCAACCGTTCTATGACTGAGTGCTCGCGCCACGGCAATTTTTTTACTCGAGTGACCCTGATATACCAGATGTAAAATATCCCACTCGCGCTTAGTTAAAAGGGATTCAACAGGGATCCAGAATTCCTCTGGCAGCGGAAGTTCAGGTAGTACTGATGCTATAACAAAACTACTAAACTCTTCGAGATTAGCTAGTTGGTTTTGGTTTATATAGCTCAGCTTATCATGGCCAATTTGACTTGGTGGCTGCGTAGTTTCTAGTTCAGTAGAGTCGTCGAAAACCAGATTAAGTACCGTTAATGTCGAAATTTTATTTTTGCTCTTAACCTCGTTAAGGGCCTTGCGCTTAAAAAAGTCAAAGTTCGGTGTCAGACTCATAGTGACTATGTTGTCGGTCAAGGAGTGACTGTTGATCTCGGAAATTGTTTTTAGGGCCGCAGCTGGGGCACCGAGAATTTTCACGACAATTATATTGTTGCTTTTATGAGGCATTTGTTGCTTCCACTCCTTTTTTTGGCAAAGAGGTTTGATGCTTAGGTTTAGATAATGATGATCTATTGGTTACTTAAAGCTAGGCTCACTCTCACTGCAAATTGCACATATCCGATGTTGCATAGATATTAACTGTTTTGAGGGAGGTGTCTATACTTATATGAATAAAACTGAATGCTGAAGGAGTTTTTGGGTGGTTATTGTCTTGGGGGCTTAGGTGGGGTGTTTGGTCGAACTTTATTGTTTGGGTCCAACCACGCGACGTTTGGTGAAACGACGCGTGGTTGGTGAATTGGTGGGCCCTCCGTGACTTGAACACGGGACCTGCCGATTATGAGTCGGATGCTCTAACCAACTGAGCTAAGGGCCCTTAACTTGTCTTTTTGTCCCTATGCGGCGTCGCGTGCTCACAATCTTCGGTCACATACTGTTTGTATGTTCCCTCAGCTTGCTGCGCGGCTCCTAACCTAGGAACAAAAATCCTGCGTTAAGCTTAAACTGATGTTTCGGTATCTTACTTACTTTTTCGTTTCTAGCTATGCCTAACTTGTCTTTTTGTCCCTATGCGGCGTCGCGTGCTCACAATCTTCGGTCACATACTGTTTGTATGTTCCCTCAGCTTGCT
>Ga0209712_10003918_pt1 | contig 11972 bp, 9 predicted proteins | sample ArcOceMetagenome_FD_187443 | JGI IMG/M metagenome (GOLD analysis project Ga0209712, IMG submission 187443) | Marine eukaryotic phytoplankton communities from Arctic Ocean - Arctic Ocean - Greenland ARC118M Metagenome (SPAdes) (version 2) | ecosystem: Environmental > Aquatic > Marine > Oceanic...
TTGTGCGGCTTCAACAGTTAACCAACCTTCAACCGCTACACGATCGGCATTACCATTTTTGCTTACAAGGCCATATTGTGGTCCACTCCAACTATTCGCCACTACAGACCAACCATAAGAGGCGGGCCTAGTTTCATGCACTATAATGGCAGCTTCTGCGCCTTGACGACTGGCCTCTTCATACTTATATGTCCAGCGGCCATAGTAGGTCATGGTTTTACCCTGAAATTTATCACCTGTTGGATTTTCAAAACCAGGATCGTTGACTAAAATAACGACGGTTTTGCCTTTTACATCTAAGCCTTCATAGTCATTCCAGTCGTACTCTGGTGCGTTGACACCGTAACCCACAAACACTAATTCCGAGTTTTTTAGTGCTACTCTTGCTTGTTCTCGACTGGTAGAGGCCATCATGCCTTCTTTATAGGCAAAATTATTTTCGCCTATCGTCATGGTCATATCCGAGTCGGCAGTTATCTCAATGAGTTCAACCGGTTGCAAGTAACTGTCACCGTTACCTGGTTGGTAACCCATTTGTTTGAATTCGTTAACCAAATAATCCAATGTTTTTTGCTCACCAACTGTGGTGGGTAAGCGTCCTTCAAATTCATCCGAAGCTAAAGTTTTGATATGTTTTTTTAAATCATCGGTGTTAATGCCTTGATAAACATCGATAAAGTTATCTGCAACCGGTAAAGGAACTTTGGCTTGTTTGTCTTGGCAGGCTGATAGAGCCAGGATCATTGGCGAAAAAAGTATGAGGAGCTTGTGGCAAAATTTCATATAGTTGCTCTTGTAGTGAGTAAGGTTAAAGATTATAAGTGTCTCTTTTTACATTAAATCAATATCAAGGGCAATTGTGACAGATTGGCAACAGGACTTTATTAAGCAACTACCGATGTTGCCCATGCAGCAGCTTGAAAACTTTTTTGGCTTATCGCGTTTGACTGATTGGCCCAATGCCCAAGGACTAAATGCCTTAATGAAGCTCAAAGGGGAGAGCCATATTCCTCGTTTTATTTGTCAAAACCATCTAACAACATCTAACCATTATTATGAACAAATCATCCACCAACAACATATTATTCCGACCCGCCCAAACAGCTGGCACGATTTATTTAATGGTTTGATTTGGCTGCAATTTCCACAAACAAAGCGCTTGTTAAATCAACAGCATGTTGAAGATATTGAGCAATACGGGTTATCACCTCGGACCCTTAGAAGAAATAACTTAACCCATTTTGATGAGTGCGGGGTGATTGTCACTTATCAGCGTACAGAGGTTTTTTCCCAACTAATAGAAAATTTAAAGCAGCATCAATGGCATGCTGTGTTTGTTGAAAATAGGCATCATTGGGGTAACGAGATTAATAGTTTTATGTTTGGTCATGCCAATCTTGAAATGTTGCTACAACCCTTTATGGGGTTGACTGGAAAATGCTTGGTAATAGAAGTTGATAGTCGATTTTCAACTTTACCCTATCAAAAACAGGTGGCTGAACTTGATACACGCTTAGTCAGCCATATTAAGAAAACCAATTTATTTTCGACATCAAAGCCATTTAACCCAATACCATTATTGGGTATCCCTGATGTATGGGATGCCAACAACGACCCTGAATTTTATGAGAATACTGATTATTTCAGACCTAGGCCTTCGCCAAAGTCATCATCAAAATCAGCATCAAAGAATAATAAATAAAGCCCAGATTGCCCAAATTAATACGTAGGGAGCGATTGCTATTATATAGGTCTTCTTTACTGGGAGTTGGGTCCATTGACTTAATCCTACTGCAGTCAAGTACATCACCCAGACAGATTCTAAGCGGATAGCCTGCATCAAAGACGCCCATGACGAGTTCATTTCGACAGAAAAAATAAATGCAAATGAAGTGGGAGCCATGCTAACAGGTGATAGTTGATTATCCTGGGCCACTAACACCAAAAATATACCCAATAGGCTAGAGACAATGACAGGTATGCTTACCCACCAACTAAATCCATACCAGTCGGTATAACCTTGCACACACTCTTCATCTGCTTTGGTAACAATATTTAAATAAAGCGCCATTATCGCATTACTGACAAGCAGCATAAATACAGAGCCAAACACACCTGTCCACAAGGATTGTGATTTATCTGCCATCATGTTTCGAAATACATTTTGCTCAGCTGGGCTTAAATCTCCCGACATGGCTTGTACCATTAATTCGGTATACCAAGAAAAATCCACAAAATTAAAATACATGTAAATGGGTAATGCACCGATAACTGCAATACAGATAAAGGGTATCCAAGACCAATTGTGTGTTTCATTTATAGTGGCAAAGACCTGATTAGGCTTAACAAAAATATCCTTCATGGCCTCAAATGGATTACTGACCAGTTGCATACAAATCCTCCTATTAAATTATGTTATGGCAATATGTGCCCAAAATTAGTTGCATTAATCTGAACGAATTTAATTATGTTACATATTTTTTTTCTATATCGCATGTAATAAACTAAAAATTGAAGGACTATAGAAATGCATCGCTCACAAACCAGGAAAATGGAATGATAGAAATAAAACAACTGGCTAAGAAATTCGCTGTGGAAAATCCTAAAAAACTCAGTGAGCAAGAAAAAAAAGACCCGAGGTTAAAAGGGCGATTTTTTCATTCTGTTCAAGATGTGTCTTTTACATGTCAAAAAGGTGAAGTGTTAGGGTTGCTTGGCCCTAATGGTGCGGGTAAAACCACGACCTTACGTATGTTGTCTACTGCACTGAAGCCCGATAGTGGCAGGGTAGAAATAAGCGGTGATAATGTGTTAGCCAATCCTGTTATTGCTCGTAAGAAGATAGGCTTTTTATCAGGTTCAACGGGTTTATATGGTCGTTTAACCGGTCGCGAAAATATCCATTATTTTGGTCAGTTACATGGAATGACCGAGACGTCTATCGCTTTGCGTATAAAAGAGTTAGCTGATTTATTAGATATGCATAACTTTTTAGACCGACGTTCAGAGAATTTCTCTACAGGTATGAAACAAAAAACAGCTATCGCACGTGCCGTTGTGCATTCACCCAAGCTGGTTATTTTAGATGAACCCACCACGGGTTTAGATATTATGGCCACACAAACCGTACTCGAATTTATACGGGGCTTGAAAGAGCAGGGTACACCTGTGATTTTCTCTACCCATCATTTGGATGAAGTAGAAGAGTTATGTGACAAGGTTACCGTTATTGATAAAGGCCGTACTATGTTTGACGGGGATATCGCCAGCTTTAAAGCCCTTGCTGAGGGCTCATTGCATCAGTCCTTTATGGCCGCTATTCAATCAACTACTAGCGAATAGAGAGCCTTTAGCTACTTATAAATAAAGAGATATACAATATGTGGTTAGTATTTAAAAAAGAGATAAAAGAATTACTTCGCGACCGTAAAACATTATTTTTTATGATTGCCCTGCCATTATTAATCTTTCCAGTACTTATTGGCGTGGCAGGATTTGTGAGCAAACAAGCTATGGATAAAGCTGAAAGCCAAGTTCTCAATTATGCCTTGGTAGGTGGTCAATATGCCCCTGAAATTGTTGAAAATTTGCAACAACCAGACAAGTTTAAGCGAGTTGAAATTTCTGAAGATGCAGATTACACCACGATTATTCGCGACGAAACTGTCGATTTTGTTTTAGTCATACCAGAAAACTACTCAAGTAACGTACTTGAGAATGGTCAAACGAATATAAAGTTGTACTTTAATGATGCTGGATTAAATTTGGTATACAGAAGAGTGAATCAGATAGTCAAAAGTCAGTCTGCATTATTTCAACAAAGTGCATTTTCAGTCTTAGGACTTGACGAAACACAACAATTAGCCTTGATTGAACCTATAATACTCGAGAAGGTGAATACAGCTGATGATAGAGAAAATTGGGGTGAAAAAATTGGTGGTATGTTGCCTTATGTGTTGTTCCTACTTTGTCTCACGGGGGCCATGGCGCCCGCAACCGATATTGGCGCAGGTGAAAAAGAAAGAGGCACCTTAGAAACATTACTTATTTCACCCATAGATCGAAATAAAATTGTGATGGGTAAATTCTTAACAATTGGTTTTGCAGGCACTATGACGGCGCTTCTTACCGTAGGTAGTATGGTTATTTGGGGCTTGGTGTTAAGTCAGGGGATGGCTATCAAATTTGTCGCTGATTTTATGGCACAGATTGCAATGCATGATTTTTTGCTTATCTTTCTAATGCTGGTGCCAGTTGTGGCCATTTTTGCGGCGGTATTGTTGAGTATTTCAATTTATGCCAAGAGTTTTAAAGAGGCTCAAAGTTATATGGGGCCTATGAGTATATTGGTTGTGATTCCGATTATGTTAGCTCTTTTACCCGGCGTAGAATTAAAAGGCGCCTGGGCTTGGGTACCGATTACCAACGTATCTCTGGCCATGAAAGAATTGCTAAAAGGCACAATGGACTACTACCAGTTGTTCGCTATCTTTGGTTCCACTGTACTGATTGCTGGCGCGTTGTTTGCTTTTTGTGTGTATTGGTTTAACCAAGAAAAAGTATTGTTTAGATAATTAGTGCCATTAACATCAAGCGATATAGCCATGCTCTAGGGTATGGCTTTTTAGTTTCTAGGACCGTCGCTGGCTTTTCAATAATTAGGCAAAACATTGCCGTTTATCATCTTGGCCTGCATTTACATTCCTAAGCCGCCCTAATACAATTTTTGCCCGCTTGCTTGGCAGCATATAATGCTTCGTCAGCACGAGAGAAGATGCTTATTTTGCAGTCTTTGTCCTCATAAGTCGCGCTGCCAATACTGCAAGATATTTTATATTTTTGCAGTAACGGTTCCGACTCAATAGCAATGCGGACGCGCTCTGCAATGATATTATTAGTTTGATTGTCCGCCTCTGGTAATAAACAACAAAACTCATCACCACCAAATCTAAAAGCGAAGTCTGACTCTCTAAGGCTATTTGAAATGGCATCTGCACAAACCATCAAAACTTTATCGCCTTCTTGATGCCCATGAATATCATTTATCTTTTTAAAGTTATCCATATCTAACACCAGTAAGCCAAAAGGCTGATGGCGTCTTAGTGATTGGCTGGCCAGCCTTAACATGGTTTCGTCATAGCTAGCTCTATTACCTAAAGATGTTAAGAAGTCCTTCATGGCAAACTGCTTGATTGTGTGATGTTCTAAGGCATTTTTGAGGGGGTAACAAAAATTAACATGCATTTGTTGCAATATTTGCCAATCCCTTAACGACAAGGGGTGAGTAAAGGAATAATCCATAACGGCAATAACATCATCCGTCTGCACAAGGTTAAACGTTTTTAAATGTGAGTCTTCTAACGTTTCACCAAATCGAACGCTATTATCTTCAAACTGGATTTTTAGCTCAGACAACGGTAGGGTGTTTTGTAATTGCTGAAAATATAATTTACTGAGCTTGGTTAAGTCTAAAGTTGTTAGTAATGTCAGGATGAATTTATTAAGCTGAGCTTGCGTCAGACCTTGTTTATGTCCATGCTCAAGGTCTTGATTAGCCTCCTCAAGATTGAAATAAGGCTCACCGATCTTTGTGTCGTAAAACTGGTTAACTTGTTCCAACGGTTTCTCCTGCCAAAAATATGGCGAATACTATACAAATATAATAATTAGCTACACTCAAGCAAATATTATGCCTAACAAAAAGATTAGAAGGATGAACACAACGTTATGCATGGGAATTTAGGCAGTATTGTTATTCTAATGGCCGTAGCAGTGATAACTGTTTGGCTATTTAAACGTATTAATTTACCACCAATTCTGGCCTATCTTTTTTGTGGTATTTTGGCAGGTCCTGATCTCCTCGCATTATTTGAACACCCAGAAGATATGCAAAACTTTGCCGAGTTGGGGATTGTTTTTTTGTTGTTTTCATTGGGCTTAGAATTTTCACTTCCCAAAATGTTAGCCATGCGACATCTGGTATTTGGTGTAGGGCTTGCGCAGATGATGTTGACCACTTTAGTGTTTATGGGGCTGGCGCTATTACTGGGTTTTGATGGTAAAGCATCCTTTGTAATAGGTGGGATTATAGCGCTGTCTTCAACCGCCATTGTGATTAAACAAACCAGTGATTTAGGTATCTTGAATACTTCTCGTGCGCAAATCGCGGTGAGCATTTTATTACTACAAGATCTTGCTGTTGTACCTTTACTTATCTTGGTGCCTTTACTGGCCGCTGATTCCGAACAAAGTTTAGGTATTGCTATATCAATGGCATTTCTAAAAGGGCTATTGGTTGTTGGCATTTTGTTATCCATCGGCAAATGGGTGTTACCTAAAGTGTTTAGTGAAGTGGCCCGCACTCGCACCGATGAACTTTTTGTGTTGACCACTATTATGGTGGCTTTAATGGCCGCAGGTTTAGCCTTTTCCTTTGGCCTATCCATGGCGTTAGGTGCATTTTTAGCTGGCATGATGTTAGGTGAGAGCCAGTATAAATATCAACTAGAAGCTAATATACGACCCTTTAGAGATATCCTGATGGGGTTGTTTTTTATTACTATAGGTATGCGCCTAGAACTACACAATTTGCCAAGTCAGATCCACTGGGCACTATTAGGCTTAGTGATTATTGTGTTGCTAAAAGTGTTGCTTATCCGGTTGTCAGCTGAGATTTTTAAATTAGGCAAACAAGATGCTTGGGCGGCCGGGCTTAAACTGTGTCAAATGGGCGAGTTTAGTTTTGTGTTGGCAGCATTGGCTGTCGATCATGCTATTTTAAACTCAGAGCAAGGTTCGTTACTATTAACCATCGGCGTGATGAGTATGGCCATCACACCTTGGTTAGTCGATAAAAGTCCACAAATTGCCAAAGCAATTAGTCCTGAGGCGATGCCTGATGTAAAAGGATTAGAACAACTATCAGTCCAGGACCAACAACTAACTGACCACGTACTCATTTTTGGTTATGGCCGAGTGGGTCAATCGGTTAGTCGTTTATTAAAAATTGAAGCTATTCCTTATATGGTGGTTGATTCTGATCCCATACGTGTGCAGGAGAGTCAAAGTGCAGGTGAGCCAGTATATTTTGGCGATGTTAAACAAAAAGATATATTGAATTCGGTCGGAATTGAAAGAGCCAAGCTGGTGCTGATCACTTTTGACCAGCATGAAAAAGCCATGAGCGTGATTCATTTAGTTAAAAGTTTGTATCCAGACTTACCAGTCGTGGTGAGAACTAGAAAAGACAATCGTATGGAAGAATTGCTTGAGGCAGGTGCATCACAGGTAGTGCCAGAAATTCTTGAAGGTAGTCTAATGTTAGTGACTCAGGTTTTACAATTATCTGGTGTGCCAATGTCTCGCATACTCAAACGCGTGCGTAAGGAGCGCAAGGGACACTATGCCAATATGCATGGTTTCTTCCCAGGTGAAACCACTGAACTTGATTATATTAAACAAGAGAAATTTGAGTTTATGCACGCGGTTATCCTTACTGAAAATGCTTATGCTGTTGGTAAATCATTACAGCAACTCAACTTGCAACGATGGCGGGTTAGTCTCAAGGGACTGAGAAGGAATAATCATGAACTATCGGAGCCAGACGAGCATATGGCTTTATTGGCGGGTGATGTGATAGTTATCGCAGCGAAACCGCGTAAAGTTGAGCGGGCAGAACGATTTTTGTTGGAAGGAGATTGATAAAGGTATTGTTTATATTAACGAATGCCTATGGCAGTGCAGCGGGGGGGTAATCCAAAATATTTTAAACCAGGAGTGATTGAGTCACATGTTTACCTGCATAGGTTTGGTTCACTCATCGCCTAGAAATTATGTAAGCCCATTGGATTAAGGTTGCTACCTCTGCAAAATTTTCTATGCCTTTAGTCAATATTTCAAGATCAGACATTTTCGAAATAATGGAGACGATTACCTAGGTTTTTCTCTTTTATTTATCAAGATTTTTAATGAAATGTTCCAAGCGTTTATTAACCTGTTAGTGCCACTTTTAGTTTTCATAATTCATGACTTTTGGCGGCGCTAAATATGCTGGTCGATGTTAGAATGAGAAAATCTGATAACTTGCTGATGACTTTTATGCCCCCCATTTATACATTGTGCGCACCCAATATAGGTTCTGTTGTTGCTGTACTGGTCAATCAAAATGAGCAAGTACATATAGATCAGCCTTTGGTTATTATTGAAGCCATGAAAATGCAAACCACCTTGTGCGCAGACGTTTCGGGCGAAGTAGTCCAAGTTTTTGTCAATATTGGGGATGATTGTTTTGTGGGGATGCCTTTGGTGGATATGCACGCAGACGTTGCTAGCAAGAAAAAAAGTGTAGAAATGCCAACTGCCAGTAGTACAAATCAAAGGTTAATAAATGAACTGCGCACCAGAGAGGCGCTCACCCTTGATGAGCAAAGAATTGAACAACAACAAAAACGCCGACAAAAAGGGTATTTAACAGCAAGAGAGAATCTACAAAACTTATGCCCCATTAATAGTTTTATGGAGTACGGACAAATGGCGGTAGCTGCTCAGCGTTTGCGCAGAGACTATGATGATCTAAAATCGGCTACTGCCGCTGACGGTATTATCACCGGTATAGGACAAGTGAATCAACATTTAATCACAAAGCAAAAAACACAGACCGTAATAGTGATCAATGATTACAGCGTATTAGCTGGCACGCAGGGATATTTCCATCATTTAAAGTTGGATCGGATATTAGCCGTTGCGGTAGATAAAAAATATCCAGTGGTGATGTTTACTGAAGGGGGGGGAGGTCGCCCTGGCGATACCGATATCACAACTGTGAATTCTGGATTGCAATGCCAATCTTTTGCCTCCTGGGCTAGTTTACAAGGAATAGTGCCGCGTATATCAGTGGCAAATGGTTACTGTTTTGCAGGTAACGCTGCTTTGTTTGGTGCTGCAGATATCACTATTGCTACTCAGTCTTCATGGATAGGTATGGCCGGCCCTGCAATGATAGAAGGGGGTGGTTTGGGGGTGGTCAAGCCAACTGATATTGGTCCCAGTGTTAAACAAGTTAAAAATGGTGTGATAGATATTTTGGTCGAAAACGAGCAGCAAGCAGCCGAAATGGCAAAAAAATGTTTGTTGTATTTTCAAGGACCATTAGCAGACCGTCAACAATGTAAATATGCTGACCAACAAGCTCTTGAACAGATTCTTCCTGAAGACAGGCGTTTTGTATATGATGTAAAAGAGATCATTAATATTCTCGCAGATACCGATTCTTTTACTGAAATTAAGGCCCAATTCGGCGCTGCAATTATTAGTGGTTTTATGCATTTACAAGGTCACCCGGTGGGAGTAATAGCCAGTAATTGCAAAGTATTAGGCGGTGCCATTGATGTTGATGCCGGCGAAAAAGCGAGTCAATTTATGCATCTTTGCCAGCAGTTCTCTATTCCTTTAGTGGTACTGTGCGATACGCCCGGATTTATGGTGGGGCCAGAACATGAAGAAAGAGGCGCCGTTCGCAGGCTGGCTCAACTATTTGTTGCTGGCAGCCAACTTACCGTGCCATTAGTCGCTGTGGTTTTAAGAAAGTGTTATGGCTTAGGTGCACAAGCATTGTTGGGCGGAAATACCAGTCAGCCAAGTTACACTATTGCTTGGCCCACAGGTGAATTTGGCGCAATGGGGCTTGAAGGTGCGGTTAAGCTAGGTTTTAAAAAAGAACTCGCTGCCGTGCAGGATACCTCAGCAAGAAAAGTACTCTATGAACAACTCTTAGCTGCGCAATATCAAAAAGGCCAAGCCCAAGAAGTGGCCAGTGTTCTGGAAATTGATGCGGTTATTGAACCGGCTAATACCAGGCAAACTCTGCTGTTAGCTTTAAACATAACCCAATAAATAAGCTAATAGACTTTAGGCTATAAAAAACAGTTGCACAATTAATAATCAATATTTATACTGTACGTATAAACAGTTGTTTGTTGGAGGCAACATGAACAGTTATTCAAATACCATTCTTTGTACAAAGAGTCGTGCAAATAGTGTTGTAAATGGCGTTGTAAATGGCGTTGTAAATAGCGTCAACCACAATCATCCCGTTGACCCCGAGTATTACGTCAGTATGGACTTGTGTAGTCAGGCTCAAATTTCTGAGAATGCGGACAATATACTGAATAGAATGAATAAACTCAGAGCCTTTGCAAGAGAACAGCAAGCCAAACGCTTGAAGTCACAAAGGCAACAAACCAGTTTTTGTTTCTAAATACTTTTCAAATACAATAGCAATTAAAGCTAAGTTTAATTGCATATATTGCAGACCGTTATTGATTAACTTTCAATAAAGTAAAACATTCGTTATAAAAAGCTTTAAACTAGTAACATGTTTAAAGTTGGATAATCCAACTTAGTCTTTAGGAATATTATGATCAACAATGATGTTATGCGCCGTTTGCGGTATATCTTCGATTTCAACGACGCAAAAATGATTGAAATTTTTGCTCAAGCTGATTATCCCGCCACAGTTCTGCAACTTCACAGTTGGTTACGCAAAGACGATGATCCTGCTTTTGTTGAACTTACTGATCTTCAGTTTTCTCTTTTTTTAAACGGCTTGATTAATATGAATCGTGGCAAGCGCGAAGGTGTCGAAGCCCCAGTTGAGCGCAAACTCACTAACAACCTGATTTTTATGAAGTTAAAAATAGCCCTCAATATGCAAGCCGAAGCCGTATTAGAAGCCATGGATTTAAGTGGCTTTAAAATCAGCAAACATGAATTAAGTGCTTTATTTAGAAAACCAGAAAATCGCCAGTATCGAGCATGTAATGACCAGATTTTGCGTAACTTTTTGAAAGGGTTACAGATGAAGGTGCGTGGAGAAGGAGCTATTGAAGGTGAGAGTGAAGATGAGGTTGTTTGATTTTTTTAGATAAAAATACATGCATGCACTGAATTGATGTGTCACTTGACCCCGGTAACCTTTTTTTAAACAGTATCCAGCTAATGCTTACTGTTTCCGCTACTCTTTTTTACAGCCAAAAGAAGTAGTCACTTACACATTCATAAATATTGGCACTCGCTTAAAGCGTATCAATCTTAATTTCTTGATAACTGGATCGCCAACAAGGTGATCCAGCGTTATTCTCTGTTTGTGTATCTATTTAAGTCGTATGTCGAGCTGTTTAAATGAGCGAATCTGTCCTTTAAGGATGCCAGTTTCATCCCAAGAAAACCGCTTATTTCTAAAGCAAGTTTGACAAAGTTTATGCATTCACTTAACTTAGGTCTTATATAAGACATAAAAATCAAAATTCACACTTTATTAATTGGACACAATAGATGCTAAATAGTCATAAAACGATGCCAAAGGTTGGCTTTGGTCTTTGGAAAATACCTAAAGATATCTGTGCAGATGCAGTTTATAACGCCATTAAGGCCGGGTATCGTCATCTAGACAGCGCTTGTGATTACGGTAATGAGGTGCAAGTAGGTGAGGGTATTAAGCGTGCAATTGATGACGGCCTGTGTACCCGCCAAGATTTATGGGTGACATCTAAGTTGTGGAATACTTATCATGCAAAAGAGCATGTAAGGCCTGCTTTAGAAAAGACATTAGCTGACTTGCAGTTGGATTATCTCGATTTATATTTAATTCATTTTCCTATCGCACAACCATTTGTGGATTTCGATGATCGTTATCCACCTGAGTGGATCACCGATACTGCAGTTGGCAAAATGGAATTAGCAGCTGTGCCGTTGTTTGAAACATGGCAAGCTATGGAAGATTTATACCAACAAGGCCTAGTCAAACAAATTGGTGTTTGTAATTATAACTCGGGTTTGTTGCATGACTTGATGTCTTATGCTCAAACTAAGCCTTCGGTATTACAAGTAGAATCCCATCCTTATTTGACCCAAGAGCGTCTAATGCGTTTAGCTCATCAGTATGATCTTCAGGTTACCGCTTTCTCGCCTCTTGG
>Ga0209712_10003919_pt1 | contig 11971 bp, 10 predicted proteins | sample ArcOceMetagenome_FD_187443 | JGI IMG/M metagenome (GOLD analysis project Ga0209712, IMG submission 187443) | Marine eukaryotic phytoplankton communities from Arctic Ocean - Arctic Ocean - Greenland ARC118M Metagenome (SPAdes) (version 2) | ecosystem: Environmental > Aquatic > Marine > Oceanic...
TTTGTTCATGGAAGTAATAACTTGATACTCACTATTGATAGGCGTAGGGCGTGGCCACTACACTACTTCCCAAGAAAGCCCAGGATATCTTATCTTCTGCCGAATGCAGAGAATTTTGTTTTATAATCCCACTTTCCACTTTCAAAAACTTGTGAAATTCCTTCTTTTCTGAGGAAGATACAAAAAGCATCAGAATCAGAATTTTTTGAAATTTCAAATTACACCGGGTTTGATACTACAGGCAGACTAGGCCCAAGATATACCGTACAAGTAGCTCGTCACAACTTCCGAATTTCTCTACTGATTCGTGCGTTCTTGAATAGATGACGTCTCAATCTGAACAATTGAGTTTCAAAAAAACGTAGCAAGTGTGATGTATAAAACCCCAACGGAAAATAATATGATTTAGGTTAGAGTTTGAAGTGGTAAATATCTACATAATATTTAATTTTCTCATAGTATTCATTATTCGCATTCTTGGATTCTTCTCTGAATGGATTTCATATTGTTCGATGGGTCGATATACTCTTGCGATTCCAATTCGCAGTTAGATCCATCTTCGTCACAAGGAAAATTTGCAATTGTGAATACTCCAGGTGTGGCCTGCAAAATTGATTGCGAAGAGTGATTGGAATGCGTGGTGTAAGAATGAACGCATGATGCAAAATCACTAAACAAATATTACGAAATGCACATTAAACCATTCTCATGGAGGACCAGATTCTTACCCATGCCAAATGACTTTCAATCCCCAGCAAGTTCCTCCCTAGTTCTACGCGAAACGTCCCAAGCTCGCCCCAAAATTCACCCCAGCTGCATATTCAATTCCAAACGATATGAGAATGACCATCAGATTAAAAAATAATAATAATGCGGCAAAGATTACCAAATTTCAATGTGTGTATGTCCGAATCCTGCACATACATACCTGTTGCGAACAATCCAATGTTTTTTTCCATTTTCTTCATTCATGCCCCAACCAATAATGGACACGCCATGGCTATGTCCCATATTTGCATACTTCTCATCAGTAATTATTCCACCTTTATAGTTTCTGATCGCAGTCCCATTTATTGAAGCCTGTGGTGGTGTGAATGAATCATGATGAAAGTTCAATTTATGAGAAACGCCGGGCAACTATTAGGATTGAGACAAAGCTGTGAAAGCTTTATATACCCGCCCTTCTTCCCCTAATGTTCAACGGACACATACCTTGATCGGACCTCTGGAAAATATTTCAGCCATTACAGCATCGAGCTCGCCAAGAGAGTAAGAACCGTACTCTGCAATTGTAGCATTGGGAAATGTTGTTATCTGATCACAGTGTCCAATTCCATTTTCATCTCTAGAGCATGTTCTACAAATGTTGATTGCTGCGCATGTAGTATCAACGAAGGGACAAAATCCTTCCTCCGAATCGCTCGAACATGCAATATAATTCTGGCATGTGTCGTAAGGAACGTAACCAAATTCTTTGATAAATTGATAGGCACGCAGGGCCGAACCACCTTTACAAGAGCCTGGACCGCAATTCAATAAGAATTGGATCGATAAATTGATTTCAGACTTGTAAGGATAATTTCCGTTACTACCTAGGAGTCGAGCAATTTTAATGCGGTCCGCCAAACTGGACATGGCTGAATGCGCCCAGCAAGAACCACAATATTGTGGTATGTGTTGATTGAGATTTTTTGTAAGGTATGAAACTCCATTCACATTGTCCCAAGAAAAAGAGTCTGGAAGATCAGATGGCTTAATATATGCGATAGGGAGAGGACTGGAGTATGAATCTGGAATAGGTGGCAATTCCGAGGTCTAGCAAACATGCAAAATTATCGTTCAATAAAATAACAGCGAAATAAAAGATTTTCATAGGAAACATGAAATTTCTCACCATTTCCTGCGCTTGCAAACCAGGAAGAACTTTCAGTATTTGAGCTAATGCGAACAAAGCTTTCAAGATGAGTGCCGTCCTCATGACGAAACTATGATACTGTATGATGCAGATCAAGATACGCGATAGGTGATGCATACATAATATAAGAAGAATATTTACAAGCAAGTTACTTTGGCGGCGCACGAGAGAGAGGTAAAACAGATTTGAAGATGATACTCGGGGTGGATTGATTCGATTCTGAGATCAGATCGAAGTTTCACAAATAAATTCGAAGACTTTTTCTGCCGAGGGCTTATATAACATGGAAAATAAGAAGTAGGTGAAATTGAGATCGTCTGTCCGTCCCCAATGCCCAAAATCACTGGTAAAAGCTTGAAATGTGCCAATTGGGATACCGAAAAACAACAATCGAAGGCAACATCGTGCATCTAATTCAAAAATCACTGCCAATACAGTACCAAATCGCACCTGAATAGATTAAAATGTGTTCAAAATTATGTATTAAATGTGTATGTAACTATGGGTGATGAGATTAGGTGCTGTCAGTCTTGAAATCAGTAGAATATGTAGCATTACAACAACATTTGATACAAAACTCTGAATATCTCTACGAAGAAGACACCAAAACGAATAAAATCTTATTCAATTGTGTAAATAGTGTAACTATTAGATATGTAGAAGGGCGCCATCATGTTAATTGCTCATGTGTAAGCTTTAGCTTTCAAAGGTATGGTCTCTGGACTTGAGATGGGAGGTACCAACTGCTGGTAATAGATCGACGATATCACTGATTTCTGGGCGTTCATGAAGCGGAATACCTCTGGTTTTTCGTTGGGAACGCATTTGAGATGCTAAAAGATACAAGACTGTGCGGACGCAATTCATTTTTGGCACCACCACGTGTACCTCGACTACGTACGAGGAACAAACACCTATTTCGTCTTTTTGACGCTATCAATTCATTGTGTTACCTCATGGGTGATATTTTTCTAAAACAAATAATTAGGCGCCGTTGCTACTTGCTTGTACAATACAATGCCTGATAAACTGTTTGAGCCAATAAGTTTAATGATTTAGAAAGTCTGATTGGTCTTCAGATTGCGTACTGTAGTGAATGAAGTGATATTTATTAACGACCACGCCAATGACCTTAATCACTTGTTGAGTAATCCAGCAAAAAAGTCTTGGACGTCTTGACTGTCCTTCTTATCTCCAGAAGCCGTAGGCTTTTTCCTTGCAACCTTTTTCTTCGTCACAACTGTACCGTTAGCAGAAGTTCTAGTCGTTCGTACAGTTTGATCCATTGAGGATTTAACAGACTTGCCATCACTAGCACCGCCACTATTTCCGACATATGCATTCACCGAATCCGCAAGTTTACCCAACCATTCTTGATCTCCATTTCTAGCTTTGGCATTCTGTTCGCCCGCTGTACTATTATTTTCCAGCTTTTCTTTGTCTGCGGCTGACATTGGCGGCAACGCAACCCATAAACTATCCGTGTTGGCATTCCAAACACCAGGACATCCTGCCCCCCTCAATAGAACTGAATTGATCAAATCTACATCGTAATCATACGGTCCATAATGAGAAGGTTGCTGTCCATCTTGCTCTTGCTCTTGTTGCAGTTGCTGTACTTCTCCTCCCATTTCTGTAGCATCACCACCACCAACACCAAATCCGTCAACATCCGCATCCACCGCCTCATCCCAAGCTGCGGATACACATACCATCTTCAAACTTCTTCCAAACTCAATCACGGTCATACCCCTTGGTCGAAATGCACCCCCTGGTCTGTCACCTGCACCATTTTCTATTTCACCATTCCCATCACTATTCACAGCGGCATCACCACTAACACCATCTTCCGAATCTTCTTGAATGCCTTCATCCCTGACAAAACACAGTGTGCAATTCAAAGCCGAGGCAAATTTCTGCAAATGATACGAGACGAGATTAGCCGCCTGCTTCTCTCTATAGGTTACATCCTTCTTTTTTGTGAATATTCCGCAAATAATGAGGTTGACACTGATGGGACTAGATGCAGGTCCGTTTACGTTTACCCCAGTCTCCACTTGTTGCGCACTGTCATCGCCTCCGTCGCCGTCACTGTCGTCGAGGGGTGCTTTGCCAAAGATTGTGGATTTCAATTGAGCGAGATTGGTAGTTCCCTGGGGTACCACTGGGAATTCATTTTCATTTGAATTCGTATCATTGCTATTCTCCGCATCTTTAACTTTTCCATTTCCGTTCTCGATGGAAGTGCAATAGTCGATTATATTGGATAGCATCGTGGACATAATGGGATGAACCAGGTTCAAATTTTGTTCATCGAGGTCTAGTGTCAATATAAATGTCGGCAAATCATTCATGCTGGGGAGACACGCTTTCAGTAATTCCGAGGGAGTGGAGGAACCTTGATTGATGCGACAATTCCATACTCCTAGGTTTGGATTGGCATTGGAGTCTGCACTAGATCCAGATCCAGCATTCGTCTTTGTGGGTGGATTGCGTGTACTACTGGCGTCAGCGGTTATCGCATCGGCGATGGATGTCTGAATTGTGACAGCATCATAGGATAATGGTGCAAAGGAAGATGATTGACTCTGGTATTTTTTTATTGAATTTGAGGTGAGGTCGATGGATTTTGTTGAGTAAAATTGCACTGCGGTTGGAGGAAATCCTGGCTGCTTTGATGAAGGATCTTGAGCATCAGAGAATGCTTCTGTCTTCGATAAAGATGCAAATAGAGGCATTTTCGTATGTTATATTCTGCGTCCCTTTAAAGATTATTGTCGCTGTGTGGATCTGGTGAAAGTACAGTGTTGTTGTGCCATCAATGGGCAATGCAATAACAAGAAAGTTGTCGTTGCTTTCAAACTGAAAACATTGGCATCCGTAAAGAAACAAAGAAGAAGGAGAAAGAAAGATCTGAAACCTGTGACGTAAATTCAAAATAAAAAACGTCTGAAGGCGTGAACACTCACAAAACATATCATACAGTATAACTCCTGAACATCACTGTCCTGGCAGTACCGATATACAGTAAAGTACGTACTATAATACAGAGTCTCTTAGCATGAAAGATACCACAATACAAAAATAAACTAATGTTAGCGCTGCTATTGCTTCTGACGCATCTTCATTGCCCCCATCGTAGTAGCAAAACTGACGAGGCATACTAAAAAACGTCCTTTCTTTCTTTCTTTCTTTCTTTTCTTTCAAACACATAATAATTAATTCAACTATTGCACCCCGGGCTACAATTCGTCGAAATTGAATTCCTCTTCTTCACCGTAGAAGGCAGTAATGCCAAATTGCTGCCGCGACTTCTTTCCCTCTGAATAAACCACAAATTGATGTCCTGGATGCGTATTGATCATTTTTGACACTCCAGGTTCCATCGCGTCCAAGACTTGTATCTCTTCTCCAGTTTTCGTATTTTTCCAGTGGATTGCAACCGGCCCGGGTGAATTGTTCTGGAATGTTGCTTCGACAGTCAAATCTACCCCCTTCATCAAAGCAGACACAGCGTTTTTTACTTTGACCTTTTCTTCATAAGACATTTTGGGAACGGAACCAATGGACACGGGGGAGTTCTCTACTTGATGAATAGACGACGACGACCGGGGAATAACCGCGATTCCCTCCTGTACAAGCCAGGCCATGAGAACCATTGCTTCAGTAATAGTCGGTTTATCTATATCTTCAGCTCTTGAGGTCAAATCTGCCGCTAGTTTGGTCAAGACAGAAAAGGACTTTGGAGCCTCAGACTTCCTCTGCAACGCTCCATTCATAATGTTATACGCCTGAAAATGAATGTTGTTTTCGTTGAGTAAATTCACAAGATAAGGGTCGTGTAATACACTCCAAAGATTTCCTTGGTAGATAGACGGCATAACTCTTGCAAATGACACTAACTCTTTCATATCCTCGATTTCAAAGTTGCTAACACCGATGCTCTCGATGACCGGCTTCTTCCATTTCTTTTTCTTTTTATTCTTTTGTCGAGCTTCTCTTTGATTAATGTATAGATCTTCAAGAGCCCTCCAAGATTCTTTCCATGCATTATCCTTATCATTATGCGGGGGAGGACCAGCAAATTTAATCCACTCTACAAGGTTCTCTTCTTCCTTTTCACAATCCATCCATGGGATATTGTCGTAACATCTTGGCCAGTGAAGTAAGATGTGAAGGCGGATGTTTAAATGGCCTGGAAGATCTTTCATAGAATCTTCTACAGAAATCGTTGTCCGATCATAGCCAAGGTGCGTGTACCACACCTTTGTAACCACATGAATTACATTTTCTTCGTCGGCGTCTATCTCGGCATTAGAAATAGCCATCGCGATCTCCGCTTCGTTCCCTGATTTTCTTGCTGTATCAATAAGCTGATAAGAATTATTATTCAAGTTTGAATTGATCACGTCACTCAAAATTTCATGAGGTAAATTGCCGACACCCATTCCTACAAGAGGTATAGTGTTGCCGTTGGACAGAGTTTTCATCAATCCACAAGAACCATTCAAACAAACGCCCTCTGTTTCAGTCTCTGCGTGAGCACCGCTGATCACTGCTGCTACCAGAGAAATGAAGATGAGAATATGAGATTCATTCATTTTGCGTATGAAGGAACACATTCATTCGTTGTGGTTATGGATGGGAGGTTGGAGGTAAGCTACCGGGTACATACAATATGTGCCGAACTTTCAGGCCCGATGAAAAAGTGCGAAGCGCAAGCAAGAAGCGAGCGTTTCAACTCCCAACCCAACTTCGACTAGCCTACGGTCGATGTTGGGTTGGTATTTTACTAGCTTTCAAAGCGTGAGCGTTTTAGAAAACCATTCAATCCCGTGAAATCTTACTTAAGCCCTACAGTCGACGCTGGGTTGGGAGTTGAAAAGATTGAGCTGACTGATCTGACTGACTGACTCACTCATCAATCCGAACTGAAAGGGGTTCCCAAAAGCATTGTCGATCGTCGAATAATGCGAGGAGCAAGCTCGCAGGTTCATTCATAAGTCCAATTTTAGTACAGAATTCATCTCCTGTTGATTGAAAATGGGCGGCCTTTATAGTAAATCATACCCACCCTTTGAGACTGCCCCCAAATGTGTAACAGAAAGATTCATGGGTCATTGGTTTGTGATCGGTGTAAAGCCGACTCCATTTGAAACAACCTGTTCCAATGCAGTTGAAATATACACTCGTGTAGAGAACAAGAACCATGACATTGACATCGATTTTCAGTACAATAAGAAAAATCCAATCACTTCCCCATTAAAGCATTTGAATCAGAAGGGATGGATCCGAGGAGAAGACAAGAACGATTCTTCGAACTGGACAATCTCTCCTTTTGGTCCCATCAAGCTTCCTTATCCCATTATTGAATTAGATGATGAGAATTACCAATATACTGTGATTGGGAACCCCCAAAGGTCATATGTGTGGATCATGGCGCGTACACCTGTAATGGATGATACTTTGTACAACACACTGAAAGAAAGATTGGTTGAAAAGCATTCTTACGACCTCCAGGGATTGAGAAAGGTCCCTCAAAAGTGGACTCGTGAGGAGCGGGCAAAAAGGAATTTGGAAAACGTCATCCCTGATGATCTTCTTGTGGACTAGTACACGGAGCTACACACACGTACTGTACTGCACCTGAAACAAAACTGTAGGTTCTATTGAGAACAAAAGGTGATAAACCGTGTCTGTGCCTCGAAAAATGTACTGTATTTTTAAAGTGACTTAAAGTATATTAGATAAGAAGAATTATTTATATCATCAGCAACCGCAATGTTGCACGGTTCGTTACTAAAATTGCTTCGGCACCATTGTCGGCTAAATAATCCCTATTTCATTCCAGTAGGATGAACCTCTTTTTCAATATTTTTGACACCATATGATTGCAGTATATCCTTCACGTGATCTTTCGACAATTCGCACTGTTCGTGAATGGCATCCACTGCCCCTTTCCCATAAAGTAATCTAATGACAAACACGTATAGCTGTCCAGCCACAAACTCGTCTAAACAAACCCTCAACAAGATTTTTTGTCCGCGAGCAGTCATACTTACTGGTAATGTCATTTTTTCACCCAGACTCATCATCTGAAGTTGTGGGCACTCTAGTGCAAACTCATTTTCAAGATCATCAAATCTTACAACACCATAAAATCGAGGTGGTGGTGCCCCCCCCCCTTCCGACGTCGTCATAATCTCTTTCATTGGTTTAGGAAATGGGGCTGAATGGCCGACAATGTAAGCAGTGATAAAAAGAGATGTACGATAACATTATTGCTTCAAAGAACTTACTTTCTTCCTTCACAACATGCGGTAGTTTTCCTAAACACAAAGATTTGAGAACTTTCAATACAATTGAAGAGTTGGTACCATGTTCATGATTCCATCTGCAAAACTTGTCTGCGCGAAGCATCCCAAGTAATCCAAGTGGGCTCTTATAAAGTTGCTGAATAGAGGGAAGCTGTGTCGGTGAATGTTCCAACATCTCTTGAGTGTCTACTTTTGTATCTTTTTGCGAGGTTGTATCATCAGGTGGTATAGATGGAATTGGTGAGGATATGGTCTCACAATCCTTTTTAATGTTTTGCGAGGGAGTCACGGGGATATTTTGTCTGCACGTAGTGGTTTTCTTTCTTCTTCTCTTCTTTGGAACGACCTGCAAGGGAGCGGGCTCCTCTTCGTGCGCCGCATCCTCTGATTCTTTAGCAGGTTCCACTGATCTTTTCTTCCATCGTCTTTTATTAGGAACTTTTATTTCACTTTCTGATTCTTTATCAGGATCTTCCTTACTTTCGGATGTTACTGATGCATCCTTTCTGCGTCTCCCTCTCCTGCGAGGTTTTATTTCCTCGGGGGGGTTGTTGTCATGATTATCATGGTCTGATGGAGCAGCCTCTTGTTTTATCTTTTTCGGCGGTCTGCCTCTTCTCTTTGTTACCTTCTTCTCTGGTTTTGGGTCGTCATCAAGGTGATCAGCGGTTTTATCTGCTTTTTCCTTCCGAGTTTTCTGATTTCGTTTCTTATTCGGCGGTCTGCCTCTTGTTTTCGGTTTCTTCTTTTCGACAACACGCGCCGATTTATCTTCTACAACTTCTTCAAAATCATGATCATGAGGGTCATCTTGGTGTTCTTCCGAATAACTTCCAATCTTTCGCCTTGGTCGGCGAGGACTGACTCTTGCTACATTTTTATCTGGAGTTCCGAATAGAATGGACAGTGGTACGTCATCCGGATAATAATCCATTATGCGATGTAGCTCTGGTAAACATATGATAGCTGAATGAGAAGGAACTCTAGCTACTGTAGCAGCGTAGCAGCAGTCAGGGGAGGGAAGGAGGAAGTATCATAGCAGGGGCTTTCGGCTTTCGCCGTGTTGATGATACAAGTTGAAGGTTGAAACAACGCAACTCAGAGCTTGGCTTGTTGGTAGTGTTGGTAGTGTTGGAAAGAAAGGTGAAAGAGGCGAGGAGAAGTGTTTACCTCATCAGGAAGAGGTTTCATTCTTGCAGGACTGAATCTGATGGACATGATTCAGACTAATTTCGAGAAATGATGATCAAGCAATCATTTGTGATTGTTCTAGTATTGATCTTCTTCATTATTTCGGACCTGGCAAGTAAGCATCAAGCATTTCTTCTCGCTTCCGAGCACAACGGATTTTTAGATAGTATCAAGTAACATAATCAACATAGATCATGACGACATCAACCGATAAGTATGCATCCTGGGCCGATTGGTTTTGCGCGCGTGAGAGCAGTAGCGTAATCGATAATTCCAAGCAGGAATCGCTTTTCAACACGTTCGGCGCAGCACTATCAGCGGAGGAATGCAAGTCTGCAGTGAAGAAGCACAATGATACCGTTTTCATTGCTAAGCTTTCTCTACGTAGCGGGGTAAACATGTTTCACCATTTCATGGAGACGGGAGGCACACTCTATGACCAGAACAAGGACCCAGGTTTCATTCAAGGAGTTTCTCAGTGGATCTCTTCACCAACGACACCAGATATAGAGGTGCTATTTGAGAAACCAACCGGGGCCGCCGTTACAGTCCCAACTCCTACGTCGATCCTGGGCATCACATCAGTGGCAGATATCGACGGTCTCCAGGATGGTCAGACCACGACATACAAGCCAAGAAACTTCATTCCAGTCCCACCATTTCTCATTCAAGCTATCAACTCCACTATCGCGGTCTCTCGAGGAGACGCGAATGCGATTTTAGTGGAAGTGGTGAATGCAATCAAGGAATTTGATACTGTTCACGCAATTGATGCTGAGTATACAGACGCCGCGAAGACGAAATGTAAACCTTTACTTTATTGGCTATATTTAGCTGGAAAGGACAACGAAATCATCAAGCAGATCCCATCGATGGTCTGCAGCAACGCTAGACTAGCAAATTCATTTGTTCAGTTAGAATCTCAATGCTTGAAGGGATCGTCGTATGGTAGTAAAGTTGCCTTTCCCAGTCTTAAACAGCCCAACACGAAGAAAACCAAAGTTGTCAAACAAGAACGGAACCAGAACTTGAACAGCAAGTGCAAACCCCGTGCAAATGAAGCATGGGATACAGTTTTTACTTTATTGGATATATTTAGCGAACAAAATCATCAAGAACAAGAACAAGAACAAGAACGGAACCAGAAGTTGAGCATCAAGTGCAAACTCCGTGCAAATGAAGCATGGGATACAGTTTTCAAAGGTAAAAGCATGTGAGGCCCTGTTTTATCCTTTGGATGCCACGGCTGTTGCAAATATCACAGCAAGGGCCTTTGCTACGATGATTGCAAATTCAAGGCCTCTCACAAGGCATTAGGAGCCGATGATTTACAAAAGTATTGCGAGTACGTCAAGCAGCTCCGCGGAGAATTATGCTTCAGGTAGGGAGCTTAGCGATGTCCTGCAATTCGGAGTGCCTCCAGATAAGGAAGGGCAGCAAGCCCGACGAAATGTACAGATATGTATGTTAGAAACGAGAATAGGCACAATCGACCTTCAAGAAGAAGTTCAGAGACCATAAGGTGACGAAGAAACCTAGCAAACCATTTTGCCAATAGAACATTGGGACTGCCAAGAATGAGGCTGATCTCAATTTTTGGGCAGAGGTGGACGAGATGGATTAGGGGATTTTTTAGTAGTGCTACATGATGTAGCTGGTGTTTGAATAAGATGACATCAACAATACAATGATCTCATCGGCATCGATAGTTGACGCTCTGGTTCCATGTGATTGAAAATAGAAAAGAATGAGTGTCTTCTATAGAGCTACGTGTACACTGCTACACTATTACAACAGTTAAAAAAGTAATACAATTTTATACTCAATTTTATACATTCAGACCTGTAACAACAATGGTTCCTGATCCCCTTCCACAGCCCCCGAGTTGAAACCAAATTGATCATCGAAACCATCTAACCAGTTGTCAATATCACCACTACTACCACCGCCCTCGTCACTCCTACGAGTACTAGTTACTGTCCCATTCCTCGTGGTATCACCTCCATTACTGAATTCTTGTTCTACCAAATCACTCACTTCCAAATGATCACCATCACCATCAAACCCAATCATTGGCACATATGAATAATCCAACATCACAATAATTGGCACAATCTCACAAAAGACGAACAGGAAAAGTAACAAAGAAGAAGAAAAGTGTAGCAGCTCTATACCCCGCACATAAACAATCAGCATTACGATCGCCCAGAGGACTCTTGACAAAGTCCACAGCGCCATCACCTTCGATATCCTCTTGAGAGACTTCTTCGCCTGTGTAGATCTCGGTGGAAATCCAGCAAATTGAATGTTGAGGTAAAAGTAGAGAAAGGCGACTAAGGCAACCGCACAGCAATTCGTGCCCGTCATGGCCGCATACAATATGTTCTTCACAATTTTGGATCCGTCAACGATAACTAATATATAGAGAACAAGCTGTGTAAAATAGAGGCATGAATTGAAGATGGTATACCCAAGCAACCATCTTCTTTTCCACTTCACAGCACTTTCAGTGTGTATTCGTGATTGTAGAAAGCACTCGCTCCATACT
>Ga0209712_10003923_pt1 | contig 11965 bp, 13 predicted proteins | sample ArcOceMetagenome_FD_187443 | JGI IMG/M metagenome (GOLD analysis project Ga0209712, IMG submission 187443) | Marine eukaryotic phytoplankton communities from Arctic Ocean - Arctic Ocean - Greenland ARC118M Metagenome (SPAdes) (version 2) | ecosystem: Environmental > Aquatic > Marine > Oceanic...
CCCAGCAGCTCGGGGTCCGGCTCCGTCTCTCTCATCGGTCCCTCTTGGTCCTCCGGTCCCCGATTTTCCCGTGTTGGGTTGCTCGCGTACACCAAGTCTAAATTTGGGAGCCGTAGGGGTTCAGATCAGAGAGTGTTGAAGTAAGTAGAGGGGTAGATGGATGTAAGGCCTATATATATTAAGTAGCAAAGTCGTTTTTGTACATAATACATAATAATAGTATGACAGTCATCATCTAAAAAAATAGCTCGTCCGTTGCAGAATCGAAGAAGTAAGACTCAACCCGATTTGAATGTCGAGCTTGACGCATTATTAATTCAGCACACGATGGTCGAAGTACTCGAAAAAGACGTCGACGAAACCATCGAGTATCGAGTTCGTTTTCGAGCATCGAACAAGGGCAGCTCCGACCATCTTGGCTTAACTGTGTACACGACCGCTGGAGGAGAAAGAGTCTTTGCACCTCCCTTTTTTGTTGCTCTTTTGAATGATCTACATGGCAAAGGTCCTATCGTTCATCCCAACCTGAAACCATCGATGGAAATGATGCGCAACTGGTACCGTAAGTAGTGTTTGGATTTTTGTGTGTCGATGACGTCATATTCTTCATTATTTATCATTTGTATCATCACATAAATTGTCGTTATTAGAACAAAGTATTTTAACAGAAGAACCTCTAGACATCAATGAGGAGACTGAGTTCTCAAATGATGGAGTTACTGCACCGATGGTGGCAGCGTTGGTTGCAAGTGAAGGAATCTTCGACAGGAAGAAGTTCATGGGAAATCCTATTGGGAAATGGTTGAGACGTGGACTTTACGCTGTAATAGTGCAGACGTTGGTTGAGGATTTTTGGGATGACAAGCATTACTTATATGAAAATTGTCCTATCAAATACATGAGTTCAAGTGTCCAAGGGCAGAATTTAATTTACTTCGTGCGTGTATCCGTTGGTGCTATTCTGTGCAACAAAGTCGAAGAACTGCTTGCTAATGCTGCGTACAAGACTTGTGTTGCGGCTCTTATAGAGTGGACGAAGGAGGGAATTGCAATGGCCAACGATCAGCATACCCTTATTCGTGCCACTCTTTCTGGTGTTACTATCTACGACAAGAGGGGTTTTCATTTTTATATGACACACCGTTGCGTCGATCGTCTTCATGAAATTAGTGTAGACAGCAGAATGTAAGTGTTGTGAGAATATCTGTTTCGCTTTTAAATTTTGTTTTGCTCACATCTTTTCATTTCTTCAGTAAATATAAACAGAAAAGAAAGAAGCTTAAAGCACAAAAGCCGGTTAGCAAATTTGGCATCGTTACCAAAGTAGGACAACATGATAACTATTGTGATTCCGACGACGAAGGTGTTCTTGGGCTTGAATCGGCAGAGTCGCAAGGAAGGAAACCAGCTGCTGTAGCTGCTGCTGCGACCACAGCCGCTGTATCTGCTGCTGCGACCACAGCAAACAAACGCAAGTCGCATGGATCGAAACCAGCTGCCACAAACACAAATAACAAGCGGATGACGCGCGCGGAAAGAAGAAAGAATGAGGAAGGCGTTTCTGTCTAGTTTATCAACAAGGCCCTCAATTTAATAAGACCATTAAACATCATTTCCAATGACTCAATAAATCGTCCAATTAACGTCAGCCTAGTAAATTGTTTGTTCTTGTTTTTTAAATAATCAATCCCGTAAAAAAAGAGCCTTGTGTGCAGTTTCAAATGATGCCCATTAAACTTTAATTCACATGATCGTATAAATCGTCATTTTAATATTACTATAACTTGACCGTTTATTTTAATTAGCCCAATAAATATTATTTCTCATTATCGTATAAATCGTCCGTTCACAATAAAAACCGAAGATGTGTAAAATGGATGAGGTTGAGGCTCTTGACTTTTATATCGATGCAGCAGAAGACGCTCATGAAGAAGGTATCGAGGGTGTATTTCAAGCGCTTGTCACCCCTGGAATTGAAGGTTTATTAGAGATTATAGATGTACAGCCCGACGCAGAAGCTTTTCACACCAATCCCAGCATTTTGGCATTCGAAGAACAGTATGATATACATGCTCGGAATCAACGTATCGAATGGATTCTGAGCATGGACTTCCCAGTGATGACCGGTGTTTATTCGTTTAAGTCACTCATCTGCAATCGCCTTTTTGAAGCAGCATGTCATGATGATTTTGGGCACAGGCTCATTCCCCATTTGCCTACCATCAATAGGCATGCTTGCCAATGGATGGTCCTCGGCGGTTTAGAGGATGGAGATATTTGTTTCACGAGTCTCACAGCATATATTCACCGGTTTGACAATTTCCGCGCTGAGCGTCACTGCTATAAGGAAAAACAGCACTATGGTGATTATGTGTTTCGTCGTTTCCTCACAAGCAAAGTCATTCCGTCGCTATGGGAAACATTGTCTGAATAGGACATTAATATTTATTAAACGTTAATCTCAATGATACTATAAATGACTATTTTTAATTTTTGATCCCGTCTGCTCCGTCACATTCCTTCTTTGTGGCGTTGTCGTTGTCTTCGTCAGAAGAATCGGCTTCCTCTCCTTTAATGTGGGTGTCTTCTTCGTCTTCTTCTGACGAGTCTGCATCAGAAGAAGACGATCCTTCCAAGGCAGTGGTCCCATTGATGTAACCAAATCTGGAGACTGCAACATCCGGATAAACTGGACCACTGAAGTAACGGTCTTTAATTTCCGCATTCTCTGTCGCCCAATTCCTTGCTCCCGATTCTGGCATTTCAAAATGCGCATCCATGAAATTTACAATATCAATGTCAATCATATAGGAATCGAGAGCAGGGCGTTGTTCCAAGGTCGTTGGAGTCAAATCAAAAGTATCAGGATCAACCGTAAACGGCGTCTTGTATGTATTTTTGTGATGAGTTGATAGATAAACTGCCAATGCTCGTGCCGTTTCAAGACGGCTTTCTGGTGTAGAAACGTAAGGAGGCAAACGAAGGAAGACACGTCGCCAATAGTTGGTACCTATGTATAATACGTGAACAAAATAATGGTGAGATTTACACATGAATCAAAATAGAAACTAATTAGCATTTTGTGTCAAATCCTACCATGAGAAATAGCTACCTCATTATTCTCCTTCGAATGACGTCGTGCAAAGCCAGCCACCAAGCATAGTTTGCTCTTGATGGGCAGACATTCTTCGATGTCACTCTTGAGATGCAGAGAATAAACATCAACGGCAGAAGCTGTTCCACCTTTTAGAATGAAATAGATCTCTTCGTCTCCAAGTGTTGTAACTACTTCGATTTCGGATCCATTCGGCTTGCTTAGCGGCCCCTTTCTCATTTTTCCAGGAGAGAAAGCATCTTTTTTCCTGTAATTACGAGCAGGAGATGCCATCTTTTTCGACGGGGCTCCCTTTCCAGAAGAGGAGGATGAGGAGGATGTTGTTTTTGCCATAATTGAAATTTATGAGTTGCATGTTGAATAGGGTGATCGTTAAAATCTTTTCTGTTGGTGTTTGATCCTTGCCCTTATACTCCGTGCTAGGTATCAAAGAAACGTTTTTTTCGTTTACATGTGTGCTCAATCATAAGGCTCAAATCGCCGATTAAAAGAGGCCTTTACATAGGTCTTTTTTGTTTTTAGAATGTGAATTAAGTAGTCATTGATGTCTACTTTTCCTTATTTCTTATATACGCGTCAGTACTTTTGATAATGCGATTTAATTAATCATTGAGACCGTTTTTTTTCGTTTTGCGGAGCAACAGTCAATTTACAAGGCCCTTTATAATTGGCTTTGAAGAAAGTACGTTTCCCTTATTCATGTCAAAAAAGGCCCATTAAAAGAGGCTTATTCATAAGTCAATAAATTCGATAATGAGATTAAATTGATCATTGACACCCTTTTTTTCTTTTTGTGGAGCAACACTCTATTTACCTTTATTGCCTAATTTGGGAGAATGGCCGTCTCCATATTAGCTTATGTCACTATATGTGGCGAGATACTATATCGTATTATATTCCGTTCTCGCACACATCCTGTCCTGACTGAAGATAATGTCAATCACCCAATTGGTAACTCTGATACAGTTGCTGTGGTTGTCGAAATGCAAGGAAGGAAGACTTCTCATCTTCATATTGTCCTCATCAAACACGAAAGCAAATCATTCTAGGTCATCAATCGCGAAAGCAAATTATTCTAAGTAATGCTAATAGGAAAACTAATGTTATGATATTATAAATTGCTTTAATTTAGGACACTTTTATTTGTTAAGATAAACATCCAGACACAGGCTTTCAGCCTCCAAGCACCGATTCCATGCTGATCGTGTTCAGTTGCCAGCAGCAACCTCAATGAATGTCAATCTTGCTGCAAGGATCGAGGGCAACACTGGCACACCTGACTCAACCAACGCATCCACGCACTTCACCCATGCACAAATTGCCTGAATATTTTCCTCTGACTGGTTATCTGGTTCAGGGTTTTCGAACACAATGCGTGCTGCTTCTTGTTTGATGTTGCTGATGGTGTGCTCCCATCTCCAGAACGCTGGTGCATCTGCAAATGCTATATACATTGGCGAACGTCCATCCAAGTAAATCGTATTAAACGTCATGATTGGATTATACGGATCTGAGTTGTGCTTCGCTCTTGACTCTTTGCTAAAACAAATGGGGTGATTGCAATTGATTCTATGTGTTGTAGTTTGCTAATGTATTTCTATCCTTTTACATCAAGTCAGATGATACTTCTTACTTCGTCATGATGGCCAATTATCATAGAGGCCGTTTAAAAATCACGCCTGCTGAATACGTGCCCACTTATTAAGGCATGAAAGATACTCTTTAATTGAGGCCCTTTAGAAGTAAAGGCTTGATGCAGAAACAATTTAGTTAGAGAAATCCTTTCGCGCAAAGGGCGCGCGCGCCCTTAATTATTTTTTTAAGAAAAAACTATGAAGAAATGTTTAAGAGGAAATGACTATCGAAAAATATTTCTTTTTCGACGGTGCGTACTAAATGTTGCAAACGCCGTATGGTACGTAAATTCAGTACCGCATTTGTTTTGGAGTTACAATGATTGGTTTAAAAATACTTTTGTATCGTTGCCAACTAATATCTGTACGCACCGCATCGAAACCGCATCACTATACGCGTACGTACGAGGTTCAACCCAATCAATTTCTATTAGATAATTAGTTACCTAGTACGCACTGCGTCGAAACGGCATCACTTTCCTTAAGCTAATTAGAAACAACTGCCTCTTGTTTAGATGCACCAAAGTCCGTTTCTTCTGTTGTTTGTAAACATTTAGAGGCGATGTTTACCGTTTCTTCAATAATCTTTTTTACTTACAATGTCTACCGTTAGTAAAATTCTTTATATATACAGAGCTTTTTGTTAGTCATGTTTTGGACGTTTTTTCGTTGTAATGACAGTTAGTTTGTCATGGAGGCTGTTTGGGCAAACGTCCTTGCAAGATGGTTTGCTCATCGCAAATGTATCTTTTTCTGTAATCGAGGTGCTGATCTCATAATTTACTTTTGTTGTCAAAGTTGAAAACATGATTGTTGCTCCAGCTGCCTTGAAGAATGCTATGGCTAAGGCCATGTCCTCCATGAACGACCTCTCTGTTAAGACGCCAAACGTTGAGGGTCACAGGGCTCCAGTGTGCATCGTATGCAATTGTCTTTGTGATACTTCAACTTTATGCTGGGTTGATAGAAAGATTCTTTCAGAGAAACGTATGTATCTAAGAGGACCAGAAGATACGCCTGCACCCGTTCGTGATTTCTACACCTACACCGGCAATGGAAGTGATTCCTTTATGGACGTGTTACTTCTGTCGCCGCATGCTTCATCGAAGATAATCACGCGAGATGATGATGATCTCAGAGCAAGGAGGAATTGTTTCAGCTGTTGCAGGTTGTGTCTAGATCATCTGTCTAAAGCTTGGTAAGTGTATTTTGTATATCGTTTAATTTCTAATGTTACATTAATCTCCATCATTCATTAACTTTGTCTTTTTGTTTTATGTCAGTCGCAAGCCTCCGCCCTTTTCCATTGCAAATGGCAATGCTTTTGGTAAAGCTCCGCAAAGTCTTGAAGCACTTAACATGGTTGAAGTTTCCATGGTTAGTCGCAATAGAAACACAAGCCATATGTTCGCCTTCTATGCTGGCCAGCACCAGTCAATCAAAGGGTTTCATACCCTTTTCAAAAGCAATCTCCCTCATACTACAGAGACGATACGCAAAATGTCCGATCTAGGGTTGCCTAATGCAATGTCCTGTGTTTTGGCAGGACCTTTTACGACGTCTCAAAAGGCCCAAGTCATGGCACGAACGACTATTTGCCGTACTCGCCTTTTGGCTGCCTTCACTTTCCTTCAATCAAACAACGTGAGGTACCTGGATCTACCAGTAAATCAAACTGACTACGTCTTCCCAGATCCTCTTGTTATCGATTCGTCAGAGGAAGAAGAAGGAAGTGATGATCCTAGAGAAAATATTTTCGAGTCAAATGTTTTCTTTCCTGATGGCAGTGAGGTAGACGCATCAACTGGAGGTCATTCCTCTTCCAATCGGTTTACTTTGGAGTATTTCAGACGTAACCTTCAAGGCACAGCAACATCTGTGATGACCAGTAGGCCCACACCTGTATATGCTAGTGATCTAGCAAAGGAATTTTTGGTCGATTCGTTCCCCCTACAGTTTCCATATGGAATTGGTGGGCCTAAAGATAAACGGGAGACAAAAGTGGAGTACCTTGACATGTTGCAGTACTATATGAGGGTGGCTGATTGTAACTTCATGCGTCACGACTTTATTCTTCTTGTGCATAGTTTATGGGAAAAGGAAAAAGCAATGAAGTCTGCCATGATTCGCTGCCGAGTTAAATTAACCAACGGGGAATCGGTAGCACAACAGATTGGTCAGTTAAGAGTCGAAGACCTTGAAAATGAAATGGAGATTAGAGTCAATGGAGCAAGACGTGAAGGTAGACATGGGATGTCATCTGCAAAAATGCTGCTGGACGGAATCGACACTTCATGTAAAGCCATGGCGCATACTAACCAAGCGTCTAAAAGCGCACGTCGCCAGATGTTTTCAATGTGGTACTCCATTTGTTCCCCGGGTATATTCTTTACTGTTTCGCCTTGCGATGAGACGAATTTTCGCCTCCGGTTATACATCGGACGTTCTGAAGTAAGTTTTCAAGTGTGTGCATAATCCCTGATTTATTGGAGCATACACACTAACATACCATTAGCCACTATACCTGATTTATTGAAGCATACATACTAACACACCATACGCCTCTATTTTATTTTAGTATCTTGTTCCAGGTGCAAATATGTCAGATGATGACTGCATTGCTGATTTCAAGTTACGCTGCCGACAGCGAACAGCATATCCTGGTGCAAGTGCATTTGACTTTGCAGCAATTCTAAACATTGTCATCTGCGATATTCTTGGGTGGGATCCAGAAAGAGGCTGTTCAACTGATGAAGGGGGTGCATTTGGGAAGATTGATGCGTTTAGTGGCGCTGTTGAAGAACAAGGCAGAAAGACTTTGCATGTTCATATGCTCTTGTATATTAAAGAACTCTCCAAACTTCTTGAGGGGTTGCAAGCAACGTCTCCCACAACTGACAGAACTCGTCACAATGCATTGAAACGTGCTCTGAAAAAATATGTCAGTGCTGTCATGTCCACTCGTTTACACCCCCCTCCGTCCGACTGTATAATCAGTTTCAAGCATGATTGCTCTACAAGAAAATGCACCCGTCCTCAAGCTGTTAGTCACGACGTCTTACGTATGAACAGGCACAAACGAGGGTGTATTATTGCAGCAGGGTCAGTCACAGTTTGCCCTAAATGTGATTTGACTCATAGCTCTGAGATGCATCTGTTGAAGCGTATACAGGCCATTTGTCCTGAAATTACTAGCTTCCCAGATGATACGCACAGGTTGGACATACTTATCATGCGGCATTTGTATTACTATAGGGATAGCATGTCTCAGAAAGATCGCGATGACAGTGACTTTTTGATAAATGCTTTTTTTAATCATCACAGCACAAGGCATGCAAAGTCTTGTTTCAAATATGGAATTGAATGTAGGTACAACTTGCCCACCCTTCCTAGAAAGACTTCGATTGTTAACGTTCATGCAGGTGCAAAGCTTTGGATTAACTTGATGGGGGAGCGTTTGGTTCATCATCCAATATCTGTGGATTTGCAAAGAGAGATAACCGATGTATTCATGAACACATATAACGTACCTACCACTTCTGCTTTGGGATCCAATACAAATGTGAATACAGGCGAAATTAGGACTGTGTTTTATTGTACAACCTACACTTCAAAGAATACGCAAGAAGATGACAAAGAGTCTTTTCAACGTGTTATTAACGCATTTATACGACGCACCGCAAAGAAACGGCGAGAGTTAGAAGAAGCTGATCTATCAGGAAATGCAGAGTAAGCTGTATTAATGATTAATTTGAATGATGCATTAACTTATCAAAACTAACGAAAGCCTTTGTTTGATTTTATTAGGGGAAACGAAATTGATGATGTCCGTGAGGGTTTCCGTAACATTTACATTGGGATTCTTGCCAACACACAGGCACATGTTATTAGCGCTACACTTGCACATTACATTGTTCGACATGGTTCACGTTTTCGGTTTTCTCATAAATTTGTATATATTCCTATTGCACAATATGAACATTACTTCCGCAATACAGAAATAAGGACTCCAATTCAAATAGAGCAGGGGGGGCAGTTTCGGTTGGGAAGCAATATATTGAACTACGTCAAGAGACCTGTGCTCTTAGAGGATTTATGCAACATTTGTTTCTTTGTACAATACAAAAACGTAACATTGACGGCAAAATTAAAGGATGGCGGCGATTACTACAGATATCCTGAAGAGCACCCCTCAAACAAAACTCATTGCGTCATTGATAGGGACGACACCCAACCGCTAATTCCTGAAATCCCGTTTTGCCTATTACCAGATCTGGCAAAAGTTGGATCAATTTTTCCTGAGCAAGGGAAAGTATTGACGGCATCTGACTATATCATACGTGAACGGTATGCTATGTTTGTTTGCTTTTTGATCTTCCCCTTTCGGTCGCTCAGTGATATTCAAGAAGGTAAGCACAATAAAACATGACGAACTTCTTCTATTAATGAAATACATGATGCTAACTTATTGTCTATTTGTTTACTTGGATCTTATAGGGGGTTCGTTTATGGCATTTTACCAGAAGCAGATAAGGAACAACCACGTGAATATTACAAGTTACTCACACATTCTCAAAAATATTCAAGACTGTTATAATGCAACAAGACTGAAACGTCGCTTGGATGAACTTCAAGAAACCACTGTAGAATTTACCGACGACACAAGTCCAGGGGATGCATCGGCAGAACTTCCAACACAATTGGATATAGATATGGGTCTAGTGGATGAGGCGCAAGATCTTGATGAAGGTAATTTTTTGTTTGAAGAAGAGAGTGGTCACCCAGATTCTATAAATTTAGATACGATTCAAAAATATGGCAAAAAGCAGTGTGGCTATGAACATCTGACTGTGCCGTGCTGCCCAAATGAATCTGTGTTGATCGGACAAGAGAGGGACAGTCTTGATCATTTCCAACCATTGAGTTTTCTTCCTAATCGTGATGTTGTGTCGTTTACAAAACTTGTTCAGTTGTCTTTCATGGTCGACACATCAAGGCACATTAATCCGCAGCATAAAGAAGGTGAACCAATCACACACCTTTCCGTCGTAAAACCTAATGGAACTAAGCATTCAATCATAGAATGGGGTAAATTTTATGGTCTTGATGCTAAACAGCAAGGAGCATTCGAGGTGGCTGCTTCTAATTTTGTGTTGACCTATCATGTTGATGCGGAAAACAGAGAAACGACGTTGCACGACTCTAGGTGAGACCTTACGGAAAATATGCTCTCTATGATACATTAAGTGTCATGACATTATATGTTACTAACAGTTTTTGTTTGACCTTTATTCAGGCAATTTGCATATGATGAGGACACAACAGGAAACATTGAGATGTGCAGGAGAAATATACTTAAAACAGACTTGGAGTGTATGGGTGCTAGATCTCAATTAATCATGTTTATGACTGGTCCAGGCGGATCTGGAAAAAGTGCAGTCATATCATCACTCATGTCTTATTGTGTGGCGTTTTGCAGTAACTTGGGAGCACATTTTGATGCTCGAACAATAATTGTGACTGCAATAACAGGAGTAGCAGCCACTTCAATTATGGGCGAGACAACAAGCAAGGCAGTTGGCCTTACCAAACATTCATTTGAAACTGAAACGATCCAGACATTTGCCAACACTCGAATGATTCTTATAGATGAAATATCATTTTGCAAGGCTAAGGAGCTTGAGCAGCTAGATAGGTCATTGAAGTGTTTAAAGGAAGAACCTTCTTTAACGTACGGAGGGATTCATGTAATTTTTTGTGGAGATTTCCATCAGCTACCCCCTGTTGGCGCACCAAGTATATGGGAAGAGAGTCGTCTGCTCTGGCATTGTGTGCTCAATTCCTTTGTAGAGTTAAATGGTACTTGGAGGTTTACCGACGATCCTGAATGGGGTGCCATTCTTGGGAGGATGCGAATGGGTCTTACGACTACTGAGGACATGGCTGTCTATGATTCCAGGGTTGTCAAAACAAAGTGAGTTAAAACCGTATATAGACGCCCCCGTTTGTCACACTCCAAGCGTATTAACTCACCTATTTGTTTTTTTGTAGTCATTTAGAGATACCGGTCAGTGCAAATTATGCATGTCACAGCAACAAGGAACGAAATGCTATTCACGCCGGTGTATTTGACAAACATTTACAGAAAACTCACAAGAAAAGCTTACAATTTGATCCCCCAAAGCATACCATCATTATAAAAGCAGATCTAGCATGGACTTCAACTGGGAATAAAATTCGTCCCGGAATGGCAAAGAGTATTTATGAATCGTGCGGAGATCATTTCTGCAATTACAGTCAAAACAAGAAACTCGATCCTTACCTTTGTCTCTATAATGGTTGCGAGTTGATGCTCGGTAATAACATCAATGTCTGTAAAGGGGAGGCAAATGGGACTAGGGGGCTTTTCAAGGGAATTAAACTGAAACCGGGTGAAAATATACATGTGACATGTCTAAACGGTTACTATGTGAATTCCGTTTATGCAAGTCAGGTTGAAAATGTAGAATGTGAACATACAGGATCTAAGTATACAGGTTCGTTTTTGGTAGAGCCAAAAAAAGTCAAGTGTGTGGTGGATATACCTAATCCTGTTATTGGTTGTGATAAAGCTCGTATCAAACAGAGCGTACATATGACACAAGTTCAACTCATTCGCAATCTTGCCACAACAGGTCATAAACTACAAGGACAAACAAAGAGGTTTATGGTGGCAAGTGACTATCATTATGCCCAAAACTGGATTTATGTTGTTTTGTCTCGAGTGCAGACACGTGCTGGATTGTTTCTTCGTGAACCTCTGGACAGATATAAACTTGAAATTAACCGGGTAGATGGTCGCTTGCTAGCGCATGAAGCTTGGTTACGAGAATTCGTCCCTTTAAGATAAACTAGATTAAGCGATCAACTCTTTATATTCCATATAAGTCAACAAACTGTAATCTTCTTCCTTCAACCCAGGCAATATGAGTAGCTAAATTGCGTGGTCACTCTTTTTGGCTATTCCCTCACGCAATAGGACACTTAGCTCTTCTAAACTCGATCCAGAACGGTCTAGAAAAAACATAAAACAAATAGACAAAGTTAATGAATGATGGAGATTAAAGTAACATTAGAAAGTCAAAAGAGAGACACTCACGATCTCCAATCGCAGTCATTCCTGCACTGATCTTTAACACAGCTGCCAGCTGTTCTTTGTCTGCAAATTCTCTCCGCA
>Ga0209712_10003924_pt1 | contig 11963 bp, 13 predicted proteins | sample ArcOceMetagenome_FD_187443 | JGI IMG/M metagenome (GOLD analysis project Ga0209712, IMG submission 187443) | Marine eukaryotic phytoplankton communities from Arctic Ocean - Arctic Ocean - Greenland ARC118M Metagenome (SPAdes) (version 2) | ecosystem: Environmental > Aquatic > Marine > Oceanic...
GATGGATTTGGTAAATTTTGATCAGTCATTTCTGTCTCTCTCTCCTGCGAGGAATGTGATTTGAAGCATGAACAGCATGATCCCATTTCGGCTGTCGTTGAGAGTGATTGGTGCGTTGTGAGTGAAGTTGGAGTCCTAACAAAGAGGGGTTCAGAGTTGTTCTAGGTAAGTGCTGTGTCTCTAAAACCTTTTCCTTCCCGCGCGCAGTAGTCTACCTGGTACAGTAGCTGTCCAGTTAAGTTGTCGAGTTGTGCCAAAAGCAGTTGTCTAACTGGTAAGTATTCGTAGTCTAGTTTCCAGCAACCAGCAAGCAGCAAGCCATCCGTGAGTGCGACGATCCTGCCTGCTGCAATGTTGGATTCGCATTGTTTTTATCCGTTAAATTAGGGTTGATTTTAGGGGTTGTATTTCCAACCCCTCTCATTATTTTGAAGAGAGGAGGAACAAAAAACTACAGGTGGATAGCTTGTCTTCAACAACAACGCGCTCCTCCTCCAACAACAACGTTGCACATCGATACACATCACCTTCCTGCAGTTTTACCTGACGCGACATTGAGAACCCTCAACACTACACTAAACCATTTAAAATGCAAGACACTGTAAAATCAACTGTAGAGACCATGTTTTCCCTTTTCAGCAGACTAACAACAAAGGCTTTGCCAATGAATGAGAGTGCAGTAAGGAATCTCTCTTCTAAATATGGAGTGCCTTTGAAAGAAATGGTGGGCCGCAACTTCATCTCTATCGATGAGCTTAGGTGAGCACTCTTTTGTGTATATTTCCGTGCTGGTGGTCTTGGAGGATGCAAATTCACTTGGTCTAACTGTTTTGTTTCTTCCCCTCCGTTGCTCAAAAGCAACCAAGAACTTCGTGGACTGCTTGACCTTGCCAAAGAATACAAGGCTACCTATGGAAAAGATTCTACCCTTGATCAAACAAAGGTAGCAAAGCCTCTTACCGGAGAGTCTATAGCAATGATTTTCCAAAAGCGTTCCACTCGTACCAGGGTGTCCACCGAGACTGGAGCATACCTTCTCGGAGGACATGGTCTCTTTCTCGGACCATCTGATATTCAACTTGGAGTAAATGAATCCATGAAGGATACTGCGAGTGTTCTTAGTAGGTTTAACTCTGTCATTCTTGCCCGTGTATACGGCCACAAGGATATTCTTGAATTGTCAGAGCATGCTACTGTCCCTGTGATTAATGCTTTGTCGGATTTGCACCATCCTCTTCAGACTTTGGCTGATCTCATGGCTCTTGAAGATCATTTCGGTACTGATAATATGCGTGGAAAGACCCTTACTTGGGTTGGAGATGGAAATAAGTGAGTTTTCGACATCTGTATTGACGTCTTGTGTGTTGCCAATTTGCCATTTAATTCTCTTGCTCATTAATGCACATCAATTTCTTCCAACAGTGTTCTCCATGATCTTATGTTGGGATGTGCAAAGCTTGGTATGAATGTAAGAATCGCCACACCAAAGGGTTATGAATGCAATGCAGATATTTTGTCAAAAACAGAAGCACTCGCAAAAGAAAACGGGACAGCAGACGTCTTTGTGACCAATGTAGCAGATGAAGCAGTACAAGGAACTGATGTGATTGTAACTGATACTTGGGTTTCCATGGGACAGGAGGATGAGTACGAAAAGCGCGTGAAGGAGTTTGCTGGATATGAAGTGAATAAGGATCTTATGAACAGGGCAAATGATGGAGCTGTTTTCTTGCATTGCCTCCCCCGTCATAAGGAGGAAGTAACTGATGAGGTATTTTACTCTGATGCGAGTCTTGTTTTCCCTGAGGCGGAGAATAGAATGTGGACCGTTATGGCTGTCATGGCGTCTCAATTAGGAAAATACTAAGGCTTGGATTGCTTGCTATGGAGTTTAATTCGAAAGATATGGGTACACCGGTGACAATTTAAACATTAGATAGTCTTGGAGGAGTGCCAAGGTGTATTTTGCAACATTTATTATTAAAAAAGTATTATTTCAACTGATTTTGAAGTTCGTGAGCTCTCTCTTCGACAGTTTCCGGTCTGCGTAAAAATCTAATATTGGTATTCATGAAGATTTGCAGACCAGACACATAAGGGTAGTATCATACCATTCGTTGATGATTCCTTCAATACCGGTAGCAAGTATTATTGCCGGTAGCAAGGAAGTTGAAGTTCAAAAACAGTGGGAACAAAAGAAATTTCTAACGGCTGTTTTCAAAATGAAACAGGCCTTTTTCTTCTCAAGAAAACTGATTTTTTCAAACAGAAACAATTTTCACACCGTACCTACACCCTTCTCCCTTCTCGTCCCTCCTTTCAAATCAATACAAGTAATATCATTCAAACCGTAGAGCACCTCTCCCTCTTGCTGCTTGTTCAAAAGTCGCTCCAATACAGGTGGTATAGCATTTCTCGTTTGGGAGTGTTCGTACCATTTTCGTCTCAGGTACCGTTGAAGGTTGGAGCTCCAAAGCCTTATCGTAGTACTTACAAGTAGGCACGACCAAAACGTCCATTGATACAGTTCTCGTAGATAGATCAAGCTAGACCATCAATATCAGTGGTCAAAGCCGCTTCGTATCCTCATCCTATCAATAAGCTCCCGCAATAAAAATAAAAGCTGCACAATGCCGAGGCAAAATCTCGTTCAGACATGGCTCTCTGCAATCGGTCTAGCACCGGACGTATTAGAGACATTCGACGCGGCTGGAATCGTGAATCCCAAAGACCTTGCAGAGCTGGAAGTCTGTCACTATCCAGCATTGGGAGTGAAGGATGCGGCTGATCGTAAGAAATTATTCTACCTTGTTCAAAGGGTCAAAATGGCAGTTCCAGGCCAAGAAAATGGTGGCAATGACGAGTTTGCGTCTCCTTCTTCGGACTGGCAGCATGCCGGGGAAAAGACAGGGATAAATGGATTTAATGAACGATACAGTGATTCCTTTGAAGTTGACACTGTTGCAGATGATGACGATGTTGACCAGGTGCTTCAGGAGCAATATAAGCCTCTGCTTCATAATTCTTCAGACGAGGAAGAATCTTTTCATTCTGCCAGCTTCGCGTTTACCTCTGATGAAGAACCTCCCTCTCCACCATTTGAGGCATCGAAGCAGAGTCGAAGTTTTGAGGATCAAGAGACACCTTCACCTGGGAATAAAAAAGAAAGAGATTTTTTAAAGCGGAGAGCGGCCAGGTTGGAGAAACTTACTCCACCTAGAAAGACGGTTTTGCCAAAGATTGCAAAGTCTCCAAAGGACACGCCTGACAGCAAAGATAAGAAGATTAAGAAAAGGCCGAGTTTAAAGCATAGGGTTGCTGGAATGGTCAAATCACCTTTGAAAATGATGGGGAAGTCTAAAGGAGAAGAGATGGAAAGTCCGGATACATCGTCATCGTCAAAGGGTACAACTACTACAGTGAAGGCCAAAAGGCAAAAATCCAAAAGCCCACAGCGGAAATCCTCGGGAACTACGAGAAGGGAAATACTTGCAAGAATGCGAAAGGGAAAATCAAACGAGGATTCTGCTGCTCCCACAGAATCTTTAGTGAAAAAAAGCAGTGCTAAAAAGGCATTTGATATGGGACCCATTAATGATTCGCTTTCAGACGATGTGGAATTCGTAGAACCACCTAGAACAAGGAGGAGCAAACGATTGGAAGAAAAGCTTGACATCAGTAAGGATTTTGCAAGTAAGAGTGCATCTCCTTCATCTGACTCTACTTCGATTGAGAATGATAATCTGAGTCTTGAATCTCGTGGTCGGAAGGGTGTGTCTTCTCAGGGTGAGAATCGGGGTTCGACACGGGCTCGAACTTTTTCCTCTGGTAGCAACAAAAGCAGTACTTCTGTGGAGAACCCTGCAAATAATACTTCCAATGGGTCCAAGAGGACAAGCTTTGGAGTGGCAGGAAAGCCGGCCGCCGTGGAACGCAAATCGAGACTGCAAAATCCTTCAAGCCGAGATAAAAGGCTTTCCACCATTCCTTCTGATCGCCCTTCAATTATGTCCCCCCTTCAAATAACGCAAGTGTCCTCCAATGAAATTGATGACATTTTGTGTGATGACGTCGTGTCAGTTCAATCTGCTACAAGTCGTTCTTCCAGGAATTCATCTCATAAGCCTGGGGTGCACAATGCCTCCTCTGGTGATGGTGATCGGTCCATCAAAAGTGCCTCCTCCAACAAATCTTCTCGCTCCTCAACGGGAAGAACATCTGCAAAAGCATCCCTATCTGCAAAAGCGTCCCGAGCAAAATCTACTCCAAAGGCAAGGCTCTCCGTACTTCGCAATCCTTCACCAGTGACTTCTGGTCCTCAGCCAATTTTAACGACACAGTCCAAGAGCTTTGATGAAAGTGGTAAGAAGGAGTCGGATACACCGAAGAGTTCAAAGTCAAAGGCATCTGCAGGAGCAGTGTTTGTCCATGGTGGGCGTACAGATAAGTCTTGGTCTGCGAGAGTTAGTGTTCTCCGGGAAGCAAATACTGTGCAACATGAAGAAGAAATGGAAAAAATGCATTATGACAGTGACTACGAAGAGGAAATGCGCATTCGTGTAGTTGTAAGAAAAAGGCCGATGTCCAAGAAGGAAGCTGCGAAGAAAGAAGATGTTGATGTTATCCACCCGTTGCGGTACCCTGATTATGGAAAAGTCTTGGTATACCACGCAAAGACCAGGGTAGATCTGACAAAGGAGGTTGAAGCACTTCCATTCGCTTTTGACAATGTCTTTTCAGAGGACTCGAATAATTGTGAAATTTATGATGAAACTATCAGACCTCTTATTCCGGGAGCCTTTGAAGGAAGATGGGCAAGCGTGTTTGCTTATGGTCAGACGGGGAGTGGGAAAACATTTACAATGATGGGAAGTACTTTGACTGGGATCAAGGCTAGAAGCAAAAACGTTGAGCACGACAAGAATTACGGATTGTATGTGTTAGCTGCTCGTGATGTCTTCGAGTTTGCCGCGAGAAAGGAGAATTCACATTTAGCGGTTGGGGCGTCACTTTTCGAAATTTATGGAGGAAAGTTGTATGATCTATTGAATAATAGAAACCCGGTGAAATGTCTAGAGAATCATAAGGGGAGAGTATGTTTTCCAGGTCTGAGCGAGCATCCGATTACAAATGCAGAGGAGTTGATGAAATTGATTGAAGCTGGTTCGAGTAACAGATCCACGGGAAGTACCTCAGCGAATAGAGATAGTAGTCGATCACATGCGGTGCTGCAGCTTCATCTTAGAAAGACTGTGGGCAAGAGAGAAAATGTAGAACATGGGCGCCTCACCTTTATTGATTTGGCGGGTAGCGAAAGGGGAGCTGATACTGATAAGGCTTCACGGACAACACGACTCGAAGGAGCCGACATTAATACCTCCCTGCTCGCTCTTAAGGAGGTTATTCGTGCCCTGGCGACTGGCGATTCCATGACCCATATTCCATTTAGAGGAAGCAAGCTCACTCAAGTTCTAAAGGAGAGTTTTATAGGAAAGAACTCGCGCACAGTAATGGTTGCCTGTGTTGCTCCAAACATGACAAATTGTGATCACACATTGAATACTCTAAGATATGCCGATAGAGTGAAGGAGCGCAACTCTGAAACTGGACGTGTCGCGGACTCCGTCGCAAAAGCATCCAATATTATCATGAAACCTCGGTCGGCTCCTTCAAATGGTCAGAGTGATCTTGAAAAATCTGTTGAACCTAGATTGTCAATTTCAGACCATGGTGATGACTATGAGAATGAGGAAGATGATGAGGATAACTGGCTATCAGAATTTGACGATGAGGCTGATGAGGATGAGGATAACTATGACGAGGGAATTGATGAGTTGAATGAGGTGTTGCGTTCGCCAGTAGCGACAAGGCTTGATGGTGATAGTTTCTTTGGAAGTGATCGAAATGGTTCCAATGGCCGAAGAATGACAAAGAAGGAAGCTGCAGTTCCACTCGTCAATGCACATCGCACAATCATGACTGAGATGCTTGGGATGGTGAAGCAAGAAATGACTCTCGTTAATTGCACAGACGCCGATAGAGAGCTTATTGATGAATATTTGGATGAATTGGAGATCATACAGGATCAGCAGCTCTCCATGATTTCAACGCTCCGGGAATCTTTGGTTCAATATTACGCGCAAAGACCATCTGATGATGACGATGCATCTTTTGATGACCTCCGTTCGCCGCAGAGGTAACATCTCCTTTTCATTTAATCATAATTTATTTACGTCCAATATATCTTTCTATCTCTCTTAGATTGATGGAGATCTTGCAAGCAAACCAAAAAATAAGCTCGCTGAGAGGATGGGCGGTTCGCATCTTTTTCCTATCTAGCTTTGTGAGAAGAACCTAAAGCCAAAACGTTTTAACCGGATAAAAGAAGGTGTCCACGTTGGATTTGGGGATGGGTCAGTCCCTGACCTGGTTTAAAATAAAACGAGAACCACCGAAGGCGAAAACTGACACCTACCACCGTTCCTCCTGTCAACACACAAATTGAAAAATCTACCCAGTACACGGAACAGGAAACTTGTTTGTTTTTCGATCATCAGTGCTTATCTTGCACTAATTTTACAATGAGGGTCGCAAATGGCACATGCTTATTTGCTGTAATAGGGATTGTGAGTGGCTTCACACCGTCGCCTCCTTGTATGAGGAAAACATCACTATCCCGCGTTAATACCATAGTACCATCGAGGAGTACTAAAATTCAATCGAGCATAGATCCTGATGATTGTGGCTGCGGCGGCCCTACTGTCTTTGAAGGAAAACCTTCAAACACTGCGCGTACAGTTATTGACCATCGCGATGTAGTTGCCAACATTTCTCTGTTCAAAGTGGATGGGACAGAAACTACGTTAGACGGAATTATTGGAAAATCCAGTCAGAATCCTAACAGAACATCACTAGTTGTTTTTCTCAGGAGTCTCGGGTGACCCTTCTGTCAAGAACAGATTGTGCAGTACAACCGTATTCGCCAATCACAGTTTCTTGCCAATAATATTGATTTGGTAGTCATATCGATTGGGAAGCCGGAAGTGGGCCAGAAGCTGTTGACACACCTCGAGGTGGAAGATGGAGAAAATTGGATCTTTGTGGATCCTGATAATAGGCTTTACGATGCTCTTCAACTGAACAGCGGCATTGAAACGACGTTTTTTTCCATTGAGACTCCATTAGCATTTAGAGATCGTTTCTTTGGTTCCAATGGGCGCAAAGATGGAATGAAAGACTTGGTAGATGTACTCGGAAAGTGGAAAGATGCGATCTACATTCCCCCCAATCAAAATCAAGCTTTTCAACGTAAGTTTGTTTTGCCACATAGATTTGATATACCCAAAATCCTTTTTTTATTTTGTTATGTGTCGTCTAAACCGTATCATCTTCATTGTGTATCTCAAAGAGGGCGGAGTGTTTGTGTTCAAGGGTTCGGAAACAGCGTTTGCATATTATGACGCCGCTGTAGGTACTCACCTGGAAGTGGACAAAGCCCTAGACAAAGCTCTAGAAGTAGCCAGGAACTAATGAGGCGCAAGACGAAGATTGAGTACAATATCTAGACATTGGATATGACAAACAATATTGCGTTGAATGACAATGAATTTGAATACTGACACGGCGATCAGATTATTCAAACACATTTGATATAATGCAATTTGTACTGTGATTGTCCATTTGAAGTTGAAAGTTGAAAGTGATTAAAGGTCTAAAAGTTATTGGTAAATTACAAGATGAGAATTTCATCAGCCTTATAGTTACATAGCTTGAATGTAATTATAATTTATTATACAACGCCTACTACTACAAGGTTTTACACCAGCCGTTCGAGATGGCTGTTGATGTACCTATCCCTCTCAGTCTCGCCTTGGAAAAGGACCCAAATACAGATTCTTGCTAGGGTGAGTTCGTCAACCTAGATCGCTCATCAATCAATAGACCAGCCAGTATCGCCTCTATTGCTTCAGAAAGCTTAACTTCGTCGGTGGTGTCTATCTGTAATGCAGATCGTCGCTTGCGTCCAAAAAGTCATCGATTCTTTCTAGTACCACCTGATGAGGAGATGTTAAACCCGAGCCCGACTGGTCTGTAATGCGTTCCAAATATCTATCCTGTCGATTGTACAAAAGAAGAAAATCCTGACTGTAGAGGACATGTTGGAGGACGCCCTTCATTTCAAGCAGGGCACCTGGTAACAATATCTATTGCCACCTTAACTCTGCTTGTCACATGTCCCTCATTATCCATTCGTTTATAGGAACAACCGGAAACTCTAGAAAGCTGTGAAAGATAGATAGATCCGGGAGGAGGAGGAACAATTCCAAGACATGCTATAAGCTCAAGGGGCATTTGGTATCATCACACGCCAGGCGTTGCTGTACATAGGAGCTTTTTGTTATCACATGGAAATTTGGCTTCTTCGAAATTTTGTCACAGAGACAAGTGATATTTACAAGGACCCTGTCAATCTTTTGAAAGGTTTCTTCAATCTGATCATATTTGTTTATCACAAGGCAGGCATGCTTCTCAGATCTGATGAGGATATGACTTTAGCTGAGGCAAAGTATATTTTTGAATCCGGAAAAGGGGATTCTGTGCGGATTGTATAATGTAAACATTGTCGTTGAAGATACCTTCTCGTATGGAGCGCATTTGGAAGAACAATATGCTAGAAACGCCCAAGGATCTAACATTGAAAACGGGTTTGAAGCTGTGAATTTAAAGGATGATAATGGATTAATTAATTCAACTCTCGGGATGCGAGTAGAGGGGGTTCGTCTAATTTTGATCATAGCGCAGCATAGACGTCCGTAGACAAGGAGAGCATCCAACAGCGAGAGTATGAACGTGGCGGCCAAGCGTCGTTGCCTATACATACTGCTTTGAAAGGGACGAAGACAAATGATTCTACTGGTGGAGACCTTTCACTGGCAACAGAACCGACCGAGAAAGAAAGTAATGACGTTATCTCGTTCGTGCTCCAGGTCACCATTGCAAGCAAGGAATGAAAGGGAAAGCGAAATAAAAATAATCCATCCTGACACACAGTCGGTGCTATCAACATTATCGGACTTTTCAAGTGCTGTCTCCAGAAAGAAGTGAACATGGATTTCAGTTTTTTTAACAAAAAGGTTCAAAAGTAGTACCGAAACACGAACCATAAATTGAAAACGCTGTTGGTTTTTTTAGTTTCTCTAGTAGATTGGTTTGGAGAATTGATTCAGCACAACTTTCTTTACCCACCATAAGAACAGAAGATCTACTTTATAAGCAATAGCCTCCTGTTCAATACAGGTACAGTATCTCTACATGTTATAAACAGCAGACAACAGGGGTGTCGTCAGACATCCTCTCTATAGCCTTCGTCATCTTTTATACAAGCAAACATGAGTGCGTTGAATAATTTTTTTACAGATACACTGAGCAACTCAGCAGTTTATGCCCCCACAAACGCTTTGTTCCATTATTGATTTCTAAACAAAGTGACTACTGCCCTTGTTGTAACGAATTAGTTCTCAAAGATTTCAGAGTGCCTCCTGTTGATTCACCGATCTATTTTCTTATACTTCGAAAACGCAACCACAAAATGGACAACGCAATTCTTTGGAGTTGGGTTCATCTTCTTCTTCGTGTTCTTCCTCTGTGTTCTTGCTAACTCTAACTCCTTGTGATGATTCGTCTTTATCGGATGTCTTCTTTTTCTTCTCGCTCCACCAGTCAGCGATGTATCCAGTTCCAGCTGCTGCTCCGCCTGCTGTGGCTCCAGTGGCAAAGACACCAGTCATTCCTGCACTTTGAAGTGCAGCAAAGATGCTTCCCGCGGCGAGATTTCCAATGGAGGACTGCGCAAGCGCAGCGATAGAACCACCCACGATACCCGCAGGTCCAAAGCCAGCGACCATTGGCATAGCACATACACCGGCGACAGCTATACCTCCATATTTCAAGGATTTGCTCACTTTCCACGATTTATTTTGTTCTTTCTTGTCGTAGGTGTCACCCCCAGCTGAATGGTGGGGAGGATGAACATTCTCATGACTCTCATTTCTCTGCTGAAGAGAAGTACATGATTGTTCTCCACAGATTGGGCAGAAGAATCCGCATTGACAGTCTCGCAACACCGCCATTTAATATTGATATGATGGAATGTAGTTAGTAGATGGGTGCTGGTCTTGGTTCTGGAGAAGAACGCTATGCTTCTTTTCTATGTATGCTGTATTTATGATTTATGACGGTCGATCTTGAATCTTGAATCTTGCATCTATGGACGGACTAATAAAACTAATTCAATAGGAAAGGCTTATTGGGAATTTGTCAACAATAGGTCTTTCCTATTGAATTAGTTTTATTAGTCCGTCAAGAAGTGATGTCAACAACTGTCAATGGATAGATGCAAGATTCAAGATCGATCGCCATAAATCATAAATACAGCATACACATTTCACACACATAGCGTTCTTCTCCAGAACTAAGAACAGCACCCATCTACTAACTACATTCCATCATATCAATATTAAATGACGGTGTTGCGAGACTGCCAATGCGGATTCTTCTGCCCCAACTGTGGAGAACAATGTACTTCTCCTCAGCAGAGAGATGAGAGTCATGAGAATGTTCATCCTGCTCCCCACCATTCAGCTGGGGGTGACACCTACGACAAGAAAGAACAAAATAAATCGTGGAATATGGATCATGTGAGCAAATCCCTGAAATATGGAGGTATAGCCGTCGCCGGTGTATGTGCTATACCAATGGTCGCTGGCTTTGGACCTGCGGGTATCGTGGGTGGTTCTATCGCTGCGCTTGTCCAGTCTTCCATTGGAAGTGTCGCCGCGGGAAGCACATTCGCTGCACTTCAAAGTTTAGGAGCGACTGGTGTCTTTGCCACTGGAGCCACAGCAGGCGGAACCGCAGCTGGAACTGGATACATCGCTGACTGGTGGAGCAAGAAGAAAAAGAAGACATCCGATGAAGACGAATCATCCCAACGAGATAGGAAGAACACAGAAGAAGAACACGAAGAAGAAGATGAACCCAAATCCAAAGAAATGCATTGCCCATTTTGTGGTTGCGTTTTCTATGATTTACAGTAATAGGGCATCGTGATTCGAAATAATTGGAAATTCAGGAAGGTAATTATACAGTAAAGGCTTTTAAGACTGAAAATGATTTTCGTTTCATGTTTCAATTGAAAACGCTCGTTTTTCGTTTTTTTTAACTCTCATTTTGAAGCGAACATCGATGAATCCTCGCACCAAAAGGGTAACCACAAAATGGGCAACGTATTTCTTTGGATTTGGGTTCAACTTCTTCTTCGTGTTCTTCCTCTGTGTTCTTCCTATCTCCTTGTGATGATTAGTCTTTATCGGATGTCTTCTTTTTTTTCTTGCTCCACCAGTGAGCGATGTATCCAGTTCCAGCTGCGGTTCCGCCTGCTGTGGCTCCAGTGGCAAAGACACCAGTCGCTCCTAAACTTTGAAGTGCAGCGAATGTGCTTCCCGTGGCGACACTTCCAATGGAGGACTGCGCAAGCGCAGCGATAGAACCACCCACGATACCCGCAGATCCAAAGCCAGCGACCATTGGCACAGCACATACACTGGCGACGGCTATACCTCCATATTTCAGCGATTTGGACTGAACAAGCGCAGCAATAGAACCACCCACGATACCCGCAGATCTAAAGCCAGCGACCATTGGCATAGCACATACACCGGCGACGGCTATACCTCCATATTTCAGGGATTTGCTCACATGATCCATATTCCACCATTTGTTTTGTTCTTTCTTGTCGTAGGTGTCACCCCCAGCTGAATGGTGGGGAGGATGAACATTCTCATCGCTCTCATCTCTCTGCTGAGGAGAAGTACATTGTTCTCCACAGTTGGGGCAGAAGAATCCGCATTGGCAGTCTCGCAACACCGTCATTTAATATTGATATGATGGAATGTAGTTAGTAG
>Ga0209712_10003925_pt1 | contig 11962 bp, 9 predicted proteins | sample ArcOceMetagenome_FD_187443 | JGI IMG/M metagenome (GOLD analysis project Ga0209712, IMG submission 187443) | Marine eukaryotic phytoplankton communities from Arctic Ocean - Arctic Ocean - Greenland ARC118M Metagenome (SPAdes) (version 2) | ecosystem: Environmental > Aquatic > Marine > Oceanic...
CTCGAGAAGGTACATCACGTACGATTTCCCTTGCCTCCGAAGAATGACTCGACATGATTGATGAAGAACTTAGCTATTGATGTTGTTTCGAAAACGCGAACAATGCTACAATCCTACAATGGAATGGATTAATACCAAGATTATTGAAGATACCCAAGATCCAAGATACTTCTGCTTTTTTTATGACTTTTTGTTGGGCGGTTCGATTATTGTTGGTGGAAGGTGATAGATAATGGGAATGAGCTATTATAAGCTAAATTTAGAGTCGAGTGAGGAGGCAGCAGTCGAGTTGTCGAGGAGGTCATCACCAAATCATCAGAGTACACTACTTCCTTAATAAAATGTTTAAATTATTTGACCTTGAAAGCTTCCATCACCACACTATATGATAGTAATAAAATTCTAAGCCTACATCTATATCCTTATTTGGTTCAAGCAGAATTACCATTGTTTTCATGCTGAGGATGATGTGTAACGAATCCAAGCTTGTTGTTTTGTAGAAATGATTGAACCAACAAGTTATATATAATAGCAGCAGCAGATATATTGATGTCAAATATACAGACTTTCGCATTGAATCGGAAAAATCGCGTTCTATGAGTCTCAAAAGAATGGATGGATGGATGATCTTTGATCTTGGTGGAAGAAATAGTCATAACATAGAGAGATATTCAACGGTTAATAAGGACGTTGGAGGCATATTTATCCGAACGAACTTCCGGAAGATGGTTCAAACAGCTGGTACCTTCAACGTGTCACGTTCAAAAAAATGTCAGAGGAGGAAATTCTTCAAAATGTAGGAAACGGCAAATTTGCATGAAATGATTGCGTGTTAAAATCAATGCATGATACGGTTGTTCTAGTGCAGGTAATGAAGGCACTACTCTACCGTAATCGTAAAAGAGGATAATTGCTGCATTGATTGACATTATTAATGGCTGTCCTTGTATTCTCATTGATGAAATAATAAGCGTATGTTACTATCATACAGATATAAAATGAAAGTTCTAAAGAAAGTGTTCGTTCCTATTCATATGTCATTAATACAATTTATCAAGTACTCAAGCCATTATTCAATATAAGTAGAAATGGCGATACCAAAGTATATTCATTTTGAACACTAGACGTGCTTCTCCCTTTAAGAAAGCACATCATTCGTGGCTTGACGAGCCTGCGCATTCATAGAATCCGTATTTTGCTGATGCATGGGCATGAACCCAGTTTGATACCCGCCGTTGGTCATTTGTTGAATACCATTCTGAACTGCGAATAGAATACTTTGCATATTCTGCATAGTATTGGCTCCAGGAGCACTGGGTGCATTTTGCCAGGAATCTTGAGGAATTTGCATTTGTTCATTGATTACATTTTTGTCCGATATAGGAGTGGGTCCAGCTACAAACGTTTGAGCGGCCTGTCGAGCAGCAGCAGGAGGGAAACCTTGATTTTGAAACATGGCCTGGGTAGCAGCAGCTTGTGCAGCTTGCGCTTGAGCAGATGCCACAGCTTGTTGTGCCTGTGCGTCCCGAGCATCCTTATTAGCGAGGTCGTCCTTGAGAGAATCTTGATTGGACATTGACGGAAGACCTGAGGAGTCACCATTTTCGAATGCAGAAACTCTTGCCTGTGACTGAATGAGCATTCTTTGTAATTCATCATTCTGTTGCTTGAGAGTGCCATTGGCTCTAGAGAAGAATACGACCGAACGCTGAAGTTCTTCAATCATAATCTTCTTCCGTCTACGAGATTCTCTAGCAGCTTTGCGGTTTTGTTCAAGTCGTACCTCTCTCGCCTTCGGCATAGGAGAACTGCCCATCGGATCAAGGTCAAGGTCAAGGTCAGCTTCTGAACTGGGTGGTGCAGCAGCAGCTAGGGCAGCTGCAAGAATTTCAGAATCGGATTCTAGCTTCGGTTGTTTCTTCTGGGGTTCTTCATTCGGAGTTCCGGAAACATCCTTCCTCTTGCGCATAGGAAGGGATCCATCTCCCACCGCAGCAAATGCATTGGCATCAATAACGTTCTCTAGCTCGTTCATCTGTGGCAAATTCGTGTTGGATTACGCGTTGTTTGGTAAATTTTCGTTTTGTCTTTATCGTTCGTAAAGTTATGATATGGGTTGGTTATGCTGACGTGAAACGAGCTCGCTGGTGACGCTCGAAAAGAAGAAGAAACCCGCTGTGGTATGTTTTCTACGTAGTTCTACGACGTGGGAACTTCGTATACGCATCCGATTTGAAGTGATTTGATTAGGTGGAACGGAGCAAGGACTGACCGTGACCGTGACCGTGGCCGAGAGGCCTTTCTCTATCCTCCTTTCCGAGTTTTTTAATTGGTTGAAAAACGTGATGATGTGAATTTATTCCTACCGGTGTCCTCATTTCCTGAATTTGATTGTGGAAAAAGTTCAACATAATAGGATAAATTCGGATAAATTCGACATGATGAAACGAAATGATGACGTGGGTTTGGCTGAGTTTGTGACGACGACTCCAATGAAAGAAAAATTTAATATGACGTCAGCATTTTTTGACTTCCCCCCTTTTTTGTTCTGACACAGACATCAAAATGCAAAGATTGAAGATCTTACACTTCTGACATGATGAAGGCATGCAGCATGCAGCATGCACAATGCACATGCAAATCAACAGCTCTACACCTACACACGTACCAACGATATAGACAGACTATGAAATGGCTGGTGTAATGGATACACCAAGTGATCTGCAGCTATTATTTGAAGAAGAAGAAGAAGAAGAAGGGACCCATGATGCCTCCAGTACTCCCTCTTACACGTACGTTGTTTCGAACAATGACAAGAAAGTAGTGAAGTTGGTTTTTTTATTCCTAGGTGTTGGATTTCTACTTCCCTGGAATGCTTTCATCAGCGCATCGGCATACTTTCAGAATAGAACATGCGTTGAAGCCACATCTACCGATGCTTCTGACAATGGTAGCAGTGATAACGAGAACAACTTTATGCTTTGGTTTGGTCTAAGTTACAATTTTAGCGCAGTGATCACATTAGGGCTCATGCTCTTTGTGCAAAGACGAAAGGATTCAAATGCCGCTTCAACAAATATACCCACAGAAAATAACGATACAGATGAGGAACAAAGCGGTGGAAACATGCAGTGGAGAATGATTGTGATTTCTTTATCATTTTTTCTACTCATCATGATACTGACTACCTCCATGGTGCTCATTCCTTCCATCGATCCTACTCTTTTCCAATTCATTTCGTTGTCAAGTGCATCCGTCTGTGGAATATCAGCAGCTTTCACAAGTGCTGGAATTACTTCGTTTGCCAACACATTTCCTCCAGATCTTGGAATTCAGCCTTTTATCAGTGGTCAAGCAGTGGGCGGAGTTGTGATTTCTACCTTGAACTTTATCCTGTTTGGAACAGAGAGCACCGGCGCGGATTTGTTTTGGAAGGAAAAATGTTCTACTTCTGCGGGAGAATTATTGGTAGAGAGAGATGGCGTTTCACCATTGAGATCTCATTGGTCAGGTGTTTCTCAGTCGCAAATGTGCGAGTCTTATCAAATTGATTGGGGTGCCTTTGCTTATTTCATGGCTGGAGTTATTTTCATTGTCTTATGCATTGGTTTGTTCATGTATCTCGACCAATCTGAGATCGCAATGCATTATAGGATGTTGGGAAAAGTGGCATTTGAATCCAGGATAGCAGATATTGTTTCTCAAGATCGCGTTGAGGAACACATGGATCTACAAGTACAAGTAGAAATGGCTGAACATGATTTAACAGAACCTTTGTTGAATGCAGAGGAGACCGTCGAACATTTGAATACGCGTTCAAATCTTTCAGTTGCTAGCCATCGTGGCAACGACGACTTGTCGAATGCCAGTCTACTCAATGAAAACCAGGCACAGCTTGTATGGAATTCCATTAGAACTCCTGTGGCGACAATATTCACCACGTTCCTAGTCACACTTACAATCTTTCCATCTTGGACAACAAAACTGAAGAGCGTACATCAATGTCAAGATAGAAGTATGCGGCTTTCAAACGACTTATTTGTTCCGGGCTTTATCGTTTTATTCAACGTGTTTGACTTTGCTGGGAGGACGGCCTGTGGCTTTGTAAATATTGAATACTTCAGTAAAGGTAGTCCTGAAAGACTGACGCTGCTATCATTTGCAAGGATAGCGTTCCTTCCAATGTTTTTACTATGCAATGTCACAGGAAGCAAGTTGGTGCCACCAGTCAAGATATTTTACAGCGATTGGTTTCCATTTCTCTTTACGGTGATTTTTGCATTTGGCAACGGTTTTGTATCGACATTATCTTTCATCCAAGCCGCAATCGCGTCACCGCAGGGAGAGGAAGCGCAGCAAATTGCTTCCATCTTTCTCAATTTCTCAGTTGGACTGGGCTGTCTGAGTGGAAGTCTTTTGTCTTTTCTCTACAACTATATTGGCACAAGGGAGTTGTAATGACATGATAACAGTATGATATGTTTATACTTGGGTCTTATTTGCTAATTAAAAAAATTGAATATATAAAAATGTGGTACCTTGTTGATTATATTGTCAAACTGCTGTGTGATTCCCTTACCTTTCTTTCTTTTCTTCCACCAATGGAGAGGTCTCGGAACTATCTGCACGAGCCCCATTTCCAAACAACTTTGGAACGTAAAGTGGAACGCGCTTCTGATACATGGCATACTTTACCGGATACTTGGTCAATGTCAATTTCTCGGTAAACTGTCCACTGGCCTGGAATAAAGTGACTAGCAAAATGCATCCAATAATGGACCAATTGAACATCTTTCCTCCAGTGGCTGCAAGTGAGAAGAGATAGAAAGAGATCCAAATGCACTGCTCAGCCGTATAGTTTGGCTTGCGCACAATTGCAAAAAGACCACTCTGGCAAAATCCATCTGCGTAATCTGCCTCTCTTTCAACTCCAGCATTGATCTGTCTATATTTTTCTGTCTGAAACTTGTACTGTTGATTATCCGCAATGAGTTCAATCACGATGAATGTTATCATGAGCACGGTTGCGAGACCATCCAAACCAAATATATTGAGAGGGGCAACATTGCAAGATGGATCATTTGCCATAGTCGAAGCCACATATGATGGCGCCGCAATCAAAAGTAATAAAAAGTTTTGATAAAAGCTGATAAAGGTAAGGTTGAACACCATCCATGGAATGGGGTACTTGAGTATCTCGACGAACCGCCCTTGCTGAATAAAGGCCCATCTGTAGTCTTCATCTCCTCTCCAAGGAGGCCACTGATAACCTCCTCTCCTGGCAAAGTTTGCCGTTAATCGAATGCCCCAAATGGTCGCTAGTATGGCCATCAGAAGAGTTCGTTGATCAGTTACTGCAATCCATGCGTAAGCGAAGGGAACAATGCTCCATAATTTGTCTACCTGAGAGTAGTTCCCAGTAACAGTTGAGACTACAAACGTTAACGTAGAAACAGCGATACATGCGTAGAATGCATTATAATATGCGCTTCCTTCAGTCGTGATGCCACTAAGGGCCAACGATAGGAGGTCACAGTTGCCCTCTTCCATCGACGATGTTTTGTTGCTGAAGTGTCCTGCTGTTGTGTAGACTACTAAAGGTTTGAAGATGATGCTTCAACCGAAATTCAACTGAAAGGTTTGAAGATTCAACCGAAATTCAACCTTCCTTTATTATAACGGTCTTTCACCTGTAGTGGTAATCTCTTCAGCTTTCCAATCGCAATAGTTGATCTTCAATCAATAGAAGACGCAGGTTACCAAAAGATTTGAATTATTCTTCTTGTAATGTCTGGCAAAGAAGATCAGTTTTTCAATAGGCAGCATTATGATTTCAATTGGTTGTAACAAAACAGATGTGAACTGAAATTGAGGCTGAAGCTGGAGGCATAATGACAACGAATGAGGTGAAGATATAAAACAGCCAACCCATCACGCATAACTTCCATGGGTGCCCGAGTGAGGATGAGCACGAATAAACGCAAGAGAATCAATATTTTTTCAAAGCAAGCGCAAAAAATTGGGAAGAGAATCAAGTTTGGCGAGAATGGATAGTGACTATTTTAATAGTTAACATTGCCATGCCAAATTCACTGAAAGATACGCTAAACTAAACATCGTGCGTGAACTGACTTTGCAGAGTGAGATAGTGGGACGGAGCCAAAACCTTCAACCGTCCTGAGCTGAAGCAGACACCGTTCCCATAAAGTTTTCTAAAATGATTTTCTAAACAAGTCTTCCAACGCATTTAGAAGAATCCTTCAGAGTCGCTGAAGGGGTTGAAGTGTCCAGCAGCATACTGCTCGTACATAGTCTGTCCGGTAAGCTTCTCAGCAACCAAGTTACCCATAATTCCCATCATAGCAGCACGTCCGTTGTTAAGCTCAGCATTAAGCTTGCGTGACTTCTCTTCGGGGTCAAGGATATCGTTTCCGAAGTAACCAACTCCATAGTCTCCGTCGTATTGGGAAGCAGGCAACCATGCAAGCTCAACAAATCCGAGGAAAGCAATGATCTGAGCAAGTCCAGCGGTTGGAACGGTGAAAAGTCCGTCAATTCCGGTGGGGATGTCAGAGAACTTAAGGTTTGCAGAGGGGGAGATGTATCCATCGAAGGTGATGTGGTTGTTGTGTACGATAACTCCTACAACAGCAGCCATGGCAACACGTCCGTGCTTACGCTCAACAGCACGACGACGCTCGAAAGCCTCAGGCTCAGTATCGAGCCATCCGAGAGGATCGAAAACTCCGAGGGGCTCGGTTGCTCCGAGCTCGATCTCACTAACCTGGAGGGAGGAAGTAGCCTGTTTTTGAAAGATTAAAAAAGCAAGGAAGATCAGAGTCAGTTGTGATTCTTCATTTGATTGGAGTAAACGCCCTTCACGTTGATACTGCGTGACAAAAGATAAATATGCTTTTCGGAGAGGTCATCAAAGCATCTATCTATCTTGAATCTCCTTTGTTTGCTTCGTATGATCTATCTGCCCAATTTATTATATCCTTTCGCATCAGCCAAGATATGCAACACATCGAACTAAAGATGTGTCTACTCTCTGCATGGCCACACTTGTCAACTTACACGGCTAGCAGGGCTGGTGGTGAAAGCAGCAGCGGAGGTTGCGAGGAGGGTGGCGATAACAAGCTTCATTTTCAGATATTTATTCAGGGTATGGGATGTGATGTTGAGCTGAGGAGCTTGTTTGGTGCCATGTGCCATTCTTCCGGCTACTAGCAAACGTAAGTTGCAGTTTCTACAACAGAAAGATCGGGAGGAAAAGGGTGAAAATGGACTGGATTCAGTACCCCCTATTTTTTCAATTGCTGGAACTTTGTTTGGATTGCCGGATTGGGACTAGAATTCAAATTTTGAAACTTGAAAGTGCGATTTGCGATCTGACCTTGGTACAAGCTTTGCAAGTACCACTACAAAACTTCTTCATCCACCAGCTTCTATCGGTGCTATTGATTAGATTTTGATTTTGTATAGATTTATAAAACGACATCGAATTTTCGGGGAACCTATTTTTTTATGTCTGGAACTTGTTGGGTTGTCGGATGGGATAGTAACCTCAAATTTTAAGTGCAATCTCACTATATTCATAGTACAAGTATGAACCTGGTACAATACAAAACTTCTTCATTCACCAGCTTCTATCGGTACTATAGATTCTTTCGATGGAAATCTGATAACATTTTATACATTTATAAAATATGCGAAGGGTTATAAATCAAACCTTCAGACGTCGGAAAGGCAAACTTACTGCTTTGCCACGGAAATAATTTTCAGAGTATGAAAGCAATCGTACCACTTTCCTTCAAGTTTATCGTAAAGCTTCAAATTAGGCACAGAAAGCGTTCCTTCCCTCAAGGGAACAAATCGCAATTCAGCTTCCACTGCAAACTGACCCTTCACCTCGCCCAGCAATAAAGCAGCATCCACAGCCAGCAAGTCATGATCTCGAGTATATCTCACTGTTCCATCATCATCCCCACTAAGACCCCAGCAACCAAATGTGTAACCGCTCACCTCGTAGACGACGGCATTATTCACAGTATTTTGGACAGGTGTCTGTTGTGTGTTATGCGACGCATTGTTCGCACTTGCTCCAGACATTCCCAATGTACTACCTCCAGACCTAACATTATTCCCACCTGTAAATGTCATTCCATTCAAATTATCCCGCGACTTGACAGGTTGGTTCTGTTCATTGCCATTCTCTGGATCCTTTGCCATAATGAGCATCAAATCTCTTGGATCAGAGCTTAGATTGAATACTTTCAAAGATACCACTACTTGCGCTCCTACGTTGCACACTGCCTCACGAATAGAAAGTGATATACGAAATGCATCAGTGGACCCAACTGCAATGGGGGCCGTCGTCCATCTTGCATCGGTAGTCACCATTACAGCACTTGTATTCTTGCCACTTTTAGTACGATACGTATCGGATGCGACGTGCGCACTCACAATATCTTCTGTTGACGGTCCATCGCCTACAGCAGCTCTGACGCATATTGGTGATACAAACACGCGTTCCAACATGACCTCATTCGCATTAATTTGAAGAACGGTTGCAATTGCTTCTTGAGGCTTCAATACCAATGGCAGGGAAGGTGCTGTTCCCGATGCATAGCCCCATCGGACACTCTTGGTCATATTGATAACCGCGTGCTCTCCTCCTGGCATTGCTTTCCCACTGTTCACTGTGCTTTCACTCACGAGGAGACCCCCAAGTTGTACGGAAGTATCTGCGTATAGTCGAGAGTGCCCTGGATGCAATGCAATGTTTGTTATTGTCACATTTTCATTGTGGACATTTGAGTGGTAAATGACTAACGATACTAAAGTAACTCCCGAATTCGAAGTCGCTGCGCTGACTTCTCTCACGGAAACTAGTAATGCAGGCAGTATGTCCAATTTGAGCAACGGGGCTCTTTCCGACACATCCGGTAGACTGTATGTTCGTGATTTAGAAAAGTAGGACGCTGATCCTAATCCGTCTTGCATACTATATGGTGATATTATACCAATGCCCATATCCAGCGCTTGCAATCCCAATTGAAGATCGTGGTCTGGACTCGGTCCATTTCTATTTTTTTCTTCGCCCTTGCGTGGCGAACGCGGTGAAGATATATACGCTGCTGGTTCGTCTCCGCCACTTCTGCATATCAATGCGGCTCTAATTCCCAGTAGAGCTTTGGAGATAACCGCTTCAGATCTCTTTTGCAAATCTACTTCGAGCTTATTGCTGCGTCTTGCGATTTCACTGGCACTGTCTTTCTTCATGTCCCGAATCGACGCAGGAATAGAACGGACGGCAATCTCAACATCGAACCGAATGCCAACTTGTGTTTTAGAATCAACGAGAGATGTAGATATGATCTTGACGCCTTCAATGACCGTTCCGCCAGTATCAGTTCTTTCGCCCTTGATTGAAACATTTTGGGCATCATCTTGACATACGCATTCAAATTTAATCTCCACCTTACCATGACTCTCTAGTTCGTCACCTTGTGTTTCACCAATATCATCCAATTCTGCGCCCCATAAATCTGTTTCGTCCTTGACGCTTCCGTCATCTGATTCCTTTTTCTTGTCATCCGCTGGTGCCGGCTGCACAGCGCCACTTTTTAGTATCTTCTTTCTCTCAAACTCGTTGTCAAACGTGATAATCAGAGGAACAGCTACCTTAGCTCGTTTTGAAGTTGCATCGCGAAAGTAAGCCGACGAAGAGTATTCTGATTGAGATAGTTTGACTATGGAGGATGTAGGTTGTACTTGGTGGTCGTTAACTTCTGTAGGTATAATGGCAATGGAGGCAGAACAGAAGATTTCTTCCACAGTCTTTTTGACGAAGGACGATGCCATCTTTGGTCGTTGTTTACGAAGGCAATTTCAAAGTTCAATCCAAGTAAGTCAAAGAGTTCCTCTGTTTGCTACCTTGGCGAGATGTGATATATGGTTGCAATGAATGTTTCTATGTACGAGTAGTCCTGATACTTCCATCACAACATGTGTCATCCTTTTTCCTTGTTCCTTTTGTTGTTCCTGAAACGGAGACCCTCTAGGCCATTTATCTAAAAACAATAATTTCGAAATTCATGATCATTATTGTATGAACACTATGTACATGTACGAGTACATGTACTACATACTCACAAAGTGTTGATGAGTTTGAAAGGTTTATTTTTGAAACCCTCTTCTACATATTTTCCTCTCCATATTTAGATGCATCAAACTAGAGTGTCATTTATAAATCAACTTTATTGAACTTTCAGTACCGGTACGGCAGCTTAGCGTGGAGCTCAGTGAAACATGGTTCGATAACAAGAGTGAAGAGGAGCCGAAGATATAATGATAACACAAAACGCACTTCCCCAGTTTCTCTTCGTGTGCCACCCATAATAAAATACTGCTAAGCTAAGAATTCTACATTCTTGCACTACTCGAAAGCCGAGGTAAAATATTCTCCCTAGACTCCAACGGTAGGAGAAAGGTTTCTTGAAAATGACAAGACCGTTTGGGTTAAGACCTAAACACATCGACACATCATTTATAAATTTATACTTATGTTCACCTATTGGAAGATTGGAGAGAGAGACAGCGAGAGAGCTGATCTCCTGGATTTTCAATATATTTGGGTTCAGCATTTCGCTTCTCTAGTTGAATTTCCATCTTGGTCTCCTTATATACCGGTACGTATACGACTTCGGTTCATGTATTAATAACACCATTCCCCTTTTCACAGAACATTTTCACACATTGTTTACACCCTATCACACTTCAATCCATCAGCAACTCATGGTCATTGGCAATAACATTCATCTTTCCCTCACTGCCATCTCCTAACACATTATTGTCTAAAATCTCGTCTTTATGTTCATCATTTCCAATATGGTGCCCGTGGTGATGATGATGATGATGGTGGTGATTATCTTGTAATTTTTCCCTCTTAATACCATTCCACAACACTGTAACAGGGTGCCACAACCATTGAATCCATAATAGAGGAAAATACCTCTTTCCAGGAATGTAGCGAGACCTCTTTTGCGATTTAGTAACTGGAATCGCTCGATCGCACATTTTGTGAATCTTTTTGTTTGCCTTTTCTTTGAGTGAGGATGCGGATTCTGCAGAGCCTCCGGAGGAGGATTTGCGATAGAATTCTGATCTGCTTGCAGCAGCGATGGGTGTCTTTTCAGTCGTGAGTGTCGTCATGTGAAACAAATTTGGAGATAATGCCGCGATAGATCAAGATTGTTTATCTTGCTTGGAAGGAAGGCAAGGGGGGGCTGTGGTAGGTGCGTTACCAAGAAGCCGTGAGAATTACCAAGAAGCCGTGAGAAGTTCTTGTAGTTGTAATGGTTCTTCCTGCATGTTCCTGCATAATGTTCATATGTTCGAAAATGTTGATGTCTGCACGACGAAATGGCGAATTCTTCCGGGTGGTGGCTTGCTGGAGGATCGATTAAACCATTCTGTTTGAATTTTGCGCGTGTTGTACCAGGGTTTTGCCGTAGAAATTTGCCGCGCGCGCGGAAAGTGGGATTTTTTTGACGATGGATGATGATACAGGGGTGTTACTCCAGGTGTACTATCACCATTCGACAACAAAAGAAAGAAAAACACCGAGTCCGCATGACGGCAGGAGGCGACAAGCTTGACTACCCTGAAGATGCTAGCTCTCCAACAGTAGCAATACTTGACGCAAAAATTCACATCAATAGCACAATCTCCGACGCGAAAAGAGGTGCACGATACGTCTGCATGGACGTGCAAAACTTCTACCTTGGCACACCGATGTCATACTACCAATACATACGAGTCCGCCGCCATCAAATCCCACAAGAAATCTGGGACGACCCAAGATATAACATAATTGAAGACGAGGACGGATGGATATATCTCGAAGTCCGACGAGGAATGTACGGATTGAAAGAAGCTGGCATCATTGCATTCAAAC
>Ga0209712_10003927_pt1 | contig 11960 bp, 6 predicted proteins | sample ArcOceMetagenome_FD_187443 | JGI IMG/M metagenome (GOLD analysis project Ga0209712, IMG submission 187443) | Marine eukaryotic phytoplankton communities from Arctic Ocean - Arctic Ocean - Greenland ARC118M Metagenome (SPAdes) (version 2) | ecosystem: Environmental > Aquatic > Marine > Oceanic...
TACGAGTCTTCCTCCAAACCCAACATTATGATATTACGTTTGGACGAAATTATGGCGCGGGGGGCAAAGCATAACAAGCAACGCAACCGAGGAAGTCAGAAGTCAACAATTATAATCAAGAAGGGCACAATGCAACAGCGAACACATTAGTGACAGGACAGAGGGTGGAATCAGTCAGCACACACATCAGCATTCATCAGCAACAAAAGGTACCCAAAGCGACATACACGTACCGCGTATATCCTTCAGTCATCGAACAAACCATTCTAGCAAATGAAACCGAAGTCATGCATTCTAAAATGCTGAATCCTTACAAAAAGCATTTGCTTTCAAAAGGCAGTAATTGTAATAACAGCTTTGCTGGTGGCAGTGTTGCGGGTACTGTTACTGCTGGTACTGGTACTGGTAATACACATAATACAGCCACAACTAAACCAGCTGCAGCGATTTCATTAGATGATAAATTACCGAAAGCGATGGTGAATCCCTACAAGAAAACATCGCAGCAAAAACAACCTCGGTGCCAGCCGCATGCTAAGAACAACTATACAAAACCTAAACACTCCACAATTTTGAACCCCTACAAAAGAAAGAGAACAAATTCGAATCCCAACAATGACACGGACGTGAACGTCAAGGGAATGAATGATCACGCATTGGTGAACCGCAACAATCACATTCCGTCGAGAGGAATTTCTATGAAACCACTGCCAAAATTTCAGAATCCTTATTTGAAGAAGAAACGTCCTCTTCCATCATCATTATCATCGGCATCGGCATTGGCATCGACATTGATACTGACGCCATCCTTATCTACGTCAAACATGATAGAGCAGCAGACGCCGGTAACGACTGCACAAATACCAAAGGTGTTGGAGCATCCTGAAAAGCGGGATCGGGATGCAATAGGATTAAACACGGCAACAGAGACAGAGAAAGCATCGGGAGTTCAAGAAGTAATAAAGGAAGCAGAAAAAAGCAATAGAGAAACGATAGCGAATTATAATACGACTCTGTCAATGACTCAGTATGAAGATGAACATGGATTCGATTATGGTACACAGTGGAATGATTCTGCGTCAATACCAGCGGGGACGGCGAACTCGACATCGACATCGCACTCGCGGAAGCTTTTCCAAGCGAATGATGACCAAAATTGCGATGCAATTCATCGCAAGCAGAAGATGCGAGATGATATAGACTCATCATCACTAGGACATTTGGGGAATCGACAATCTACTTCTATACCCGAGGTGATGCCGAAAACCAATCCCTTGCATGAACAACAAGAAACACCAACAGCTCTTCCATGTTTACAACCACATACACGGAATTCGTATAAAGAGACGACAATGAGTCAAAATGGAAGAAATAGTGCACGTTCAAATCTTCCCCGAGCTCAAGCTAGCGCTACAACTATTCCTAGAAATACACCTCCATATCAAACTCCATTAGTTTCATCACGTCGAAAAACAAGTGATACTACCATGTATCATAACAAGCATCATCAGAATGATTCCGCTAGATCATCGTTACCACCAGGAATGGCTCGAAAGATGCCATCTGTGACACCTCATAAGTCAGCTCTCAAATCCTCTCGCGATACCATGTCACATCACGACCCAGAGAATATCCAAAATACGCCAATACCATCGTATGCATCGAGATTGGCAACAGTGTCTCAGGCTAGCACGTGTACCCCTACTCCTCATAAATTGAAAACTCCAATTCTACCATCACAGCGGTACAACACTTGCAACAATAAGATAAATCAATACAGACAGGTCGTACCGCATTCCAGCAGAAAGGCAGTGTCTACTAGAGCGGTCGCAAGTACACCACATGCCAAGATTGCATCCAGTCTCAGCGCGTCCAAAAATCCGTATGCAAAGAGAGGCACCCGATCGATGATCACTACTACTCCACATCCAAAAACACCCGCCAGAAGTACAGTCACTCCCTTCAAATCACCATCACCATCTACGCAAAAGAAAGGTTTTCGATGGAAGAACAATGTGACGGCAAGTCCATATCCGGAAATGATGTTTCTTGTCGAGGCCATGAAGGAAGCAAAGGATTCTTTACATAAATCATCAATAGAATCCGTCCAACGAATGGTACAGATACAGGGGATAGTTGTGACAGGTCCTTACAATACACGTATAAGTTACAATGAGAATGATGCGAAAGACCAGGAAAGTGCATCCACAAGTGTGAAGGCAAAACTCGCATTTTGCTTGGATGATGGCACTTCAATGATTGACGTACTTTATGCTAGTTCGTACGAATCCAAAGACGACCAGGGCAATGAATCCGAGAAGATAAAGCTACTTTCTTCGCTATCTCTGCCACCTCTACGTGAGGTTACTAAGGGAGATCGAGTAGATTGCAGAGGCTTTATTCAATATGTCCAATTGGAATCAAGAAACGATGATGCGAAGGATCAAACGCCGGTCCCGTGCTTCATGGTGGATTCGGTATCTTTCGTTTCAGATCCTAATCATGAAATATTACGGATGGCTCAAATTAGTTATGCTCGGAGGATGTCATCGAAAGATAGATGTAAAGCACCTGTCGGTTTCAGTCGACCGCAAAAAGTGATACAAGGAATGCATGTATTTGGAAATCCAAAGGGAAGAAAGTCGTCTCCCATCATCTACGAACCGAACAAGGTTTTCGTTGACCTAGCCCGTCTGATGCATCTTATCAACTTATCAAAACCAAAAGGTTTGACGTTCCATCATTTGGAAACGATTTTTCATTTGAATACGGTTCAAGATATTTGTGCCCTGAGGAACAGTCTAAAAATGCTGCAGGCTAATTACGAAATTTATGTATCTCGTACAGGGTCGTATTTGCCCATGTAAGAGCAGAATGTTCACGAAGATCGGCTTTGTGGACCATTGTTCGTTGACTCTTTTTACGTTTCCTCTCTGGAAAACGGAACAGACAAAGCAAATCTATAATACAGTCTGATGAGATAAACGAGACAATGTACAATGAGTATGCTCTGTCTAGATAAGAATTTATTGCGATAAGAAGTCATTTATAATAGTATACCAAATTGGTTTAAGGTCAGTTACATATATTTGTAGAGATATTTTGCATGAAAGGAGTCATAATAAATCTTCAGAAAGGTGTTTGGTGCGTTTAGCATTGGTTTGGGGGGTAGTGTGATAATAAAGTGAAGTTAATTGGGGACACGAATGGATATCATAGTTTTTCGAGGGTATCAACTTGAGATAAGACCCTAACCTCAAGCTTGTGATTTGCTGGCACTATCCAGGCAGGTTATTGCGAGGGTAAGCAAGTCAAGCTTTCTGGTTGGCTGCGCTGGAGCAGGTTGTTTGGCAGGAGATGGTTGCTCGCGAATTTGATGTGACATTAGCTGCGGATAGGCATGCGAACTATGCATAGTACCCGCACTGAAATGAGGTGGCTGACCATAAAAGTGATGGGCAGCGTGTGAGATGTTTCTCATGTTGTTAGCATAAGTGTCATCATCTAATGATGAGGATGGGCTCACTGCACGAGTACTACTACTGTTGATGTGCGCACCCAAAGTAGCTGGTAAAATTTCTTGCATGGTCATAGCTGTGGAGGATTGAGGATTCTGTTGATGAGGAGACTTAGCTTGGCGTTTTCTAGCAGCGGCACTCTTACATTTCTTGAGCTCAGAGAGAATTTCAGTATGCCCTCTTGAAAACGATGGATGTGCGTACATGTCGGCATCTGGTCCACGGCGAACCTTCGAAAAGCCATACTGTTACAATAGCAATCGACAAGAAGTTTGTGTGAGTGAGTGAAGATTTGTTGGGTACAGTAACAACAGGTGAGTGATGCATGTAAACAATAAGTATTGAGAAAAGTCCTGATAGAGTGTCCTTATAGCCTAAAATTGAATTCTGATGTAAGAAGGGGAGGCCTGTTGCTGCCAATACAACCCTGAGACGACGATTGGATCAAATTGTTTCTGATAGTGTACTCACCAAATTCAGATTTCTCTGAAACGAGCTGAACTTGTTCGTTCTAAAATACTTGGGAAGGATAAGGGTTGAGAATAAAGTGACATCTTCAATACGGAACGCCTTTCCAGACTCAGACCATGCAATGAGGCGAGAATCGCGAGGTGACAGTTGTTGTTGCTCAGATTCTGATTCAAGCATGTTATATAGTCGCCGAGGAAATTGTTGTGGTACACCACGCTTCCCAGTCTTAGGGTAGGATACACCGTTGACTTGTTCCATATTCAATATTGATGGGGGGTGTGTAATGGCGATTGGTGATTGATGCCGATGGTGTTTTGGTTAATGAGTGGATATTTTCATCCCCAGATGTTTCTCAATTTGTATGGATTGGATTCTTCAAGGCCTTTCGTTGGGTTTTGAGTGTCATGTTTTTGTTAAAAAAATCCAGAATATTTTGTTTAGAAAATCATTTTGTGCGTCAGAAGAAGGGGCCTACAAGTTTAACACCCATATTATGAATATTTATATTCCTATTGGAGAAATTCGAATCTTAATTCCCTATTCAAGGAGCTTCAACTTGTGCTGACGAATGCGTAGTCAAGGTGCGTCAGTGGGTGCATAGAATTCGATTTAACAAAAATTGGTGAAAGGATTCTCAGCCATTTTCAATTTTCTGTTATCAGAAACAGCTGCTGTCTTCGAGACAGCAGAAGGTTGATGTTTGTCTGATGTTTGACATGTTTGACACAAACATCATGTATCCTTAAAAAAACAAGGGTAAAATTTTTTGTTAAGTTTTTTCTGAACAGAGACAATACAATATGCCTCGGAGATCCGGGTGCTGCGATTACAAGTATACATGCAACAGAACCGTACTATTGTAGCGTCTTGTGGCCAAATAAAGAAATAAATCAGTGATTAATAGTGTTATAAATAGGCTACACTATGCCAACTATTGATAGGGCTTTTACGTCGTTTGACATACTAACGGAAGGTGTGCAAGATTCATGAGCCCTCCAGTCGTCAAAACGACCTCTTGTATTGGTATGATCTGCATGAAAGAACCAGTGCTAGAAGTGAATATTTGAGAGAGTTGATAATAGAGAGATTGTGTTTGTACGGTGGTACCAGGGCAGGGGCAGGTATGTACATACTGGTTGATCAGTCTTGAGACTGTCTTGAGTGAGTCAGTCTAAATAAAATTGAGAATATTTTTATATAAAATTGAGATCTGAGATCACGTGAAGTAAGGGCAGAAAATCATCTTTCTCCTTCAATTATATCAGATTCACATGAGTTTTGATGGTGTGTGTTTGAATAGCTCGGTTTGGCAGCGCAGGAGGTTCCTTTTCTTTCCAGCAAGCCACCAAGAAAGAAGGTCAAAACAAAAATTAGTTTCATTTGTGAACCCGTATCCTTTTAGGCCTTCAGGTGGTGACGTCATACGAAGCCTGCAATGTGTCATCAAATTGAAAGGAACGTGTACGTACAATTTCAAATTACGTGTATTACCTTGATATTACGTACAATTACGTACATCTTGTTCGTGCGGCGTCACATCACAAAATCTCCAGTTCTCCGTCAGAAATAGCCACTTCTCCCTCTTCGTGTTCACGAATAATTTGCGTGAGACTTGGTGCTCCAGCACCAACTTCAGCTTCGAATACTACTCGAGATAAGGAGTCTTTACTTGTTGCGTTGCGGCATGTGGGGCATGTTTGCGACCTTTTCAGCCAACTTGCCCAACAATCCAGACATGAGAAATGGTTGCACTCTGCCATTAAGAACTTGAAAATATGTAAAGTAAGCAAAACCATTTTTTCAAATCGAAGGAATAAGACATGTATCGTTAAACTTACTGAGTTGGAAGTCTTGTTGCAAATATTACATGCTGTACCAGTCGGTGCATTTGATTTGAGCATTTTATTGATGCGAACAACTTTTGGTGTAGCTTTCCTATAGATTTCAGTTGTTGCTTGCTGCAAGACCATCTCCAATGGATCCAATCCCTTGGAGGCTTTCTTGTGCTTTGTCTCGTCTATTCTTTTCTGTTCTGACTTTGTCGGCGTTTTCATCATATCCATCATGGATCTAGCACGTTTTGAGGGGCGAGCAGAAACCACATTGGATGCTAACTCTAATGATGGGATCGAATTACTTTGATGAGGAGAGACTTTTTTCGTCAGATATGGGTTCTGCTGTTTCAATGTTTCCACTCTCACTCTCGATGATTGAGCCCCATGTGATATCTTATCAGAAACATGTCTGTTCTTTGCGTTTGCACGAGACAGCGATTCGGTCTTGGAAAGAATATCTGCATTTTCCAACTTTTCTGTTTGTTCCTTCGGCAATCTAAGACTTCGTTCAGGCTTTATAAATAATGCTTTGTTGACACCTTCTTCGCCATACCTTTTACGATCCCTATCTTTCAGTGAGGTCATGTTCTGCTTTGCACGTAATTCATTTATCAGCATCGTAGCCATATTCCGCATCTTCATGGTCAACAAACTCTTCATTGACACAAGCAAACCCTTATTCATTGCTAATCTATTCTTAATCAACATTGTAATGATGACTCGCAAATCGCTAAAAAGGGTCCGATCACTTGTGTTGCATTTTGGGTCATCCCTCCATTTTTCATGATCAATCATTAAATTGGGAAACTTATCGCTGAGAAAATGAAGATCCTCGGGAGGCATTGATTCAGAACTGAGATTGTAGAAGGCTGACTTTTCAAATCTCAACTTGCAAGCTGTCTTCTGGATTTCAAAGCGATAAATTACAGGAAGTAGTGAATGCAACAAGTCTACCAATGTATCACCTTTGCTTAGACCAGACGAATGAGATTCGTCGTATTGTAATAAGAAAGCGATCAGGTTTCTAGCTGTCTTCATATATGCGACCTTGTCTTTCTTGGCGCCCGAATCCTTCAACGCAACGAGCATTTTTCGGACCGTAATAAAATCATTAGAACCAAGAGTGTTTTTTGCCAATTTGAAAAATTGTTGAGCGAGTTGCTTTTGTTGCTCTTTCGCAGGACTCAAATTTGTCCGCTGTGGTGGCTGACTAGTGCCAATGTTTTTGTCACGGGACGACCATGCCGAATCAATTGTGTCCGATAAGTCCTTCCCAAAAACATTGGATACTTTTGGTATGGGAGGACCAAGGCTAGATTTGTAAAGAGATGCAAGTCCTCTGGACTTGCTAGGAATTTTCCTTTCATTTGCAATTGTAGGTTTGGACTTGGTTGATGAAATATATGTATCGTCCAGTTTTATATGCTTGATGATACGGTTCGGAGGCACATAACCTTCCAAAAGCCCATCGTCTACCGTCGCCTTATTGATAAAAGCAATTTTGGTGATTTTCTGAGCTGAATCCACATCGGTGGGTGAAGGTGTTATGTCTTGTTCGTACTTGAGCTGTAGTCCTCGATCAGATTCATTCTCTTTCTCTAATAGAGCTTTGTTCGCATCAGATGTCGCTTTTGCTCCACGGAAGAATTTTGCTAGAGCTTGAATCGCTCCACCGACACCATTATCTGCTTCAAAGGAAGGCCGGATCCATTGGCTGATACCCTGCTGATTTCGTTCTTCAGAAAAGCGAGAGTCCAGGAATAAGATAGCACCGTAGTCTGATCGGTGACGAATAACGCGGCCTATTGCCTGGTTCACAGCTCGATGTGCTTGTTGTGAGTACCATTCGGCACCGGAAAGAGCTATTGGGGCTGCAGATTTAGGGTTGCTACTTGTCGTTCCTCTATCAAAACCTCCATCCCCCGAAGGTTTCGCAGTTAGAGCTGCCTTGGCACTATCTAAATACTCCTAAGAATGTACAATTGGAATATGACGAATGAGATACATAAATAATCTTTCAATGCTTTGATAAATGGAGATATTTGACTTACTCTTTTCAGTTTAACCTTTGGGTCAAGATATGGAGCAAATGGAAGGCCTGTGATGATCACTGCACGGCATTTTTCGTCTGCAAAGTCGATACCTAAGGAGAAAATACAGGAATAGATTAGTGTGTTGCCAAACTTCTAGGCTGTGTACTGATTATCAAGGCGTTACCTCTTACCTTCTGATATCTTTCCTCTACAGACACCCATCAATATGCAACCTTTGCTTTTTGGCGCAGAAAGGAACTTGTCGAATTCATCAATTACGTCTTTTAACTCCGAAGTTGTCTTGGGTTCGAGAACAATCGCCTTGGCTGCCATAAGACGCTGCCAGGGTGTCGTTGATCCTGATTGAGTGTGCGCTAATGCAGTATGCGGAAAACAGTATCTTCCTGTACCACCCGACGCGGAATTTGTTCGTGTCTGTCTTGCATTGAAGAAATTCTTCTTTCCGGTGCTCTGTGTTCTTGATCTGGAAGATAATGGGCCTCCCCATTTCTCAATGCATGTTTCCATAACTCCATAACTTGGAAAGAATATCAAAACCCCGCCTGGTATCACCCTGGCTAGACTTATGATTGTATTTCCAAGTTCAGTAATGTAATCAATGTCGTTGCGACGGTTGTAGGTCGAAGTGAGAGCTTTCCCACTAACACCTTTACCAATGACACGGACCGAAATTTGGTCCTTTCCAATAATATGCGAATTTTCAAGAGTATGTGGGAACGGGAGGCCTAATTCGAGACTGTAGCTAGGAAGAGGCGAAAGAGTTCCAGATGTGACTAGGATGGATCTTACATTCAGTGCAGCAAGCTCGTGCATGGCAAGAGATGGCGCAAAGCACCAGTAGGACAGTACTCTTCCTTTATTGTTTCTTGCACCAGAGCGTGATTCGCCGACAAATCCACCACCAGTTGAAGATGATGAATTTCCACTAGCGAAAGTATTTCCTGATTTCGCCGAGACGTGCACACGGTATGCTCTTGCTTTCGCAAAAGATTGTCCCTCGGTAGCAGTACCAAAAACACGCTTCACGCAACCTACAAAATGATCCAATTTTGGACATGCTGCAGACGACTTAGAGCTGCTGCTACCATTCGAACCGCCTCCTCTCATGTCCATCACCATGTCCGATACTTGCTTGATAAACTTTAGGAAGATGGTATGATTCGAATAATTCAAATTCACACCCTTTGTAAATATTTCAAATATATAATCCCCAGTAAAACTTCCGCCAGGAGCCGCAATCTCAGTGTCTAAATACTGCTCAAACTGCAAAAACATAGATTTCAAGCGAATCAGATTATCCATTTTGACGTTTGACGCCTCGCCCATCTCCGGCATTGCTTGAAGATAACCTATGGCACGAGTTACTTCGTTAACACACCCTGCAATATCAACGCTGCTCAAATCAAATGATGCAGATTCGCTTGCAAAAGATTCTAATAGGTTTGTGAGAAAAAAAAGTAAGTACACGTACACGTAATTGGATGCAGGCCTTCAAATCAAACAAAGTGCGAATTGTCTTCTTTCGAACTCACCGAGATTATGCGCCTCATCAAAAACAAGGATGGCATTTTCCCACTGAACATCTGCTAGAGTATTGCTCCGAGCATCTTTATCAAAAAGGTAATTGTAAGGTACAAATATGATTTCAGCGTCTGCGATTTGCCCCCTTGTTAAATAGAAAGGACACACTTTCCTCTTCTTGCCCAAGTCTATCAATTCTTCCATATCGAGCACAGGCTGCATACCAAATTCAAACGATGAACCTTCTACTGACTTTGAACTCTTATCGCCACCACATGTGTCCACAACAAAACCATCCAAATTATTCCGATACCGACACTTTCGTTCCTTATTGAACCTTGTGCAATTGTGGTTGATTTCAAAAGAAGTCGCTTTAGCAGTTTTTACCTTGGGATGAACGCACATTTGTTCACGTGAACCCAGCACTGCGTGTTTGGGTCTATACCTAGTGAATCTTAGTTCTTTCACGACTTGACTGAGCTGACTGTGTGTTCTTGATGCATATATGATTGTCGATTTCTGTGATTTTGCAGGCTGCTGTTGTTGTGTGTTTGAAGCATTTACATTTGCATCAGTGCCCGCAGCGTGCCCTACTATCGACTGGTCAGAAATCATCCTAGATCGTTCCTGCTGCCACGCGAGAGTTGAACAAAGCAAGCACAACGTTTTACCAGTTCCAGTAGGACTCTCCAATAACGCATTCTCAGAGTTATTCAGCGCATCGAGGACTTTGCCCATGTATGCTTCTTGACATTGGTACGGTTTGAATGGGAAGTGGATCTGAACTCCTCTTAGCTCGACTGTTGTTGGTGAAGACGTGGTTGCTTTTGATTTTATTTGGGATTTGACATCTTTATTTTGCACCTTTCCTTTCACAACACGTTTGCTGCTCTTGGCAGTGAGCATGATGTGTAGCTTTGTGGTATGAGTAATGCCGAGAGGAATAATGGTTTGAGGTGTGAAACGCAAACATGCATCACCGCATCTTTGATCATTGTCCACCTTCGTTTCTGTCGCTTCGTGAAATAAATTATTGGCGGCAAGTTGGCGGGAGATGAAAGTCGTATTATATTACAGTAATAAACGTTTCTTTAACCTTCCTTCAATAAAACACATTTCTTCTTCCGCAGAAAATGCAGTATTTGTAGTTGACTAGATTGAAGATTGACGATTGTAATGTTATTGTCATCCCTGCTTACAATGAAAAAAGACTCGAGCCCGGTGATTGATCATGGTGCGCATTTCAGGTGGTGTACTGTACGTGTAGTAATTTCTCCTTATTGAGAAGTAAGATTCAAGAGTCTCTCGGAGTATTCTTCGTTTTCATTGTCTTGGGTATTACTCTTCAGTTGCTAACTCAATAAGCTTGTTTGAGAAATGATTGTGAGTTTGTGTTTTGTGTTCTTTTGCGTTCCGTGGTCCGTGGGGTGTTCCGTTTGCCATTTTGAGTTTGTTCGCATAAATGTGTATAATGCGAAGCAGAACCCCTACGTGTACTACGTGTACCGAATGCTGAAATAAATTCAAAGCACAAATTCTTTGTGAGCACAAAAACACGAAAACACAATCCCCACTTGCAAGCTGGCTCCAGACTGGATTCGGTTGATTCCATCATGCGATTGCCATCCGTCACAACTCTTGTGGGTAATGAGATTGAAGGGTATAATAAATGGTCTGATTCTGTCGCTGGAGCAAATGGCTGTATTTACGGGATTCCCTCCAATGCTCGCCGTGTAATAAAATTCAATCCCACTGATGATTCATTGAAGGAGATTGGACCTGACCTCGGTTATGGAACAAAGATATGGGAATCTGGAGTGCTGGCTGGCAACGGCAGAATCTACTGCATTCCTTGCAACTTCCGCCATAACAATGGCGTTCTCAAAATTGATACCGTCAATGAAACAGTAACAATCATCAATGTCGAGGAACCACCAGAAACCGCCCTCGGTGCATCGTGGGCTCCAGGCGCCCTTGCTTTGGACGGATGTATATATTGCATGCCACTCAGCGCCCGTCGTATTTTGAAATTCAACCCTGAAATTGAATCAGTAGCCATTGTCGGGGAGGATTTAGGATTGCAAGTGTACAAGTATAGAGGAACGGTTCGTGGCAATGACGGTTGCTTGTATGGTATTCCTCGGAATCAGACACGCATTGTCAGATACAATCCCATAGACCAGTCTATAAGCTTTGTTGGGGAGGAAGCTGATCGTTCTTTTGACTGTGGAAATGGGGTAGTGGGGCGGGATGGATGCATTTATGCCTGTGGCAGTTTCCATGACACAGAGCGTAGAATGTATCTCGACGCAGTGCTTAGAATAGATGTGACGAACAACTCGTACTCATTTGTATGGAAAGCCCAGTTCCAATATAACGCATACAACGGGGGTGTAGCAGCGATATTGGGAAACGATGGTTGCATCTATTGGCCGCCAGGAGGAGCCAATCGAACACTGAAGTTTGATCCTGAGACACAAGTTGCATTGCTTGTTGGGGATGACTTTGACCGTGAAATGTGGAATGGTGGAGCCATAGGGCTAGATGGAGCTATCTTCTGT
>Ga0209712_10003928_pt1 | contig 11956 bp, 9 predicted proteins | sample ArcOceMetagenome_FD_187443 | JGI IMG/M metagenome (GOLD analysis project Ga0209712, IMG submission 187443) | Marine eukaryotic phytoplankton communities from Arctic Ocean - Arctic Ocean - Greenland ARC118M Metagenome (SPAdes) (version 2) | ecosystem: Environmental > Aquatic > Marine > Oceanic...
CGTCTACGAATGGCAATTCACCATGGATAAGCTTCTGCTGAGCGGTTTCATCATCAACGTCAAAAAAAGTCCATAATCCAGTGAGAATGGCAAAGAGATTATTTCCAAAACTAAAAACATCAATTTTCTCATTCAGTGCCTTCTCATTGTACTCTTCAGGAGACCGATAGTTTCCAAATGCTTGACCTGTACGATACTTGCAGTACGCACTTTTTTCGGCATTCCATCTCATTATCGTAGCTCTATTGAAGTCACCGAGAACTAGGGAACTTGAATCTATATGACTCCGAACTTTTTCTGAACTAGTGGAATTCATGTTATCGCGTCTTTGAAGCCACTGACATGGCTGTACATCATTATGGACGATAACACCATCTTGGAAACCGTGTAAATCAGCCAAAGATTCTGCCATTGCCAGTGCCGTTTCCAATTTCTCTCTAGGTGCCAATTCATTTTTCGAAATAGTTGCTAAACCATCGTGCAAAATACTCTTTGCGGCTTCCTCTCTTGTGGCATATCCACTACCAGGAACAATAACACTTTGTACTTCATTTGGGATAAACTCAGTACCGATTGATGTTGAGCAGAACGAGTATATATTCATAATGCGAGGAGACGAGGTCAATTTGTCCATGATGATAGCTTCACGCGAAATTTCATTCATGCTTGGTTCCGTGAAGTTATGAATGATTCGTAACGTTTTGAGCGCCATTGTCACATTGACGCCATCCATGGCATCCTCGGATCTGTATTGCCGAGGGTAATATAGTGAGGAGGGCTTATTAACACTGCCAACCGCCCATACATCTCGATAATACCCATGATTTGAATAGATGATTTCATTGCTTTCTTCTTTTGATACATGGCCTCCAAGGCCGTGTTCAACAAAAGAGCTCATATCAAGTTCATGCATAGAGTTGCATGTATAGTGGACATCTTTAATCCAGCTGACATCTTCACAATGATATGAATGGTGTAAATTGAAATGTCGAACGATTTTCGGCTCTTCTTCAATAATATTCACTGGGACCGGTATGAGTCGTCTTGCGACCGGGATAGACATGTCCAAACTTCCCCAATGCGGTTCCGGGCTCTCTCGAGGGGCATGAGTCGATGCCCATTTAGGGCTATTTCATTATAATGATATTGATATTGATATTGATCAACTACACTATTGTCGACGTGTTGAAAGGTTGTCATGTCAATTATCGTTGGTAAGTTGTGTCTCTGATCAAATTTGAGTGACGAAGAACTACTAATGCCATTCTGATTCAAGAAGACAACCGACACAACGAAAATTCTTGCCACCACGGCGAAAATTAAGAACCGACGGAATGATTTCCAACTTACCCGTCTGATGAAGATCGTGGTTAGAAAATGCATATTATAACGCTGCTGAGAGCATGGAGAGAGATAAGAAAACAAGAAAGGTGTCTTGACATGTTCCTTGGTCCCTTCTTCTTTTCTGACTTCATTCCCCTTCCCCTGCACGGTAGTAATTCTGGGAGATTTTCCCTTTCGTCGTCTGAACATGCGGTTTTATTGGCATCGATAGAGGAAGGGTTAGGTGCCGTAGTACAGCGAGTTCAGGTTTTTTTTTAAGGTGGTTAGAAGCGAGATGATGGAAACATTGAACTCAATCTGGGGTTCGGGGCTTCTCACAATTTGGTATTTATAATCAACTGTAACCGTCACAAACAACGTTTTAATTAACGGTTTTAATCACACAATAATTTCAAGCTCGAAGTGAGCGTTGCAGTACAATTGCCATCACCGGTGCAGTATGGGCAAGAAAACACGGTAGGTTAATTGACTTTGGTTATGGGACTTGAACACTGAAGGCGGGGGACAGTTTACTCCTTCATAATGGCAACCGATGTCGGGCTCTGCAGAAGTGAAAACATAAATCTAAACTACATTAGTTAGGGCTACAATAGTTGACATTGAACATGCGTGCAGAGAGAAAGAAATTTAAAGACGTAAAAGATCCCCTTTATATAATTAGATACAGCATTGAATTGAGTCAGTTAAGAGTGGATAGAATATCCTTCCTTTGGCGAGAACCTCTTGATACAACTTTTTTGATAGTATCAGCATTCCGTCTGGATATTGCAGGCTTTAGATTCTCGTCCCCTTCTTCGCAAAATTCCATCTCTTCGCCGCTCTCGTCGCCGCTATTATCCCCTTCGTCATCCGATGATTCAGAAACTTCATCCGATGATTCGTCCTCGGATGAATCATTGCACTCTTTAGACTGCAAGCGAGTAGTTCTTTGAGCTGCCCTGCTCTTTGTTCGTGCTGCCTTTTTGTTTGCTTCCTCGTCCTCAAGTCCCGTTTCGGATTGCTGCTTCAGCTTGGTTTCCCATTCCTCCACGTACTGCTTCAATTCTGGCTTTGCAAATTTCTTTGTTTTCGTAACAATCGACATGAAATTCCTCAACACATCTTCGTCAAATAGAGCATCCTTGTATAGATTGAAATTGTCATTGAGAATCTTAATGCACTTCTCGTTTGACTTGACATGGGCAAGGCAGTGTGAAATGTTCGCCTTTTGCGAAATAGAAGTGCACTTTGGAAAACGATGGCATAGCTTATCGACAAGCATCTCAGCCTGCCTTTCTTTCTTAATGAAATTCAATAGAAACGCCATGATTGCACGGAAGTCGTCCTTCTTCACAGACATACTGCTTAGCCTGCTAACAATTTCTGGCAGCAAATTGTAGATAGGGTTGTTGCTTCGCTTGCTGAGTTCGTGGAATAGAAGTCGTGCCATATCTCGGATCCTGATCTCTTGGTCGCGTAAACACAGTGCAATCTCACACACTTGTCCTTTCACTTTAACCATATCATTCAAAATAAGGTGAGTGAGTACCATCAGTGTATGAAGTCGAACCCGTGTAGAGTTGTCCCTGAGGCATGCGTAAAGCTTGGAAGTGTATGGCTCTACTTCATTCGGGAATCTAAAAGCTAAGTCACCAAGTGCGATAACTGAGTTTGCTCGCAAAGTGATATCTCTCTTGGGTGCATTTGCGAGAGCAGTAAATAGGAGAGGCAAATGTTTTTCACAAAAGCACCTTGAAATACTCATAAACTTGCACAAAGTTAAGACAGAACTCTGCATGAGAATCTCCGAGGAGAAGATACCGCTTTCGTTCGCTACAACTCGGATAACCAGAGGAGTGAACAGATCAATAAGTCCACGACCGACAATTTCCTTTTCAGCAATGTCAGCAATTTGGTTTTCAGTCTCTGCTTCTGCGGACTGGGCTAGGCCCAACTCATTTTCAATGTCACCTTGATCATCTCCGCCACTGTCTGCCTTTGCCTTGTCTGCATCTTCCTGTTTCGATAGAGTCCTCGCAGCATTAGCATTTCTCACAGCACTGCTGAGGGCTTCAGAATATACGAGTAGCTTCAGGGCAATGTGGCCAATGACAAAAAAGAAACGGGAGAGTCTCAACGAATGACAAGATTGCTCTCCGCCCCCCAACCCAAAACCAAATGTGGACCCTTGCATTCCTACAATGATGAGTTTCGCGACTTGCTCTGGTGCAGGACAGATGGAAAAGACAGCATTGATGGCTTCCTCCGCAGCACTGAACCAAGCACGAGTATCATCCTCGTTTTTATCGTCACACCAATCGCCTTGAATAACTATACAGAGCCTTTCTACAATCTGCTCGAGAACAAGAAATTTCGCAGAAGATGGATCTGGTTTGACTCTGCTCACTCTCTGAAGTGCATAAGCAGCAGACTTGGCAGTAGCCCAATCCCGATGGTCCTCGGTGTATTCACCAAGTCCAGCTTGAAGAAGATGGCGAAGCCTGCTAGCGCTATCAACTATTCCAGAGTCAGCTGTGGCTCCCATCGACAAAATCATCATGGCAATAGATCTTGGTTTTCCAGGAGCTTTGGCTGCAATAGACCACAAAATGAGGAAAACTTCTGATGGGATGATTTCCTCCTTCACCAATCGTGAAATGGCTTCCTCAATCGATGCTAGTTCACTTGCATTCGCCTTTCCCACAAGCCGGATGAGGTTATCAACAATCTGCTTGGAAGGAAGCTTCTCCTTTCCATTCGTACCACAAATGAATACATCAATGAAAGCTGTCATCACTTCGTCCTGTACACTCTTTTCATCGGACCACATCAATGAGAGAGCTTGCTTGATACCAGTCACAGCGCATGGAAGCTCGAAGTGACGAGCCCTGACGAAAAAACGAAGCGCTTCTGTGACGTCGCTCTTGTTGGATGAAAGGAGCATACTCTCAAAGGCTACATTTGCATTCTCAAACGTGTTTATGAAATCAAGTGCTGACTTGAGGAATTGGAACACTTTGAGTTTCTTCGCAAGCTCCATTTCTGTCTCGTCACCTTCAATAATTTCTGAAGAAATATTAGAACTACTGTACTCCGCAATGGTGGCATTGATCGCAGCATCTTCAATGTCAAGCCTTTCCGTCTCATTGTCGCCATCAATTGCATCAATAGATTCCTCCATGGCCTCCTTCAAGTTCGTTGGCATATTTTCCAAAACGAATTGCCTCACTTCCAACATTTTCTTCTTGTATGGGGATGGATTCAATGAATCAGTAAATGGATTGTTCTCTAGGACGAGTGTCAGAACCTGTACATTAATACAATTGTGTTGTGTGAGCAACACTAAAATTCAAACATCTTGAATGAATTCTCGTAATGGCCAGTTTATACGTACCTGCATTGCACTGCGGCGCACCATCACAGTCTTGTCTTGAAGACGATCAATGGCTAATTCTGTAACTGGAATCAACTTATCGACAGGAAGTGATTGTGCTTGGATCAAAGAGGCCCAAGTCTTCATGACTGCAACACGTGTAAACGAGCTAACATCGTAAACGTGTTCGAGGAGAATATCATATAACTTCTGCTTGGTCTCAGACAACTTTTTTAATTTGGACTGATCCTCTCCGATGATTTCATTCTCGCCCTCGTTATCAACTTCCCGATTATCGTCAGAGCAGCTTAACAGCAAGTGCCCAATAGTAACGACAATAGCCGACCTCAAATTATACGGCTCTGAATGTAAGTGTGGCAAGACGAGAGAAATGTGTTCCAAAACGAGGAGTGGATTCTTCTGTGCGAGTTCGTTCAAGAATGGAGCAACATTCTTGATCCCACTTGCCTTTCCACTAGTATCGGACGCAGACGCTGCACCTCCATCCAACCTTCCAATCTCCCTGAGCAACTCCACAGCAAGTTTATTTCCACGCAAGTTTGACGAATCTTGTTTCACACGACAACAAAGCTCAGCCGCAAGTGGTGCCATGTGTTCAAAGGAATGCATCATATCCACGAAAGCTGATACGACCGTATTGAGTAGACAATCCGTAGAGTCCAAGGTAGTCGCAATAATTTGCAGGGCGATATCACCCGACGCCAATTTCCGCGCTGTAGCTCCAGTTGAATTCTCCAACATCTGATATGCGATCCTACAAGGAATCGAAACGATATTTTCATCTGGAACGCCTCTCTTCCACAAATTAGATTTGTAAATGGCCATTGCCTGACTTGCCGTGAGCATTGCAGAAGCACACGCCTCCCTTGAATTCTGAACATATTGCGCCCCTAACCCATTTTTGTCCTGAGATGATTTACTTCCTTTTCCTCTTTTCACAGTTCCAAGGGATTTATCAGCCTTGATTTCCGATTCCAAGAAAATCATAATTGTATATAGCATGTATAGGTGACATGCGAGTGCATCGCGAAAGGCTTGTGGCACGACGTATCCATTTGAAGTTGTATTGGTATTACTTTCATCATTTAGAGATGAATTTTGATTGGTACTTGTATGTCCATGTTTCGCAGCGGATGAAAGGATGGAGCTCAAGCTGCATACTGCTTGGCAACTGACTGCAACTAGTCTCTTGCGAGTTCCTGTAGCCAAGGAAGCTGATTTTCTATCATGGGTCCGATATGAAATGATTAGAAATGGAAAATGAGAAAATTTATAGAAAAAAAATATATGATTTTCCAAATTCAAACTGTTGAAAATTGATTCTTCTAATACAGCCACTGGAAATTCAAACGCAAACGCAAACGCACCTGACAAGAGTATAATGAGCTTGAATGCGATCATCGGAATTCCAGTCTTCTTGACTCTCGTGAGTAGAAGAATCAAAAGATTCAAAAAGCTCAATCCCGCCATTCATCAGAGATCGATTGCCGCGTTCCAATAAAACAACTAGTTGATCGAACGAGTCGGCTCGTGTTACTTCGTCATCATCTGCGAATCCAACTGGGTATGGCAAGAGATCATAGGGGTCCCTCTCAAGGTCTTGAAACGTGGATGGGATTGGGAATTTGGATGTCATCTTGACTTGCTTGCCCTACACTACACTGGCTCAATGGCTACAGTAGTACTCGGTTAGTTTGAATTTACTGATTTGATTCGATCCGATTGATTCAGTCTCGTACACAGTGTGAGGAATTTGAATTAGTTGCACCAAGCAGCCAGTAGTGTACCGGTAGGTAGTATTTTCGATACTGTTGGCTGTTGAGTTGAGCAGTCAAAGTCGTTGCTTGATTTTCGAATTTTGTTGGCATCCTGTTTGAAGCAAAAAAAACCGTTTGAGTTTTGAATTAAAAAGAGGCGCTTTACTACCAATTTAGTATCAGTATTTAGTATCAGTACTTCTTGATAGAAGATTACCAGGTATTATTAGTTTCAGGTTTCAAGCCTCAACGGATCTCTTTTCAAAATGGCTAAAATAATGGCAGATTTGAAGGCGGCGCGCTCGAAAGAATTAGCATTTTTGATTGGTCTCCCAGCCCCAAAAAGATAATATTCAATATGTCCGTATCCAGAACCATCAGAAGTAGTCTAAAGAATTAATGAAAATACAGTTTGAAGTTACGGACGCAACACTTCCACTCAACATGAAATTTGGATTGGCATCCATATCCATATCAACTCTAATATTTTTGATACGCCTACCAACTATGCTCGGAGAAAAATCCCCGACCAGCAAGGGTGCGGCCTTCGTATCCAAAGATGCTCCTCCTGCCTCTCCCAGAAGAGATTCTGTTCTTCTCTCTGCCGACCTCGAATCCATCGTGGATAAAGATCTCATGGATGATATCGAGATGCTCTCTTCCATGCTATCCTCTATCGTCAAGAACGAAAACGCACATGTCTACGATCTCTACACACAGCTTCGTGAGCAGGGTATCGATCGTGCCAATGATCCAGATGATACCGCTGCATTTGAAGCGATGAAGAAGCTTAGTTTGCACATTAGCCCCGACGATGCGCTTGGAGTCATGCGAGTTTTTTCCATTGCGTTGAATTTGGTGAATGCGGCAGAGGTGCATCATAGGCTTCGTGTTATGCGTAACACTGAGTTGGAAGCAAGCAAGGAATTGACTAATAAGGTGGGTCCTCTGCCACTCGTGGAGGATAGTGTTCGTGGTACTCTTGATATCTTGTTGGCAGAGGGTGCGTCTCCTGATGAAATCATGAACAAGCTTTTGGAACAAAATGTTGAGATTGTCATTACCGCACATCCAACCGAAGGTACGTTTATGTTTTCTGATATTGAACAACATTGAATTGTGAATATGAATACATCTTCAATATGGAATGTTGTTTGTAAATCAATCAATCAATCAATGACCTCTTACAATTTTTGATGTTTACTACACTTTCCAAAAATAGTCAATCGTAAGACTCTTTTGCGCAAGTACCGCAGTATCACAGAAACTTTGTCCACACTTGATCGCCCCGATTTGCTCCCATACGAGCGCTCAGTTGCCATGGAAAAGATCTTTCGTGACATTGCTGGAACTTGGGGAAGTGACGAAATTAGAAGGAAGAAACCAACTCCTCAGCAAGAAGCTGCTGGTGGAAATGCAGTTATTGAAACTGTTTTATGGGATGCTGTTCCCGCATACATGCGCAAGTTGAGTGCGCAGACTCGTGCATCTATTGGAAAAATCCTTCCAATTGATGTTGTTCCAATCAAGTTTGCATCGTGGATTGGAGGTGATCGTGATGGAAATCCCAACGTTACACCTGAAGTTACAAGAGAAGTTGTGCTTGCACAGAGGTTGAGGGCGGCAAAGCTTTTCTTGAAGGAGATGGATATTTTGTACGATGAGCTCGCCATGTCCATTACGAATGCTTCGTTTTCTCCAGAACTGGATGAACTTGCCGCATCCATTGAGAAATCGTTTGATGTTATGGAAAAATACCGTCGGGTAACTGGACATCTCAGGATCCGTCTTCTAAAGACTATCCGTAATATCGAGAAAGACCTCAAGAGTATGGCTCCAAGTATTGTTACTGGTAACCATATCCCACTTGAAGCTTTTGACGAAGTTGAACTTATTACCAAGAGGGATGATCTAATGGAACCATTGAAAATCATGTATAACTCTTTGGTTTCAACTGGATTTGCATCAGTGGCCGACGGAAGTCTCCTTGATACCATCAGGCGTGTTGCTGCCTTTGGGATTAGTCTGGTTCCAATCGATATCCGTGAAGAGTCTACTTTGCACACCAAGGCTATTGACGCCATTACTCAGTATCTAGGTATTGGTTCATATGAAAGTTGGAGTGAAGAGGCAAAATTAAGTTTTCTTCAGACCGAGCTCTCTAGTAAGAGACCTCTGTTCAACTTGAGTGACTTGGCTGCTAATGTTACAGATGAAAGAGTATTGAAGACCCTTCGCGTGTTTGAAACTATCTCCCAGTTCGAGCCTGAGAGTCTTGGTGCATATGTGATTAGTCAGTCTACAGCTGCAAGTGATGTACTAGCAGTCATGTTACTCCAGCAACAGTTTGGAATGACATCGGCGAATGGGAAGATGATGCGTGTTGTACCGCTCTTTGAGACCCTTGATGATCTTCAAAACGCACCTCAGACCCTCGAAAGACTCTTCGTCATGCCCTCTTATGTTGGAGCAATGAAGGGAGAGATGGAAGTCATGGTAGGATACAGTGATTCGGCAAAGGATGCAGGGCGGTAAGTTTGGAAGATTTCGTGGAAGCTATTTGTTTTGTCGGTGTATTTCATTGTTGCTCATTCTCATTGAATGTATAAACAGATTGGCTGCTTGTTGGGCACAATACACTAGTCAAGAGGAGATGGTCAAGGTGGCTGATAAACACCGAGTTGAACTCACATTCTTCCATGGTAAAGGTGGAACTGTTGGAAGAGGAGGTAACCCTGCTCTTTATCGCGCAGTTCTTTCTCATCCTCCGAATACAATCAATGGAAGATTCAGGGTAACTGAACAGGGAGAAATGATCCGACAAAACTTTGGTTCTCCAGATATTGCCGAACGCACATTGGACATCTACACTGCTGCAGTCCTGAGAGAGAGGTTTGTTCAGCATGTAGAGCCTACTCAGAGTTGGAGGGATCAGATGGAACAAATTTCTGAGGTATCATGTAAAGACTATCGCCACTTAGTAAGGGATGATCCTCGTTTTGTTCCTTACTTCCGCCAGGCTACACCAGAACTAGAGCTTGGAATTCTGAACATCGGATCTCGTCCAGCTAAGAGAAACCCAAAGGGTGGAATCGAGAGTCTCCGCGCTATCCCCTGGACGTTTGCCTGGGCACAGACAAGGCTGAACTTAAGTGCGTGGCTAGGCGTTGGAAGTGGTTTGAACCCGGCCAGTGAAAAGGATAAGGAAGAGCTGAAAGATATGTATAAGAACTGGCCATGGTTCAGAGAAATTATTGATCTTCTCTCTATGATCTTGTCCAAGACTGATTTTTCCATTAGTAAGAACTACGATGACCTCCTCGTCGACAAGACAGATGATTTGCTTGCGCTTGGAAACGAGGTCAGAGAGAAACTTGTCGAGACAAGAACATCAGTGCTTACTGTTTCAGGGTCGAAGGATTTTGCTGGACCTCATGTTCAGCTCTTGCGTGCCACTTCCAAGATTAGGAATCCATTTTTGGATCCAATTAATTGTGTCCAGGCTGAACTTTTGAAGGAATTGAGGAACATGGAAGGTCATTCCGAGATCAGGCAAATCAGAGAAGATGCGCTTGTCATGTCCATTAATGGAATTTCTCAAGGTATGAGGAATAGTGGATAAAGATATCTCATGGTACCTGTCTCTATTGCATATCTTCTTTGTGATCGTGAAGTATTTTTTGTGCCATAATACAGGCATTACCAAGTTGTCTTTCTATGCCCGTGGCGAACAGGACTGGCATTATGACAGACGAACATAACGGTTAATTGATTTGTTGTGCGTTTCTAAAAGAAGATTGCGTATTTGATTTAAGCAGATCTCTTGAAGACGTCGGAGATAGAATATTAACATTCAATCGATCACGGTAGACGAGTTTTGCTAAGTAACTTATGGTGAAAAGTTTACCAATCACTCATTATAAGCTACAGGTTAGCATCTATCTTCTTAGTTCTCTGTTTAGAAGCATCTTATGATGCATCGTAATCAGCTGCAACCCAACACACGTACCATTATACCATTCACATTCATTCTCTCTCAAGCATTGGAGGGAGGAGAGATGGCAGCCAAAAGCAGCGACAGAACAGGTATATCTGTTCCAGTTGTATCCGTTCTCTCTAGCCCATTGAAGGATGACGAGATGGCCACCACAAGCAGCATAATTACAAATATGACTATCGCAGTCACATCCACTCGCTCTTTCGCATTGGAGGGAGGATGGAGAGACGCCCACCTTGTTCAGCTGCGTAGCAACACATTAAATATCCCAGTCACATCCGTTCTCTCTCAACCATTGGAGGCATGGGAGATGCCCATACTCGGCTGCTCTTCTGCAGAATCGTTTACCAAAATCAGAACTGCCAGTGCACTACGCAAAAATGAAATACCTGTAATGAAATTTAGTATAAAAAGAGTGGAAAACTATGTATGTACTATTCAACTTTAATTCAAAACTAGTGCAGCCAAAACTGGTGTTGCCACGCCGGACTCTCCTCTGGACATCCATTCTCTCTCGCCCATTGGAGGCAGAAGAGATGGCCATTTTCAGCAGCACCCGCACAAGTATCTGCGTTCCAGGGGCACCCGTTCTCTCTCGCCCATTGGAGGATGGAGAGTTGACCACCTTTCGCAGCAGCAGCACAAGTCTCCTCATTCCAGTCACATCCATTCTCTCTCGCCCATTGGAGGCAGGAGAGATGGCCACAAAAAGCAGCAGCAGCACAAGTCTCCTCATTCCAGTCACATCCATTCTCTCTCGCCCATTGGAGGATGGAGAGTTGGCCACCTTCCGCAGCAGCCATACAAGTATATACATTCCAGTAACATCCATTATCTTTCGCCCATTGAAGGATGGAGAGATGGCCACCTCTAGCAGCAGCCATACAAGTATCGTAATCCCAGTCGCACCCGTTTTGCTTCAACCACTGCAAAGCGTAAAGTTGTCCATACTCGGCTGCTTTTGCGCACGTGGTTGAACCAATATAACCCCCCCACTCATTTTGGCAATTCCAAACGACTGAGTATTCTTGCTCGTGTGCCCATTGCATGACTTCCACACGGCCGTATCTTGCAGCACTGTACCAGAAGAATTCAATTTGTTCTTCACCAGTAACTTCATCTTCAAAGTACTTCTGAGCACAGGAGATAGAAGAGGTGATACTTTCTCCAGTTGTGATCTTTCTGTAACCTGGTTGAAGTTCACTGGCTCTGAGGAACATCTTGCAGGCTAAAGGACCGTATCGAAAGTGTCCAACGCCAAGCAAGGCGATGGATATCCTCAGGAGATCATCATGTAGATCATAGATCGTCGTAACAGGGTGGTTGCCGCCGCCTGCTTCTGCTAGCACCACTGCTTCGTCATCCTGCTGCTCCTGGTGCTGCAATTCAATTCGCCTCCTTTGTCGAGGATGACGAGGTGAGTCAGGGTGATCCATATTGAGGATACCAATTCCTCAGCAGTCAATTTGACACGTACGGCGGAGC
>Ga0209712_10003930_pt1 | contig 11954 bp, 8 predicted proteins | sample ArcOceMetagenome_FD_187443 | JGI IMG/M metagenome (GOLD analysis project Ga0209712, IMG submission 187443) | Marine eukaryotic phytoplankton communities from Arctic Ocean - Arctic Ocean - Greenland ARC118M Metagenome (SPAdes) (version 2) | ecosystem: Environmental > Aquatic > Marine > Oceanic...
AACTTGTAATATTCACATCTTTCTGCGACTTTATTCAAATAATTTTGAATACCATCTGCTTGATTCTGTGTGCACCAAGAGAATCCCAAGAATTGCTGAGCTTTCAGAGTACTTGAAGTCAATTGGGCTGTCGTCATCCGAGCTTTCCAGAGTTAGGCAGTATGAACTCTTCATTGTAGAGTCTGTCGAAAAGCTGCGTCAGTTTAAGACCTACAGGACTCCTCAAGCCCAACGAGCCTTTGGCAGGATTTTTACAGTCCTGAGTCCACCCTTCTATGCGCCCAGCTTTGCTCAGCTCGCCATGGACTTGAAGTCGCTTCCAGCGGGCATCATATTTTCACTAATGACCCCTTTGTGTCTTTCTGCCTTGCTTGAGAGTCTACAGGCATTAGAGGACCCTTTTGTTGGCTGGGTCGGGTAAGAAAGGATTGTTTTTTGTGTTTCAATTTTCCTGAATGCATCTATTTTCGATTGCTGACTAAACAAGGCCATTCTCATCCTCATCCAAATCTGTTTCAGTCTTGATGGCATTGATGTTGATGAGGAGTTTGAGACACTGCAAAATCAGCAATTGATCAACGTAAGGATGCGTTACTTCCCCGATGCCAGTCCCTTTCTTTCTGAAAATGAGAATGACATGCACGTGCAGAAAGCAAATGTTGATGAGTGGGATACAGAAGTAGGACGAGGCAAGCTTGGAGTTGGAACAGTGAAACGAGAGGTTCTGATGCGTGGTTGCATAGCCATCAAAGGGAAGTCAATACAGGGTCTAGGAAAATTCTTAGAGGTGCATCTGTGGCAGGTTCTGATAGCGAATAGATTCATCTCGTGGATTGGTTCTTTACTTTACAAACATGGAAATGGAAGACAATCTTTGTTTTTCTTGGTTGGAACGTCAAGGCAAATGCAATTATTAATTTTTATTAGGTGTTTACATTGCATGCATATAACAAAATCACTTGTGAAGTTTGAATGACTCGAGTGGCTCTAGGATGATAGGATTCTTTCAAAAGAAAGTAGTTTAGATGCTGTTGTGCCCTACTCAGTGGGTATTTTATGATTTCTTCTGGTGGTGCCATAACTCACCGTTCAACACGTATATCAGCAGCAAGTCCAATATTTGTTCTGCCATGGATTATTAATCCAATCATCTGAATTCGTTTCAGCCTTCACAACTGGCTTCCACAATATAGGGCGAAAGTTTTCTCTTTTCCTTGTCTTCCTCCTCATCGAACTCGCGCACGAAGCAGCATCACGCATGCAACAGAACAATGTCAAGTTACCACACAACCCTCGACTAAACGGCAAGTCGCACAATTCCGAACCTTTCAGATATTCCACGTGCTCTCTTTTCTCTAGCTCAAATGTTGTTCCATTTGTCAACATTAGCCACGTATGTACAATTGCCATCATTGTCGCCATGAGAGTCAAGAAGTACAAGTAAATTTTGGCAATCGTCACAACACCAAAGTCAACTCCTCCAAGATGAGAACCACATGATTCATTAATAAAACAAACGATGCCAATCTGGCTACTGCCAACGATATGGCAGCACTTCCAAAATCCCATTGCTTGGAATATCAAAAACCAATAGAAACGACAATGGTTCCGTTCTCCAATACATGTATTAATGAAGCCACAGTGATGATCGAATGTAGCAACACACTTATTGCATAATTTGCAATGGTGTGCTCGTAGTGGTGGGGCAATGTGGCATGTTCTGCATATTTTTCGACGGGGTTTATCCCAGTTCATAGACATTACCGACTTGTCATTGGGATCATTGTCGTTTTCACTGGTGGTACCTCCATTTCCGCAATTTGACGATGTTCGTTGTGTCATGACTTTCATTTCGACGTGATTTTCTTCGGAAGGGTCAACGGTATCATCAATGCAAGAGATTGAAGTAATTTCCTTCTTCTGTTCCTGCAGTCCAGGATTACAAGTATTACCAACATTCACATGAACATCGTCATTTGACTGTTGAGAATCTAATTCTTCTGACTCAAGCCTTCCCAGAGGAGTGTATCCGTCGTGCTCTGATACCCACTCCATTTCTTCTAATGAAATGTATCCAGGATCCGAACCTTGTACCAAAAAGAAAGTAATTAACACGGCTAGGTAGTGCACAAGAAGAGACACAAATTCCCACTTGGAAAGAAGGGATGGATCATAGGCAAAGGAAAGACGACTACGTGCTGTAGGGCCAGCACCCGTGCCTGCAGATATTCGGTTCCAGAGAACAGTTCCCTTAGTCGCAACCGTCAGAAAAATGGCAATGGATGAGAGTGTCAGGTAGTATACAATTGTGAAACATCGTGGCATTCGTTTGAATCTCTTGTTGTTTCTTTTCTTGCGTTTTTGCGGACCGTTGGTCAAGGCAACCATTTCAGAACTTAGTTCCTCATCATCATCATTGACGTCATTGGTGTCTCCTAATATTAAATCATTTCTCTTTGTCATGTTTCTTTTGCAATCGTAACGAGTATAAGGACCTGGACCCTTTCAAATACACAACACAGTACACGTAGTACTAGTATGAGATAAAAGTGTTCGTGGTTCGTGGAACAAGAAGGAAGAAGGACACGAGACACGACACACGACACACGACGATGCGAGTGCAGATTATTCAGAGTGAATATTCTTATCCACATAGGCTTGCGAAACTACAAATTTTGTTGCGTAAACAAAGCTCGTATTTATTAAACCGTTAGGCAAAAAAACGGCAGAACTACGATGAATTACAAAATTCAAAATGCAAAAAGTTACAAAAAATGCTATGATGGTCACTCAAAGTGAAAGAAGAGTGTTGCTTTGCTGCTTGCTGCTTCCATTTGATTCTATTTTAAATTCCATGAAAATCGTAAGAGTACCACCAACGACACTGTTGATGGTGAATTCATAACTCTACTAAACGGTGTTTGGGGAGCGACGAATAAATATCCAAAGATTAGAGTTACTCTTCAATCAAATGATGACGACATCCCTCCAGGCGTCACTTTTGCTTGTAGAAGACAATGGCCCCGGTAAGAGAGATGATATCTTCATGTGTCAAAGATAACTGGAGGTACCGTGTATGTTAATTACTAATCGTAGTAATATGTGATGTGCAGTGAAGTGCTGAGAAAGATGAAAGATATGTTCAGATCAAGATGTTTTTCTCTGGTGTGCATCGTGTTGTTCATTTTTTGTGCGTCACAAAGTTGCTTTGGTGTGTACAGTATATTATTGTTTGTGCTTTAGGTTATAGAGTTATAGAGTTATAGTCCCAACCCAACAAAACTTTTTGAACCAACACAAGAACCAGTCATGATAGATTGAAGATGACAGATCATGACGACGAAAGTACGACGAACGACGATCGATACATCCAATGATCACGATACACACACACAAACATACCTTACACATTTCTATATAATATTCAATAATATATATCATACATTACAAATAAGAAATAAAAGGTATTGATACATACAAAATGTCAAGTCTATTAATACGACGACTGGGAATTGGATCTGTCGCAGCTGCCTCCTATGGCACAATAGTATATCTCACCTATCAATTCATGACTGTCAATGTTGAAAAGAACAAGGAAGCAATTGAAGCCAGCTTTGGTGGATCTTCCTCTACTACTACTACTACTACTAATGCCACAGGTATTACTGCCACATCTGCCACTGCCATAACTGCCAGCAGGGAAGGATGCAATTGCAACACATTCAATTCCATCACAGACCCAAAACGAACCAGCACATTCAACAGAATCGCACAAGTATACGATGAACAAATATCACGAGATGAACAAGTCATGTTGTTGCCCCTTTTAAGGCGTGCATTGATATACTTTAATGCGAGGGGTAAGGTGTTGGAAGTGGGGGCTGGGACGGGGAGGAATTTGGAGTATTATTCTTTTAAGAATGTGGAGAAAGTTGTGTTGACGGATGTGAGTGAGGAGATGTTGCTGCAGGCGAGAGAAAAGGTCAAGGCTATGGATGGCAGCAGGAGTTTTTTTAGCAGTAGCAGTAAGAAGGGAAGCAGTAGCAGCAGTATTAGCAGTAGTGGCAGCAAATTTCAATTGTTCGTCGCGGATGCTGCGAATATGAAATCATTTTATCCGGACGATACCTTCGATACAATAGTGGATACATTCGGTCTATGCTCCTTTGACGATCCAGTAGCCGTACTCAAGGAATTGCAACGAGTTTGCAAGAAAGATGGCACCATTCTGTTATTAGAGCATGGAAGGAGTAAATCGTGGACGGGGCTGTCCAATTATTTAGATAAAAATGCAGAACGGCATGCGACGAATTGGGGATGTGTGTGGAATAGAGATTTGGATGACATTTTGGAAGAAGCTGGGTTGGTGGTTGATACTTTGCAGACGTGGCATTTTGGGACTACTTATTATGTTGTTTGTAGACCGAGTGAGCGTGTCAAGCGTGAAATGGAAATGGAAATGGAATTGATGCAATCTGATATTACTACCAGCAGTGCTACCAGTGCTACCAGTACTATTACGAAGAGTGATGGTGGTACGAGCGTTACTAGCGATGGCAGTGATTCAACTGCCTCAAAGACACGATTCTGGAATAAATGGCTTCACAGCTGAATATCTTGTTGCAATATTCAATATTCATATCATTGATTTTGGATTCATTCCATTCGTCGTCCTTTCTTTTACTTTACGAGCTACAGTAGTTTGAATGTGAATGAAATAAAGGTTGATCACGTTTGATAAATTGGAAGAATATGAAATTGAATCAGGTAATTTATTAGATATAATCTCAAAAGTTTCTTATACAAGGCAGTAGTACTGTCTTTTTTGTCCGTGCAAAGGGCAGATGTTCCGTTTTCAAGAAGATATTTTATGATGAATTCAAGATGAATTTGACAATACAGAAAAACTCGGACTCGGAAACCTCGCAAAAGCCAGATTGAAGATGTGGGCCGCCAATAAGAAGTGGAAGGTGCAGTGGAAGGCATTTTGAAAAGAAAAGAAAGTACGAACGACCATATCATCCATCGTCTGGTGTATGGTAGTAGTCAACCAAGCAATGGCAGCCGAACATGCTGGCTGGGCCTAACGAAATGACAAATGTACTGTCCCCATCCTTCGAGCGACGAGAAAAACTATTAGTATGATCCATCTCGCTCCTCGTTATCACCAATTTCACGAATACTTGTTGGCATCATGAGATATACTCTACGACGCACACCGGCGTACTACTTATCTTGTTTTCAATATATGATAGCAGAAAGATAATGGGGGACGAGAAGTGCATTTATAATTTACGAACATGAACGGTTTTGTTCACTTCAACATCATGCCGAAGAATGCATTACACATCAAGAACTGCCTTCTACCACCGAATGCGTCGCCGAGCGAGAACGAAGAAAGTTCTCAGGTGAATATTTAAGCAGCGAAGAGATCCAATACAAAGAATGACTGCCTCTTGCATGCAGCCAGTACGTATGAGACGTCGGTCGTCCAGCAGCATACCGTGTGACCATCAAGAATCTCATTATCGAATTCGAAGCCAACTACAGCATATTAATTTATAATTTTAGATTATTGAATACAGGATAACTCTTGTATTCGGAGCATGATATCCCCTTGCATATTCTTGAGTTCATCATAGTATAGTACCCAAGGCTGATAATGAAGAGAATACCAGAACACAAAATTCATAGTATTCTATTGGACTGTACTACATTGCCCTAGCGCAGCAACTCTTTGGTTCCATCTCGTCTTTGTTTCAAGCTGACAAGGCACTCTCTGCAAAAAGCTGCCAAGTCCTCTACTACCTCGTCAAGTCCTGCCATTCGTCCGAATCGTAAACTTGATACTTGCTTACTTTTGAAGTCAAAAACTTCCATGCCTTGTCATCAAAGACCTCTCCCGGACGCGCGATAAATTTTTCATTTGTCGTGGCTTTGCCTTTGCCTTCCAAGCAAGCCGAGCCCTTTTCTTCATTTTCATCCGCTTCTCCTCTGAAGCATCGCCTATTAAAATATTCTTTATCACTCATGTATCGATAATGATATAGCAATACTACTGCGTCCGGACGGTTACTGTTGGATGCTCCTTTGGGACTGAGTTTTGCTACATTACCCGGATAAAGTGTGTCATGAACCTGTTTATCCTTGACAAGTTTTACGGCGTGTGGGTTTCTGCTGGATACAAAATCATTGGATTTGACAATGGTTTTGACAGTAGAATGTGGCTTAGCATCCTCACGGTATTGGAATCTTTTCAAAACAGGCAATGGCGAGTACAATGTTTTGTTCGCCGTTCCCATGAGCACCCAGTTGATGGACAGTGCTCCCCCGTAAGGTACAAGATATGTGTTCAACAAATCGTGAATGGTATTGATACGTGTAGCTGGTGTAGTAGTAGCCAACTTGTATTTATCAGTGCCTTGCTGTTGATCGCTGTCTTGATCTTCCTCTTGTTGGAATACAATGTATTCATCGAAATCAATCAATACCATGTAATCATGCTGAGGAGAATCTTTCCAAACTTCTTCATACTTTGAATTCTTATCTCTACGATAGCCCTGCCCAAATCTCATGATACAATCTGTGTAAGCCCAATTTTGAACGTATATTTCTTCGTCGTCTAGGTATTTTCCAGATTTGTGTTCAATGTGCACACGAGAGTATACGGGGTGACTGCGTGTGTTATTGTACCATGTCTCAAGATCAAAGTTATCAGAGTTATCGTATAGGTAAACATTTTCGAATTCCAAAGCGAGTAGGTTGTAATCTAGCCATTCAGTGAGATAGGTCTCAGCGTCTTTGACAATGGCGCAGATTGCAGTAGTGAAGTTATATGTTGTTGGTGCCGCCGGTTCAGTTGCAAAGCTAGTAGTAATAGTACTATTGGCTCGTCCTGATTTAGTAGTGGTCCTCTTGATTGTATTTATTGAATGGAACGACTGAATTAACTGCACCGCTACGAGGATTGTAATGCTCGCTAGGACGATGATCCTAAACCGGCGTGCCTTGAGTACGAAGGTCATGTTGTTTGTGGCTGCTGGCTGTTTTATGACTGAAATAGTGATGTGTGAAGCACTTCAAAGAGAAAGTATGATTGTATGACGCTGGATATTTTGATATTTTCCTCTGAGATGATGTGATGATGATTGAATGATTGATGATGTGACTATGATGTGTCAAATAAATTATCCACGGGGTTCAGCAATGCTGCCAGCCAACGGTCAATGACCCACGTGGCAATAGCCTAGAGAGGCCGAAGGTAGAAACACACCCTCGCACGTGGGGCATGACTAAATTGGCTTGCGGGCGTTGAAGATATTCATATTTCATAAGCTTATGATAAGAAGGCGGGTAGTGCTTGGTAAAGTAATCGGCACGATTCCATTTTCCACGAGCCCAATACAAAAAGAATTGCCCTTGCGCGATTCGATCTTTTACCCAATGATAACGCATGTCACATGATTTGGAGCGTTTCATGCGAACTGAGGCAGTGAGAAAGTCATGCGCAGTTGAATTGTCGGTTTCTAGTGGAGTACCAGTAGCTGATTGAGGATGACCGAGTTCTTGCAGAGCAGTAATGATGGGAATAGCTTCTTGAGCAGCGTTGAAGAGCAGTCCGCCTGTTTCAGCTTCTGCTGCAGAAGCAGGATCACCTTTCATTGCTTTGCAGAGAACATGAAGTGGACCGTTAGGTGTAGGATTCGGAGGATTAGTAGTAGGCAAATTCATCAAAGTAAAGAGTGCTGCACAACGACTGCGAGCCTTTGGCAGAACAAGGTAGGCCGCATCAGATACAATGCAGAGAATCATGTCGCTAGCATAGTAACGAATGACTGCATTCGGGTGCGTGTGGAGGTAATCGAGGAGTTGATCACATGCTGCACGAGTGAGAACCATAGGAGAGGCCTGCTGATTAGAAATTTCGTTTAAAGTAGAAAGAATGAGTGGATTCTGTGCACGACCGTAATAGAGAAAAGTACCAGCAATGGATTGGACGTGTTTAATGCCCTTGGCATCGAGTATTTCGGATGTATCGGAGTTAGCTTATTGGACTGACTTTTTGGCCGTACACTGGTTTGTTCCATGCATGAGGAGCATGTTGAGGTCATAAAGGTGGTGTATGACCAAGCTTTTTGAGATTCTTTGGAACGTATTCTGGCATAGAGACATTGACATAAGGTATGACAGCATCATAATGCCAATCTAAAGTAAAAACAAGATACGTGTAGGAGGATCCTGTCCAGTCTTGCATTAGTGCGTATTTGTCTCCAAGAGCATCAAAGAGATGACCATTTAGAGCAGCATTATAACAAGTCTCCGTGTCCCAGTCACACCCGTTCTCTCTTGCCCATTGGAGGCAGGTGAGATGGCCATAACGAGCATTACAACAAGTCATCTCGTTGCAGTCACAGCAGCCGTTCTCTCTCAACCATTGGAGGATTGAGAAATGGCCAATTAGAGCAGCAGCAGAACACGTATCAAAATTCCAGGCGCAGTCATTCTCTCTCAACCACTGCAAAACATAAAGTTGCCCGTACTTGGCAGCTTTTTCGCATGTGCGTGAACCAATAGAACTCCAAGGGTCACGTTCCTGATTCCAATCATTCCAAACGACTGAGTAACCTTGTTGGTGTGCCCATTCCATGACCTCCCCACACGGCCGTATCTCCACGCATTATACCAGAAGAATCGAATTTGTCTTATCCCAGTGCCTTCATCTTCAAAGTATTTCTGAGTGCATTCGATAGGTGACACTCTCAGTGGTTGTAATCTTTCTGTGACCCGGTTGTTGTTCACTGTCTTTGAGGAGCATCTTGCAAGCTATGCCGTGGTATCAAAAGTGACCATTGCCAAGCAAGAAGGCATAGGACATTCTGAGGAGATCATCACACAGATGATGGATCGTAGTAACAGTCTGGTTGCGAGCTGCTGGCACCAATGCTGCTGCTTCTTAGTCATCCGGCTCCTGCAACAACTCAATTCGACCCCTTGTTTGTCGAGGAGGACGCCGACGACGAGGACGAGGAGGTAAGTCAGGGTCTTCCATGTGCCATCAGTCAGTATCTTAGATCTGGTTACAAGGTCTATTGACTGCTTTGAAGTAGTGCAATATAGTGTACTGGTAGTGCAATAGTGTATGGTCGGTCAGTGCAATAATGGTTGTGTTTTGTGTATCTTTGAAGAGCGGCGACGAACACGAGAGAAAGTGAAGATGAAGCAGGAAAAGAAGATCTTGAATCTTGTAAAGAGACTTTTAGCCACTTTTTACTTGTTTCGCTAAATAGACAATAATGTCCAATTTAAATTCAAAATACAAAATACAAAATACAATATGTACAATAATCATGACTCAATCATGTCTACTGTTGTGCTAGCAGATTCGCGTGTATCGGGTTTGATATAAGTCTTCCTCCTCCGCATCGCTTCTTTTTCTAAAACATACTATCTGAGATGCTGCATAATTTTGAACGGTAGTTGTCTCTCTTCTTGTACAGTTTTCAAGTTTGTATTGAATCTTGATTTTGAAATTGCTCCAGAACAAAATTAAAAAATAAGCGTAATAGAGTTGAATGCTACTAAGATCACATTATGTGTCCTGATTGTCTGCAATAGCGTATCCTAAGTTACTGACTTTGCTTTGCAAAACACTGCAGTTGCACACTCTTAGCTGGGATAGACTGCGAACCTGCATGTTCTCCATATCTACGAGTTTCTGCCTTCATAGCATTTGACTCTTGTACTTAGTAGTGTCAACGAGATCATCTCCTGCCAGCTCAAATTTGGTCGATCAGCGGGAGATATCTATTACTTCTTTAGATAGTAGCCTTTTGGAACTACAAACTGTGCTACGTGGGTACGTGGATAGAAAAGTAAATGACATATTCAACAATACTCCTTAAAAAAAAATGGAGGTCGCAAGTGCAAGTAATCATTCGTGCTAACTAACGCATTTGAAGAAGCATGCATCGTGAGGGCATTTGATTGGTGTGGGCTTGAGAAATATTTTTAGTGGAGATAATCTATATGTCTTGATTCGATTCAAGAGAGCCTGGAGGTAAGTTGACTCGAGGTAAACAGTTGAATTAGATTAAAAAGCTTGAAGATTATGTGTGACGGTTTACTTTCGGAATCCCATTTTGAATTTTGTTCTCCTTTTGGCTTCCTCTGAGTTGTGCATGATTTGTCGGCGCAGCGACAGTACTATTACTGTCACATCCTGTCGTTAGAGTAAGTATTGCTTATTGCAATTAACAATTTATCTTATGCAAAGTATTTCTTCAGCTCATCTTACTGCTTCACTCAAATCAAGGGAGCTATGAATGTCTGCCAATGCAATTGGAGTAGCCGCCTTGACATGATCAAGCAATCATTTGATAGCACTTTCTTTTTTCTCTGTACCTGCAACACCTCCGTCACGCATTTGAGAATATCGATCTGCTGACTCAGCCCCATCATTCGTTCGTGTGTCAGTGCTGGAGCGTTTAAAATACATGCCAGTCTATTCGCGGCTTTGACATTGTAAGAAGGCATTGCTGCTGGTTATTATTAATAGGATCATAATTTTTTACTACCATCATTATCATGAAACCATGCATCACTATCGATAAGAGTCAAGTCAAGGCCACAACTCTCAAACAGTCCTTTTGACACTCTGTGGCAACATTGCAGCTATGCAACTCAAGAGCTTGCGATGGTCTTTTGTTTCTTTTTCGCCATCATTTCCGACAACTGGAAGCTTACCTTCTCGCTGGTAATCAAATTTCCTGTATCGTAAAGATCAAACTCAAAGTCACGAAAGCGTTTCAAAAGATCACTGCAACCATGCGCCGTAAGCCATTTCTTCGCATACTCAAACTTGATCTCTTCGATTGTATCTGCAATCGCATCGCCCATTCCTTCCATGATATTACATTCGAATCCCTGCGCATCCATCTTCATTAAAGGAATATGAATGTGCTGAGGATCCAAAATTGTATCCAAACGCTCCACTGCCACGTCAAACTTGTACATGGCAGGCGCTGCCTGGTCACCATAATCTTCAACAAAGATGCCAATATTTGAGTTGCCGAGGTTGTTGTATGCGGAGTGGATGATAGATTTCTCCTGCTTGTCCCCAAGCGCTACTGGTACAAGTACAACTCTGTTCTGGTACTCGGGGCTTAGCCGGGACATTGTACTTCTAATATTAAACTGATTCATTGGATGTGGCTCAAATGCAATAATTTTGGCATCAGTACTTAGTAGCATTTCAAATAAACATGCGCCAATGTTGGCTCCAACCTCGAGATAAATTGAGTTTTGTAACTTGTTGGCCTTTTCCCACAACTCTGGCAAAATGTGACAATCACGCCAACTATGATCGTTCCGAATTTCATCCGACACAATGTCCGCGAATGGGTGGGTGCAAAATTCAATTGATTCCCCAGATCTTGACGTGAATGTGGTCCATTGGAAGAGAATTTTGAGCCTTTAATACCATCGGTCCAATCCACGATTGCCCAGCCTTCTCCACTTTGTCTCATGAGACTTGATGCTAGAAGAGAATTTGGAACCTGACTAGAAGTTGTTGTCATTATCATATCTTTCTGCAGAGTATTCTTGATTATTGTATGTACACTGACGATAGCCTTCTTGACGGAGACGTCGGAGACGTCTGAGGAGACAGGGGCAGGCGTGACATTCTTGATCATTGTATGTACTACCCCAAAAACAGAACAGCAGCCTACAAAAAAAAGCATTGTCTTTTTGTAGCCTCGGCCTGCACCAGCAGAACGACGTCCTGGTGATAGTTGGTGTTGATGCGGTGGTTTGTTGATAAGTACCATGTGTTCAAAGCCATTATCCCAACGGTCAGCCAAAGCCGTTAGCTAACCGTTACAACCAATATCTTTCACGGTAAATAATCCCGTTAGTCATGATTTGAATTCCACTTCACCGAAAGACAATCAGCT
>Ga0209712_10003942_pt1 | contig 11935 bp, 10 predicted proteins | sample ArcOceMetagenome_FD_187443 | JGI IMG/M metagenome (GOLD analysis project Ga0209712, IMG submission 187443) | Marine eukaryotic phytoplankton communities from Arctic Ocean - Arctic Ocean - Greenland ARC118M Metagenome (SPAdes) (version 2) | ecosystem: Environmental > Aquatic > Marine > Oceanic...
AAGAAGCCGAAAAGGGAGCCGACTAGTGAGCAGACGGATACGTTGAGGTATTATTCATCTGAGATCCACGAGGCATCTTTTGTGTTGCCCGCTTTTGCAAAGAAGGGTATCTTTGGAGCTTAAAAATGTATCTCGGAATGAATTAGGTACACGTAATGGTAGGGGATTATTCATCTGTTATAATATCAATAACGCAATATCGATATTGAACAGATTTTAAAAATACACGACTACACCTGCCTCCGCTCCAACGAGAAATGTTATAAAGAATAAATACCATTCATTAGGCGAAATGTTTAGAATACAAGTTTACAACTTTTTTAAAGTATTTCATACGATTTTATACTTCAACCTCGTCAGGGTATAAGGTCCTCCCAGGACTTTCAAGGTCATCTTCATCGTCACTCACAACAACGTGATTGACTACATCATCAATGCCAGGAGTATTATTTTGTGGAGTACGTTCAATCGGAGCCAAGTTCATGGAGTCCTTGCTATTATTTGCATTGCTTCGCTTTATCAATAATAAAGGGTCGTGCCCATCGTCAAGATTATCAGAATCTCTACGCGCCATTGGGTATGAGTTTAATCCATCTAGAACATCGTGCCATTCATTGCTTTGTTCACTGTGTGCATCTTCCGTCAACTGTGGATACTTTATGTTTGTAAATTTTGACAGTGCGTGTACTCTGGACAAAAACCTATCGGTCGGCACAATGTCCTTTTTATCTCGAACGGCATTACAATCTTCGTCGTCGTCACTCACGACATGAACATGAGCATAACGTTCGATTGCGGCACTTTCTGTATTAATTATGATAGTATCAGAATGGACCATTGGTTCAGAATTGCTTGATGAATGATAAGAATATGTGTCACAATCATGGAATTCACTTTCGTTGTCATCCTTATCAACATCATTAGCAGAGACTGAAAGATTAACAATGGCATCTTGCCCCCCTTCGTCACGTTGCTGCACATTCTCGCTATACTTCTCATCGTTCTCACCGACAATGGAATCAGTGACTACGGCATCAGCACCCTCGCTGACGGCAGTGTTACGTATAGTGGAGGATGGGATACGAATAGTATCGACATTGTACACACCAGGTTCGGCATCGTCACCAAAAACAAGTTGGCTAACTTGGTCGTCATCGTCTTCTGTGAGGAAAATATAACCGATGTTTTCATTGCCCTTGTTCGTGAATGGCCACCTTTTTGGGCTTTGGAGAAGCGGTGCTTTCTTTCTCTCCGGTGTCCCCTCAGAGAGAGCTCTTTTACGAATATTCTCTCCCCAGTTTTCGTTATGAGTGACAGAAGGTGGCTTCAACTCATCACTAGCTTCAACATCTGTTTCCGCAAAGATCAATTTAGAATCTTCCTCCTCTAATTCTTCATCCTCCTCCATATCGAAATCGTCCGGATCTAAACCAAGAGGAAGCTCAGCGCTCATTCCGCTGAGACATTGGCTAACAATGTCAGCATCATCTTGAAGCTGGTAGAAGTTTCCATCTTCGTTCTTCTTCTTCAATTTCTTTTTGCGTCTATGAACATTAAGTTCTTGGGTTGGATATGACGTGATGATGCCAATATTCCCATATTCAACGTCTCTGTCATCGCCTCTAAGTCTTCGTTTCTCGTATCTTTGGGGGGATTCGACTCCGTCCAAATCGACTGTATCAAATGTATCTTCATTTTCATCATAGAGAGGATGATCGCGCTCCTGCACTTTCCAACTTTCTTCAATTTCCCTCCAGGCTGGATAGTTGAAACATTGCGTAATAATTGTGAGAAATGTCAGCAACATAACACTCCACAAGAGCATGAAGAATCCTTGACCAGCTTTACATTGTCTCTCGCCTGTTTGACAGGGTTTGATTGCGTAAAATAAGAAAGCTGGTATCTGGAGCCCAGCAGTCATGATAGAAATGACAGATAACGCCTTCCAGTTTTTATGCGTTGGCTTAACAAAGGTGGCCACGCCCCATGATAAGATCACGGAACATCCAAGCAGTACGAACGCAGAGATGAGAAAATACCTAGACAGGTTCCACAGTAGATCATTTTGCGCCGAGTAAGTCGTCGATGGGCAAAATATCCCAACGTTGTGCCTGTCGTAAACATAATCTTCACTTTCCTCGATCTGCTCGCCATCAGATACCAGGAAGCCATCCTCAGGGCTATGAGCTGAGTGGGCGATTTTGAGGAATTGGCATGTCTTGAAGGCGCCTATGGATAGTGCGAGTGAAGCTGATGACAGAACGGCACAGCAAAGAGCTGGCATGCGATGGAAAATAACGTAAAAGATACCCATCTTGCAGCGTTTGGCATACTTCCGGAAATGTGAGGTTAGGTGTAGTTGGTATGTAGATTCCTCAAGGCTCAAGGCAGCATATCATTACTCCTTTATGTGCCGGTGCGTGTAGTACGAAGAAATTTGGACAAGTTTTTCGCATCGAAGTGCGCGGGGACTCACTTTTATAGCTCTCTTTACTCACACGATTTGAGTCACTCGAGGTCACGACTGCAAAACAAGATTCGAAGACTGAATTCAAACTTCATATGCCGCCTTTTTCTTCCCTAAACCAAGCCTAAACACAGAAAATAAGAGATTCTGTTTTTAGTATTAAAGATGAACCTACTATTTGTGAGGAACTCCACCAGCAGCTCGCGCTAAACTAAACATGGAGTATATGATTGTGGCTTGATCAGCAAACTCTACAGAATATCCATATCTTCCCTTCTTTTCAATCTTGCAAGGAAATAATCTTGGGCCCTTTTCTACCTCGTGACTATGATCATGTGAGCCACAGCCTTTGCCTGACGTGTGTGCGTTGCCTGACGTATGTGTGATCATGGAATTACTGTCATCATCCTCCCCTGTTGTGTCGACTTCCATTGGCTCCCCTAGTTTTGGATGCCACGACCGAAGTTTTTCTCCAGGAATTTCAACCTGCGTAGCACCTGCATCTGTAAACAAACGCACCACAAATGTATTGGTTGAGTTGTCTACACTCAAATGCAGTGAAGCAATATCGAATATCTCGCCGCCTATTCTCACTGACGAATTATCGGACACCTCACTCGATCTTCCATGCTGCAGTAGAAGCAGCTCCTTAGCTACCGTAGACGAAAGACTATTAAACGTATATAATTCAACTGATGCATCTTTTGGACGAGACAAGCACAACGGAATCCCTGCATCGTTTGCTTCATTGGTTCTACTAGATATTGGGAATTGGAATATATTGGATTCGTTCAAATGAGAATCAGTCTCTAGAAGCGTTTTTTTAGATTCCACAATACTTTTTCCAAAGGGATAATGTCGCTGACCACCTTCGCACTGTTGATGCAAAAGCTAGATGTTAAGAAATTGTACAATATTTACAATCTGCCAGCATATTTGTTAATGTCACTTACATCAAAGTATGACATATTTTCGACCATGGCCAACGTTGGCACCCCAAGAGATTTAAACATTTCAATGCCCTTGACAGCATCAGCCGCCGCGAGTTTGGAGGGTGTCGTGACGGTTACAGCTCCGCTCAATTCTAAATCTTGGCACAAAGTCAGCTGAACGTCGCCTGTACCAGGAGGCATATCAATAACTAATACATCAAGTTCGCCCCATTCCGTTCCTTTCAATCTGTAAGAGTATGACATTCGATTAACGTTTGAAAGTGTATGAGTCAATATTGGTCAGGTGCCAGCATGTTGAGATTGAATTACTTACAATTGTGTTACAACTCTGCCAGCCATGGGACCTCTCATGACAGCAGCTCCGCCATTTTGACCACTGCCAGGCACTCCACTCTATTCAAAAATAATATAGATAATTTGCATGAGATAATTGGTGGATGAGATAAAATCCAAACTTTTACGGAACGAAAAAAGATTATGTTGCATATAGACGTACCGTTGGAGATACGAATCCAAGAGAGAGCATTTTTACACCCGCATGTTCTATGGGTTTGACGACTCCTGGCCCAATAGTCGACGGATGAACTGCCGGATCATCTGGTTTTACGAGAACAGGTAGCGATGGCCCATACACATCTACATCAAGTAAACCTAAAAGCAAGAGGTGAGCATATAAAGAGCGCGTTCAAATAATATCGTAGATTGACTGAATGCGGACAACAATATGATATTCACCAGACTCTGCCCATACTGTATTTGCAACTTACCTACTCTTCCTCCAAGACGTGCTAATTCGTATGCTAAGTTAACAGCAACTGTCGACTTTCCTACGCCACCTTTACAACTATATACCGCGAGGAAATGGCGAACGTTACTCAGCCCTGGTCCCAGTTTTTTGATCAAATCGTCTTGTTCCTCAATGTTTCTAACAAATGGTGCCGGTTTGGAGGAAATGGCATCAATGTTTATTTCTAGAATATGTTGTGCATCAATTTCGCTAAACTCGGAATCGTCGAGGATTCCCTTTTGTTGCATCGAAGCCAAAATTTCAGAGGAAACGACATTTCGAACTTTCTCTTTCATTTCTTCCAAATGGGGATGCATCAATGTGGGTAGATTGAGTTCGACAGTAACTGGATGCATCTCATCCTTTTCATCCGATAAGATAGCACTGGAAGAACTTGAGATTTTAAGCGATTGCAGCCATCCTAGTTTGCGAATATTGGTCTTGAGCACTGGATCTATAACTTTATCTGATATAGCACTCAGAATGTTCTGTTCTAGCTTTCCTTCTTCCCTTGGCGATAGATTATTGAGATACGTCGTAGCCTTTTCTTTTGCTATTGTCATGTTTGTTTTGGTCGTCATAGCTCTAGTAGATATGGATTGGTTGTTGTTGAGATCGGCAATTCCATTAAATTCATCATTTCCACTCATTGTGGGATGATGGGCCCATGTGCCATGTGACAACAGTGTAGAAATACAGCGAAAGGAGCTTGTGTGTTTAAATCGTTGAAGAGTGCCATTTCTGTTTGTCAAAATCTTGTTGCTTGGGTTCAATTTCAAGATTTTGTGTGAAGCATTTCGAATCAAAAGATGCCTTGATATCATTTTTCCAACACAATACCAGACTACGGATTGTCCAGAGTATTGTTATAAAGAGGAACGTGGGGTTAAGAAGGCAGTAGTTTAAACTTTAAATAATGATGCTGTGAGGTGTGCCCTCGTTTTACACGAACCGTACAAGCGCAAGCGACAAGCAAGCTAGCTAGCTAGCAAGCTATCGGACAGACAAGCAAGGAAATTAGTTGTCGGCTATCGGTTCATTACGGTCAAAGTTCTCTACCCTTTATGGATTATATTTCGTCCGTTGTCGCACGGAAAGAAAGAGATAGGGATAGACAGAGCAGAAGGAGGATACAGAACAGTTCACAATTGAAAAATACGTCATAGAAAAGCAAGGATACTCTCAACCAAACAGCGATCAATCCAATCTGTTGCATCAATCATCAATCAAGAATCAATCATCACAAGTCTATCACATCAGCCAGCATAAATAAAACAAACAATACAAAGAAATTTATACCAAAAATGAAAGTATTATCTGCCGTTATCTTCGTTGTAGCATCCAGCACCTTGTGCGAAGCATTCGCACCTTCAACATTTGTGCCCAACACAAAATCCATCACTTTCGTACCCACCCCTGCTACATGCCTCAACATGGCATTCGAGGAAACAGAAGAGATCGAAATGGACGTAGAAGACCGAATGGAAAAGTCAGTAGAAAAACTCAAGAAGAATTTGACAACCATTCGAACTGGACGCGCCAGCGCTGCAATTCTTGATCGTGTGAGTGTGAACTATTACGGAGCCCCAACTCCCCTCAATCAGATGGCATCCATCTCTGTCCCCAACTCGCAGCAGCTTTCTGTCTCCCCATTCGACAAATCCGTTATGGCTGATATTGAGAGGGCGATCATTGAGAGTGATCTTGGGTTGACGCCTAATAATGACGGAGATTTGCTCAGGATCAATATCCCTGCCATCACTGAGGATCGCAGAAAGGAGTTGTTAAAATCTTGTAAGGCTATGGGAGAAGATGCAAAAGTTTCTATCCGTAATGTGAGGAGGGACGGAGTCGATGCTACCAAGAAGATGGAAAAAGCTAAAGATATTGGTGAAGATGAGTGCAAGGGAGCGCAAGAAAGCATTCAGAAAATCACCGACAAATATGTCAAGGAGATTGATACTGTTGTCTCGGCCAAGGAGAAGGAAGTCATGACTGTGTAATCGCAAGGTAAAAATTTGAATGATTTCCATTTGGAATTGGTACATGTGTACGTTTAGGTACTATTATTATAAAGATGATTGATTTCATAAAGCAATAACATAAAAACCAAAAGTGAAGAAGATCATGTTGAATATTGCTCGCCTCTTCAAATTATTATTAATTTACATTTACCAATTTTGAGCATATTAAAAACACTTGTTTACATATAATGTTCACTTCACATAGCAAGAGAAAGGAACCGGTAATCTGCATCTGATCCACCTACGATAGGAAAAATTGTGTGGGAACGCTTCCCACCGTGTCGGAGTTGGGACCGCGAACAGTGTTCGGCCATTGCCTTCGTTGAGTGACGGCCACCACGGGCTTCGCACCCAGACTCATATTTCCCAAATTTTGAGACATCTGTGCCATATTATAGTTCTGTGGCACAGGGATGTCATTTCTCCCAAAGCTTTGACTAGAGTATTCCGCTGAATGCAAAGGGAAGGGAGGGTGTGGGCGAGACTGCTGCTGACTGTGGAAACCATTTTGATAGCTTTGATTTGCAGAGTATTGAAATTGAAGGTCTGTTCGTGGTCCAATTGTGCGAAATATGGATTGATCTTGCTGTTGGTTCGGTCTTTCATGCCCCATTGGAGATGATACGAATTCAGGCAGGCTTCGAGACACGAATGGACTGTCAAGAGAGGAGGCTGCTAAAGCATTATCCTCCATATTGCTCGAATGGGTAGATATCGTGTCAGCATTTTCATTACGTCCATTGCCTGGTGTATCCAGCATCGTTAACAGGGCTGAAGTCATCATTGATAGGCCATCATCCACAGCATTAGGACGAGTGATTGGTTTTCCAACACTTCTTCTAATCATGGATCCATTTTCTTGTCTATCACGAAGATACCTGGATTGATCATTATATGCACCTGCCCCAGTTGGCAACCTGCTGTTGTCCATTGTGTTATTAGCGTGCGGGAAAGAGCCTTCTAAATCATATGGATGCGCATGATTATTAGTCCTAGCAGGAGGAGGGCCTTTCGAATAATGACGGATGTTAGAAATTCTGGATGTATCGAAACTAGAAGAGTTTTTCTGCGCGGCATCATCAAACGACATTGTGCCTTCCGATAAGTTACTTCGAGAATGGTGGCTATTGCCACTCAGTGTTCTTCTAATTACCTGTTTGCCAAAAAAGAGAGTAGATGAGATATTAGTATATCAAATTGTGAAAGGTACAAAGAACTCCACAAGAAACGCGCAGAACTTACATTTTGGTACTGAGTTGAGGTTTGGGGGAGCTTCTCAATAGTCGATACTGCTGTATCATAGGAAGAAGCAAGAGTGGAAGAAGTAATGCTTAAGGGGCCCAGCTTCGGCGAATTCTCAGGAGTAGCATTAACATGATACCTCTGCTGCGGCGAATTATCAGGAGTAGAATTAACATGATACCTCTGCTGAGAATAATTCACCTTTCCATCCATAACTTGGTTAGAATACGGGTGGTATGAATTCGAAATAGTGTCTAGAGACTCGCGTCTTGATCTGTGTGGGACGGAATCGACGACTCTTCGATGATCTATTGGTGCATGTGTAGCTGTGCCTCTCATGATCGTTCCTTGACTATAACTCTCTCTTATTTCTAGCATGGAGCCACACGAAGCTGACCTCTCACGATCTGATACTTGATAGAGAGGGGAGCCGTGGGAAGAATGGGAGAAATGTCTTGAGGAATTCGCCGAAATCATGTGAGCATTTGTAGGATGGTGATATTTACAAGTTGAACCATATTTGCATCTTCCGTGATTAAGATAATAGATGCAGTGAGGTTGGTTGGGACGTTGGGGTAGCAAAAGTCCAAGCTCATTAATGTTCTGTATGTCTTGTGTAGGTGGGTGGAGATTTGAATTGGAAGACTTTGATGTCGTCCCTCCAAGGGGAAAGGGGTTTTGGCTCCTTGAAATGCCTATCATGTGTGCAGGATGGTTAAATTTACAGGTTTGGCCAAATTTGCAGGTACCGTTCTTAAGGAAGTATTGGCACAGTGGCTCATCTGGTCGGATTGGGAAAGGTGGCTCATTGGGGTCAGCAGTTTTCACACCACCCAAAGGATGGTGGTATTTGCAAGAATCTCCATACTTGCACCGTCCTGTGCGGAGGAAGTCTCTGCAAACGGGCTCGCCGAATCTTTGTGGGTAATGGGCCATCTTGTGTTTTCGTTCAGCGGTGGGAATGAAGTGGCTGCTAGTTTTTTGAGAATTCTCAATGAGAAGAAGAATTGAGAATATGCAGGAAGAACGTGCTTCACCTAGTCTTAAATCTGTCTAGGTGGCCTTGAAAGTGATCTTGGGAGATGCCCTGTATGGAAATGTACGTTTGTAGATGTACAATGCTGGTTGATATCTCCGAATCTGGCTGGAAAAAAAGGATAACGGGAGAGATGCGGTGTGTTTCAGAAACTACTACACGTAACTCGCGCCCACCACGCTTCGAATCAGACTACGCCGGGGTTCGATTTTTTTGTTTCTTGATCAATCTAAGCGGGTACTAATACTGTGTCGCTTTTGTTGGAGGTGTGTGGTATGAAGATTCGGAATGTGGTGATGGTGATGGCGTTGTCAGGATAAGGTAACATACCGAACTGTTCTAATGAATCTGCTGTTAATAACGCTGCGTCGTTGGGAAGCGTGAAGAACACAGAACAAATGGCAAAATGCCATCAAAAGTACGAGTATTCAATAATTGAAAAATGCGGCAGTCAATATAATTTGTATTCAGTTATGTATATATTATATATATGATCGGAGGAAGTAATAATGCCCTGCCACGCGCTTGCCGTTGGAGAGCATTCAAGGCGAGAATCTGGGATTGATGACTGGCGCGCGACACCGCGACGAACTTTGAAATTTTGAACGAAAAACACTTGTTCGCATCTCAAGAATCTTTTTTTGAACCTGTACCCGTACTGTACTGTAGGTTTACTCCGACTCTCGTACCTTTAGCAATGTCCTGTTTAGGCGACGCTTACAGTATAGAGTAGGAATAATGGAAGTAAAAGGGACTGCGTACATGTAAATAACTTCAAACTTGGAATGATGAATTTCCCCTACATTGCTTTTCGTTTAGTTCATACTACAATATATCCATTTCTAAAAATAAGTCTGGACTTCATTCCTCTTGCCGAACTGGGGGCCTAACAATCGTCCAAGTCAATGAGCAATCATTGGTTTTGGAGTGATTTTGAACTTGATAAACGTTTGCAGGAGGAATATGAAACATGTCCCCTTTTGAGAGTAAAAACCTCCGTGCAGTCTTTGGATCAAAATTTCCCCCGTTTAACTCAGGATCTGCTAATGCTAATTCCACCGATTTCGGTTGACAATCACCAACATTAAATATTTGAAAACACGGCCCTACACTCTCCTCGGCCTTGATTCCCAAAGGCGGGAGCTCCAAACAACCAACGATATATCCCGCATTATTTTCATCTGGCTCGGCATTGAAAGCCTGACCAGCTCTTCCTGGAATCTTGCTATCACCTTTTTTTCGTTTCTTTAAAGGTAACTCATGCAATTCCATACCTTCTCTGTAGCAAATTATCTCTTTGAAATGAAAGAAGTTGAATTAATGCATCGTGTGCCACGTTATTGCAATGATATTTGGTTTATGGACTTACTCTGATCAAGGCTTGTTTCTTTTCCATCCATCCACACTGGCGCCGTGTCCCCATCGTTAATGTTGAATTTCTATGATTTTCGTCAGATTTAGTAAGTTTGTCTTCTCATTAGCAATTGAATCGCTAAAAACCAAAAAGTTCTTACCTTTCGCAGCTTTCTGCTATCATATGGTGTAATCTCGTTATCCCCTTTTTGTTTACGTGATTTGTTCTTCCCCTTACCATCTTCATCTTCATCGTCACTGTACACTTTCCGTCTCACTTCTCGCTTCTTATATGGTGTAGGTTCTGCCTGTTGAATACCTGCAACCATTGGCATATCCCCAAATACTTCAGCCATTGAACCTTCCTCGCGATTCGCCTCATAAAGGACCTTTTCGTTCTTCCAATATGCCAACGGAGGAAATTTTCGTCTTCTCGATCTTCGAACGTTGCCGTCGTCATTATTCTCTAATTCGTATTCAGTCGCTGGGATTGTGGTGTATTCTCGATTTCCAGTGGGGTAGCCGGTGTTGAATGCGGTGGATATTGTGACCTTCTTTGGACGACCGCGTTTCTTCTTTGCTTTCTTTTCCTTTGGTGTGTCTAACTCTACTGATTTTTTCTTTTTGCTATTATTTGTCTTCCTTCTGTCTGTATCTTGACTACTTTCACTACTGCTACTGCTGTTATCATCTGCATTTAATTCGGGAGATTTTTCTTTTCGTTCTCGAGCATGAGATTGTCGAGAGGAGGGGGGTGATGGGAGTGAAGGCGATATTGGGTCGTCCCTGAGCTCAAAGCCACCAACATCATCTTCGCCGCCGTCACTGTAATCGTCGTGCTGCTGAAAGCTCTGCTCGTTTTCATTCGGAAGATCACTGCTATTATTGGCTTTGGTCTTTGTGTTGAAATTGCCATCACCATTTTCTTGAAGAGAAGCTTGGTTAGCGACGTCTTCTATATTATCCTCCATTTCGTAAACTTCTTGTTCCATTAATGCTCTACGATCTATGACCTCTTTTGCAACGGTATCTTCGCGGACGGGTGATAAGCCATAATCATTGTTCGTTGAATTATAATCATCGCCATTGTCGAAGTTTCCACTATCTTGATCAACTTCTCTGTTATCAGTTTCGCTTTGGCTTTTAGCAGCGCTTTTGGGGGTAGGCTTTGCTGCCGGTGTTGGTGGTATTGTAGACGCTCGACTTAAATCAGAAGGACTATAGACAGCTGATCTAGATCCTCTTCGCTTTTTATGCTCTTTTAACTCTCGAAACCTTTCGTTCAACCATTCTGGTGATTTATTATCATCACGATCCCGATTACTTTTCTTTTTTGAATCACTTTCAAAGCCGTCGCTACCATCAGATTGCGAACCTACTTTGAAGTTTGGTTTCATGGCAGCCTGGTTTTTCTCGAATTTTTGTCTGGCTGCTTCGAGCTCCAACCTCTTCTTTCGCTGCTTTTCTCTCTTCTTTGATGCTTTTCGATCTTGCTGCTGTATTCTTACAAGTTCTTCATCGTCGCTGCTGTCTCTGTCGACATCTGTTTTCCGTTCCTGTGTTATCGCCTCTTTAGCGGCATTCCAAAAGGGCGAATCATCTGCAAATCCATCATCACCGCGCCCCGTCCGCTTTACTGCTATACCAAACCGGCTCGATCTCAATATTGATGAAGGCGTCTTTGCATCAGATTTCTTCTTTGCAGATTGTTTCGTATTACTTGGGGTAGGTGCAGGTCTCGTTCTTTGCGAAGATCGGTCACTAGGAGATGTAGACTTAGGCGAAGACTCCTCGCTATTAGTCGTTTTTAATTTTAAACTTTTGGGCATTTTCTTTCCTTCCTTTCCAAAGGAATACCGCGGCATGAATACTAGACCCTTAATGAATGCTAGGAGCCGTGGTGTTTCGGGCCTGAATGCCGCAGTGAAAAGATCTTGTAGATCTGAGAAAGGTTACCGGCGTGATAGTGGAGGTTGATGTTTTTCTTGTTGTCCTGTTGTCCTGCGCCATTTTCGCCGTTATCAATCTGGCTGTTGGTTGCGTGAGTACAGTATGTATAAAAGATAAAAGTAG
>Ga0209712_10003944_pt1 | contig 11929 bp, 9 predicted proteins | sample ArcOceMetagenome_FD_187443 | JGI IMG/M metagenome (GOLD analysis project Ga0209712, IMG submission 187443) | Marine eukaryotic phytoplankton communities from Arctic Ocean - Arctic Ocean - Greenland ARC118M Metagenome (SPAdes) (version 2) | ecosystem: Environmental > Aquatic > Marine > Oceanic...
GTGGTGAACTATTAAGCTATGGCGCTCTTGTGCTGGCACATACTGCCTTGAATCAAGCTTGAATGTATGCTATACCAATACTACACGCACACCTACTAAATCAATTGAAAAAAAATGTAAAACAAATGTATCATGTATCATGCTTCCGGTAAAAAAGTTCCGTCATGAAATACATGAAAACTACGAATCACAAACTGTAGGGTTGGTCAATGTACTTGACTGAACTCCAAAAAGGAAATGATAGATTACAGTATGAATATCAGTTACACGTACTGTCTGTAGGTCTAAAACTGTGGTAGCAGTCAGAAAGTACGAGTAGGATAAATAAAATCCGCGTAATGTAATTAACCCCGTATCTTGACACCTTTTCTTCAACCTTCTTCCTCGATCTGTGCCGAGCGATCCGCGATCCGTGCCGAGCGACGCGACACGTACCTCGTAATTTTTTAAAAGCACTGATGGTTGATGGTATTTCAAATTGAAACTGAATACTGATTGAAGCAACAGTAGTACTCTCTCGTACACGCCCACTTCGTCAAAACTTTGATTGAAAACGAAGCGATGAAACCAGCAATTACAAGCGTTGTGATCTACGTTCTATTCAATATTGAGACATGTGCTTCATTTGGCCAATCTGCGTTCAAAACTAGTCTATCAAGAGAAGCAACATTTGCTGTCAAAACAGTCAAAAGAGATATTTCTTCTCTTGGACAATGGGCAGAAGCAAGCAAAATCAAGATCTCTCCTTCAGCATCTGTCACCTCGGACTCTGGAGAGAACTATGGCATCACTCTGGATAAGTCCACTGAGAAGTATGAGACTATCTTGAGTATTCCAAAAGAGCTAGTTTTAGATTCAGAGCACATCAGAAAAGAGTGGTTTGAACATTTAAAGCCAGCTCTTGACAATATTAAGAGCTTCGGTCTTGATGAATCCACCCTTAACTTTATTCTTTTAGTTAAGATCATATATGAGCAAAACCTCGGAGAACAGAGTGTTTGGTGTGAATGGATCGAGTCGCTCCCACAGTCGTTTGATACTGGCGTTTATATGGACGAAGTGGAGTCGGACTGCCTCCCACCATTTGCACTCGCCTTAAAGAATTTTCAGGTCCAACAGCTAGAAATCTTTGAAGACTCATTTGAACTTTTGAAAGGAACCCCTATATATGTTGACGGTGTAACTGGTGACTTAATTAAATGGGCCTTCAACGTTGTGATGACGAGATGCTGGAGATATGAACAAGATTCTGACGATGATGATATAGTGAGGCCTATTGCAGTACCATTTGGGGATATGTTCAATCATAGAGAACCTCCAAATGTCATGGTGAAAGATGCTGACTCCTTTGATGCCGTTGAATTTGTTTTGTCTGAGGACATTGAAGTACCCGAAGGCGAAGAACGTGGACTTTACCTTTCCTACGGTTTGACAAATCCTCATCGTTTCCTCATAGTGTTCGGATTTTGTGATGAAACGATGCCAGAGGTATTTAGCCAGCTGCTTTTCTCAAAACCAACTCCTGAGCTCATCAATCTTGGGTGCGAAGATAGATCTAGAATAGTTTATCGTACAGCTGATGGGGGCGTTTCAACTTCAGTATGGGACTGTATATTGTACACTCTTTTAGCACAGGTACCAGAGGAACAAATCGAATTCTACACTGCACATATCGAACAAAATTTAGAAAAGAAGATGACGTTTCACAAAAAGTACGCCCTCGAAGAAGCATTGACATTGAGGAATCATGTAGAAGGCACTGCAAAGGAGTTCAAGGATTTGGTGACAAAAATTGATGCAATGGATGAGGCAGAGCGCACTTCTCATCCCCGCCTTGCGATGATTCGTCGCCATAATCATTTTTTGTATCGCACCTTTGATAAAGTGAGGCAGAGGATAGATCAAAGGGCGCAGGCTGAGGTGCAAAGACGCAATAAAAAATAATGCTAAATGCTACTATTGAATTCATGAGAGAACAAGGTTTCGGTATTAAATTCCAGAGCGCCGTCACAAAAGAGATCTTCCAACTGTCGGGATTCACTACGTCGACGATTGCGAACTCGTACAATCCAAACTCAAGGTAGAAGACACCAATTCTGATATGCAACGATGGTTCACGGACTGGGAAGGACTGATTGACTCGTAAAAGCAACATTTTTTTTACAGTACAGTACAACAGTAGTACAACTTCCATAATCTTGAAATCATTGAGTTATTAATTTTTAAAATAATAAAAAAATCATACGACAGACTTTCGAAATTCTCTTCGTGCAGCTCGACAAAGATACACTCTAGAGGGTATTATAGGATAGGTGGGATTTAGCGCTTCTCTTTGCGCTCCCAGGTTCTCTGTTTACTGTAGTGCTTCTCTTTGTGCTCCATTTTTTCTTTGGACTCAGCTTTGTGAAGGTGGTTGTCTCCATGGCGTATCCGTTATTTTACAAAATTTGTGTGAGGTGTCTGCAAATGAATTATTTTTAAACGACTGAAATCCCCGAAATAATGTCAAATGGGTTCTCAACGCATGAGGGGGGTTCGTGCAAGAAATCCTACCGTGCCACTGTAAAACTTGTACTTGTAGCTGGCGCTCCTGTAACGAGTCCCGTAGCGGGCATGCTCGCTCAAAAAAGGTACTAACTGTCCACACAAGAAAAAGAATTGCTACTCCATAAACTGTACGAATCAAAACTCAAAGCACGAAAGCAACAACTAAGTCACTGAGAGATCCTTGTAACCTATATATTGATAACGAATGTGCCAAATAAGGACTCAAACACAGTCAGGTAGTAGGAAATCCAGTCTGGTAGTAGGCAAGACGTCAACAAATACCACAGTTGACAGACCCCGGAAACTTCAATTCTCAACAATTGAGGTTCGCGAATATAACAGAACTCTTGGTGATAATCCAGCCTGCACATGCGGACCGCCAACTCAGCTTGACTGGGACTACGCGGTGACGTGTAATACCACCCTTGACGAATACGAAAAGAACCGAGCTCCCCTGAAACCAAGGGTAGAGCTGCATCTGACACCCTTTATGAGACGCTATGCAATGCATAATGACTTTGGCTTCAGCCATGAAGAAATCACTAATTCCTGTAAGGGTATTCAGAAGATAAGGAGACAGAGACAGCGAACTAAAGGAATGAGTGTCAAAATGGAGAAGAGGGTAGTAGCTTTGACAAAGTTGTTTAGGAGGGTCAAGAATAATTTCCGAAGAAAGAAGATTCATTACGGTGTAGGCGCAATTGAAAAATCCTAGTCTTGGAGTGATTATGGCTACTGTTGATGGATATTGATATTGATAACTTTACATGTGTATACTAAACTGGTTTCAATGAATGCAAGAATGCAAGAAACCTGTGCCTAGCTTCTCACTCCTCTAGAGTCAGAGAGAGAACTAACAAAGCACCATAAACATAAATATTCACTTTTGTGATACCATATTTACTGCACCAAGACTTGATACAAATGTGATTAGATATAATACTGGTTTCTATGAATGCAAGAAACCCGAGCTTCTCACTCCTACAAGTGTAGTTTCAGAGTGAGAACTATTCAAAGCAGCATAAAAATAGATATTCACTTATACAAAATATTGAAATGCGTTTGTGTGTGGAGTTTGGTCCTACGGTACAGTACATACTATTCGATGCCGCCCAAAGGTGCGCTCATTGAAGATACTTTTGTACGAGTACGAGTACATACAACAACAAGAAGAAGATGAAATATTGACGTTATTTTACATGGACATTCTGAATTCATTCAAGTACTTTCATTAATTCAACTAAAAACTTATTTCATTCAACATGCCGTTCTCCCAATTTTGGCGGGAACGAACACTGCTAACACCCGGAAACAAACTTGACAATCAACAGACGACGAAAGCTAACGCGAGAGGAAGCAAACAAAACCTAACAAATGAAAAGCAAATCAATGCTAAAAACCTCCGATCTTCTCCGACTGACTCGCGTTGAAATATTTTTTTTGGCATCAATAACAAACGGACTGTTGCTCCACATCTAGCAATGCATATAAGCCTTATATTTTCAATATTTAGAAAGCAAGTCATTCGTACCACCTGACCGGACCAAGCCTCATCCATTATTACTGGCAACATACCATTTCGAGCAACATGTGGGGAATGGGCAGCAACTCGAATAATGCCAGTTTCAATCGAGATGACGCGGAGCACCAGCAACAAATGGCAGCGGCTGCAGCCGCCCAAATGGCCCAACTCGCAGAACACCAAGCAGCTCAGCAGCAAATCAATTACAACAACAATGGCGGAGATTACTACAATAACGTGAATCCTTACCAAGCAGCATACCATCGACAGGATATGGCCGCCAGTAACGCAATGTTGGAAGAGCGCCGGAGGGTCGAAATGGCCCTCGCGGCGAACGCCTTACAGGAGCAGGAGGCGGCGCATTTGAGACAAGCGCAGATCCAGGCTGCTTACGACCGCGAGGTTGCGACTTTGGCGGCCAATGAGCAGCTAGCCGGAATGAGAAGAAACATGATTGCCCAGGAGCTGGCCGGGGCCGTGCGGGACCTTGGGGTGCAGTCCAACTCTAGTAATTCCATGATCAATCAGAGGTCGCAAATGGATTATCTAGGGGAGACAGTGCGGCAGGAATTGATGCGGTCGAATAGTGCTTCTAGTAGTAATAATGCTGAGGGACACGATTCTGCTGTTCAGTCTGTTCAACGAGTCTCTTCTCCTTGTCCTTCCATGTCTGGCTCACGGGCGGGTACAACTATGGATTCGTTGGCGACAGCAACATTCGATAATGATGCTCAAACGCCTCCCGAAGAAGAGTCATTTACACCGCCGCCGGATGAAAATACAGAGCCAGTGGAAGAGCCAGTTGAAGTCAAGCCCAAGGAGGAAGAAGAACCAATTCGTCCTCCGACTCCGCCTGCTTCTTCACCTCCAAAACAAAAGAAAAAGAAGGCCACCCCTAGCTCCTCTGCAAAGAGAACAACCAAGAAAACTCCTTCAAAACGGACACCGAAAAAAACCGAAGTGCCGCAACTCATCTTTGGTTCGTTGCCTGCCTTGAGGGAGACCGTTCCCGAGATCACTGAAGACGAGTATGTAAATCTTGACCTGCTCATGGATCAGTTCTGTAAAGTACCGCTTCTAGCTGAATTCTCCCGTCCTGTATCTCTTTTACACCCCGAGCTCACACCCCTCTACAAGAAGGTTGTGCAAAATCCTATCGATCTGGGAAGAGTCTGCCGCGCTATTCGAAGGAGGCAGTACACCAATACTCGCCAGGTTTGCATTGACGTATGGAGGATTTTCTCCAATTGCGTCAAGTACCATACTCATCCCATTACTAGGGAAGGTGCCATTCCTAGTTTCATCAGTATCGCGAATCATTTGAGAGAGTATTTCAATGCACTTTGGATGGAGTATATGATTCCAAGTGAAATACCTAAAGCTGAGAATGAAAAAGATCCCATTACGGTAGCGTTGCAACACTCCGATGAAAAGAGAACTGAGATTAGAGCCGAACGTGAAAACAGCGTGACTGCAGTTGTACTTAGTTCCAAACTCATTGAGAAGGCTAGCGATGCGATGGTCAGCTTTGTCCAGATGGAAGGCAGAGTAGATGCGTTGGATAAGACTTCAATCCTGGAAGGTTTGGATGATGAAGGCGAAAGCGAAGCTGTTAACGGTGTCTTTCAGGCTCTCTCTGGGATGGCAACACGTTTGCGTGAAATTGCTCACAGTGAATATGAATATACTGTTGAGTCTTTGAATAATGATTTGAAGAGATGCTATGGAGATGAAATCTTTGATGGGTATCCTTGGCTTAAGGTCAAGTTTGCAAAGAGATTCGACCGTATGATTGGAAAGCTGACGGTTCCAATCAATGAAGTCAGTTGCCGGGGTGTGAATCAGTCTAGCGTGTGGGGATGCATGGCTGCAGCTATTTGGGCCAGGGAAAATACGAAGAAGCCATACTGGCCAGCTCTTGTATTGGGAATTATGGCGCCTGATGATCAAAGAGAGGACTGGCATGTCAACTTGACGTTGAGAAACGAAACTCGTCTCCCTGAAAAGTTGCGGACCGGATTACAAACTGGGAAAAAGAAATCTTTACAAGCCATTCAGCGTCAAAATGAAGGGAAGGCTGAACGAATGAGTTATTTTCTCGTTGAGTTTTTGGGCACTCATGAGTTTATTTGGGTAAGGGAAGCAGATATTGTTGAAAATTTTGATCCAGAGGAAGATGTGAATCAACAAATGGCATCTGTTGGGAATATTACCAAGAAAAAGAAGACGTCTTTGCGAGGTCAGACTGCAGCTAATGCGCGCATGCTTCAAAAAGCGACAGATGAAGGAAGGTGGGCGTTGGAAGAGTTTGAGATCGTGCTGAATGATCCATGTGGTGACCAAATGGAAGATATGATCGATGACGAGGAAGAAGATAATTATTCTTTCGCAGTTCTATGTGAATCCGACGACGAGGCTGATGAGGTCGATAGTGGTTCGAACAAGAAGAGCAAAAGCAGTAGCGATGTCTACGAAAGCCCTACTGGACTCATCACTAGTATTGATGAGATCAATGAGCTTATTGCAACTGATGGAAAGGTCGATTATTCCAGTGAAGGAAGAAAGGTTGCAAAGAAAAGGGCTGCTGCGTTGAAGAAGAAGCTAGCTGCTGAAGCGAAAAAGTCTGTTCAAAAGAAGGAGAAGAAAACTAAGCCGCCGAAGAGTTCATCCAAATCAGACAAGGGCAAGGGCAAAGGCAAACAGCAAAGTGACGCAGAGTTCAAGAAGGAACTGAAAGAACTTGAAAAGCGACGTAAAAAGCGTGGGCGTGAACGTGATCGTGTTCTGAAGGAGTCAGAGCGAAAGGCAAAGAAAATGAAGGTTGACGGGAATAGTACAATGATTAGAAGAGGAAGGAAACTTGGTATTGCAGACAAGAGGGGACGTGCGACTCGCCTAGTCCGGGGATATCTCAATACAGTTGCTACAAGAGACAATCTCAAGGGTCTTGGCCTAGGAGGTGTATCAACTCTTCCTGCTGCCAATGTCGACGGATCTGGTTTGCTAGGCCTTGCTCTCGCTTTCCGAGCAGCTGCTGGAGAGGTGAATATGCCAAACACTGATGACAACCCTTCCAGCGTGAAGCCATGGGATCACATTGATGTAGATGGGCCGTTAATATCAGAAGAACGTTGCGAAAACTTAGAAAATCAAATCAAACTATTGGAAAGTGCGCTAGTCAAGTTGGATGCGGTTGACGAGAGAAGAAGGAAACTCATTGAGAAGGCGGAAGAGGATAAGATTGCGTATGATGAAGCTTTGCACAGTTCTGAAAAGGACGCACGGCAAAATGATATGCCAAAGAGGAAAGTATCTGTGAAAAGGAAAATCAGTGTAGATAAGTCAGAGGTAAAGAAAGAAGAGGATGCCGGAGAAGACGAAGCTGCAGGGAAAGAAGATGCATCGGATGTAAAGAAGAAAGATGCTTCGAATAAGAATGCTAACGAGGAGGTTGACGATGAGCATTCGGAAGACGGTGTGGAAGCAGAGGCTGTGGAGGAGGATGCTGAAGCTGGGGACAATAAACATGATTCTGTCGAAATGAATGTGAAAACCGAAGCTTCGGAAGACGGCGCGGAAGCAGAGGCTATGGAAGACGATGTGGAAGCAGAGGCTATGGAAGATGAGTAGACAAATAACGCTACTGAAGCTGTTGTAATCTAAATAAATCTGTGATTGAATATACCATACATTACTAAGGGCTATGTATCAAGAATCAACTATTGAGGGATGGAAACTCTCGTAAAAGATAGAATACCAACGACAAGGAAAATCTCTTGCTCGAAACTGAGGCATTGTAAAATAGATTCCTCAGCAGAGGTCTACCCTCTTCATCTTCTAGAAACGATTGGGATGCTCGTAGGAGCTGATGTAAATGCTCCCAATTACCAGAATTTATGCCCATGATGAGGAGATATCTCTTGGCTCTATTATCGCGCATTAAATCCCAACTCTCTGCCAATATATATTTGAAGGCGTCTTCGTCGCATGCCCATTTTTTTCCAACACATTGACGCAATATGTCAATCTTTCTCTCGCTCTCTAATTTGCTGAATGCAAAAGTGAAAATTTGTCGAAGTCCATCGTTCCACTGTCTCTTCAACTCAATCGAAACTGACAGAATATCACCTATTATGGGCAAAGATGGTGCAGTATCAGCATGTATTGTTGTCATCATCAACTGCAAACCATTTTCCCACCCCAATCCTTTTCTGTTCGCGATCTTTACATAGCATACTTCTAGCTCGACGTTATTGAGGTCCACGATCTGGTTAAAATCTCGCTCTGCGTGGATGTCAAAGTATTGCTTATCTGCCGCAAGAAGCAAAGCTTCCAATGACTTCTCCAAGGTCAAAGGATTTCTGCAGGCTTCTAGTATTGCCCAAAAAGCACTCTGTGGATCTATAGCGATGAAAGCCTTTACGACATTCTCAGGCGCAGGTTCTACTGCATAGTCTGGGTGATTGTAGCATGCATGCTCAAGTGGATACCATCCTGAATGTCTGACTCTTACTTCGTCTGGGTGACTTAAAACTCTTTGGTAGACTGCATTCCAGCCCTTGAAGTTGCGATGGTCAGCTACGAGCTCAAACAAAGTTGGCTCTTCATTTCTCTCATTCTTCTTGGAAAACCTTTTCTTGATAAACATCTTTTGCGCATCCTTCTTATATTCTTTTCAGTCAGGGCATTTTACATGGTGATGATGAATTCGCATATCCAGATGTTACTCGTAAATTCAAAATCTTTTGATGTGTGATTGAATGAGAAGTGGAAGTGAAAACTACATGATGATGAAAGTGAAGTCAGCATTGTCAGCAGCATAAAAAGAACATCCCAAAAAAAGGAAGCAAAGAAGAAAAGAAGAAGAAGAGATGGACAAGCACTCCTGGTACATATGAATACTCAGCCAAAAGAACAACTAATAATGACGATGATCAACGAAAGACTACGAACTGTATATTGAATATTGCTCAAGTATTTATCAGCTGCAACCCATCGAGCGACGCGTCTATTGAATTATATCATACCAATAGTACGTGTAGAAGAATTCCAACAAGTAAGAACAAATGATGGACAAAATTTTCGAAAGAGCTCGATCTTTCAACGAACGTCACGAAAGATTGAAGAAATATGTTCATACAGCTTGGAGAGTACCTTTACCAAAATGGGGCCAGTTTGCAATGGGTTGTCTCTACTTTACAATACCTGTAGTGGGAGGATGGAATGTGATGCAGTGGGCAATCTCTAGAAGTCACCAATCTATAGGTCCAAAGGGTGAATTATTAGAGATCAAGGAAGTGCAAGGCATAGGCCAGACTGCAACAGTCGGTGGAGAATCGAAGATAATAGGAGCTGGAGGTGTTGGAATGGGAGTGAAGCTTGCGACAAGTGATAAAGATGATCAAGAGAGAAGCAAAAAAATGCTGGCAAACATATTGAAGCAATCTAGGCGCCGGAAAAGATTAGAGCAGCAAGAAGCACGGAAACAAAATGCAGTTGAGGGTTGAGGAATAGAAACATGAAGTACCATTGGCAGGCATTTGAATTCGTATTTTTGTATTTGATCGCTTTACAGTAGAGTAATTACATACGTAAACTAGAAGACCATATACATCAATATGCCGCCTAACACTAAGTATTTTTCTGAAGTCAAACTTGAGTTCCATTTCCAGGGTACCGAGTACGTGTACACGTAGAGTGGAACACCTTGTGCTGTTTACGATCGCTTTGCAGAAGGTGAATTGTCCGTCATCGCTTCTGTTCAAAAACATTAAAATCAATCCTCCTGCATACTTTCACAACTCTATTCTCTATTATCATCGAACTGCCTATTCTGATAACTGATAAGACTCTATTTAGCAGCCGCAGCGAGGGTACTAATAAATAAAAATCCGGATTTTTTCGCGGGAAACAGATTTTTTAAACAAGACCCGCACTTACATAATACACCGCTATCGACGAGAGTATGTACCTGCTGTACAAGAACAAGAAACCAAACACTAGACCCATCGTAATTCGTACTTCACACATCGGATCATCTAGAAAGGAACCGAAGAATTGAACAAACAAGTACAAAGCACTAACGACAATTAATAGAGTATAATGAGTTTTATGGACAAAATGAAGAAGGCGAGCAGGTCCCTTGTGGATACAGGCGCGAAGACAATGCTTAAGGTGCGTTTTATCATCAACAACAACAACAACAACAACAACAACAACAACAACAACAACAACAACATCAACAGCAACAGAACTGATGAGCGTAGAAGTGTTGGCTCTTAGTTTTCAAATTGCAGAAATGGAGAACCAACGAATATTATTTTGATTTTCTGATTGAGTAGATTGAAGATTCTTGTGTTCGTTTCACCATAAGTGCACTAATCAGAATTCCCATTCTCTCACAATCTCAAAATAGGCCGATATAACCTTTTTGGAACGTGAAATTACTCAACGCAAGAAACAGTTTGGAGTTGAAGTATATGATTGCATGTTACTTCTCGAGGTAGATAATGATATGCCGATTGAAGAGAAGGAGCAGAAGATTCGTTTGGCTTTCGACCGCGCAAGAAAAGACATTGCGGTTATTCAAGCGAAGATCGAATGCAAGAAGGAAGAAATTGCGGTGTTGGAAGCAGAAATGGCAGCAGCTGCAAGAAAGGGAAATGATACTTACAAAATTCCACCTTCTAGTGGAAATGTAGTAATGTCAGGACATCCATCAGAAATGGAATATGGTTTGGAGTAATGTTGAAAATTGCAGTGAAATAGTTTCCGACGGGGCGGGATATGAAAGTTGATAGTTGTTGCGCACTGAAGCTTTTCTTCTGCATTCTAAATTAAATAGATTGTAAGTATAATTTTTTTGATCATTAGTTTGAGAACTACACGTACGTGTTCGTAGTTTGAATACGCGCTTATAATTTGTCATGTTTGCCACACGGCCAGCATGATATATTATTAATACGACAGCATGGCTACGGTTGCGTTCAAGCCTCGCATCAAATTCTAATTTGAATTTGCCATAATAGTGTTGTACATATAGTCGCCATATATCAGGTTCTGCATATGTAATTTCAATTCTGTCTTGTGCAAATGAAACATTGTCAAAATGAGGTCTGCAGATAAATCAACAAATTCATGACATCAGTGAGAACAGAGATTTTTTTTAAATTGTAAGAAATTGTTGTATCAGTAAAAAAATGTTCAACTCGACGAGATAGTGGCGTGAAGAACCAGCCTCGTGATTCTTTGCATTATTTTTTGTTCTTTGAAGCACCAGGTGATATTAATGAGAAGAAATACACGAGTGTCGGCAGAGAAATAATAGTCCAAACATCCGCAGATTGAAGATGAAAATCAGATAAAATGAATATCATTACAAATGAAAAGCTATGATACACAAGCGCTAGCGAAGCTACACCACGTACGTAGTGCGACCTATTAGGAGTGGTTTTCGTTTTTGGAACGGCAACATTTTCACGCAAATAAGATTGGCACCAGCTTGCTACACTAGAGATCTCTATTTTTTAATGGTATTTGTTCTTCATTATTGTCCGTGCAATTCCTCATCTTGTAAAGGGACATCGCTTGGCTTTGAAGGAGGGTCCCGTTCTAATTTTATTCCTCCCCCTCCCTTCCTTTTCTTTTTCACCTGGTTCAACTCATGTTGAATGTGTCACTTCGAGTTCGGAAAAGTGCGAAGAAGCGAAAGGAACAATCAGGAAGAGAACCTGACTGAGCGTTGATGTTCTTTTGACGCCTCGATATCTTTTGGAAGTCAATGATTCATCATAAAATCGATCCGACATCAAAACAAAACGCCAACGAATAACAACGACAACAAACCAAAATGGTAAAAAT
>Ga0209712_10003946_pt1 | contig 11929 bp, 7 predicted proteins | sample ArcOceMetagenome_FD_187443 | JGI IMG/M metagenome (GOLD analysis project Ga0209712, IMG submission 187443) | Marine eukaryotic phytoplankton communities from Arctic Ocean - Arctic Ocean - Greenland ARC118M Metagenome (SPAdes) (version 2) | ecosystem: Environmental > Aquatic > Marine > Oceanic...
TCCAGCCATGTGACCCAACGAATCATTAATTTGTTTGAATCTGTCCAAATCAATAAATATTACCGAAAAATTACTTTCTATATAACGTTGCTTGCTGGCAAGTGCCAGTTCGAGTCGACTATTAAATAAAACCCGATTTGCCAAGCCTGTTAGCGGATCATGTTGCGCGTCATGTTCCAGCTTTTTTTGTGCTTGCAAACGTTCTTCAATTTGTTTTTGTAAAAATAAATTAGTGCTGTTGAGTTCTTCTGTTCGCTCTTTTACTTCCTTTGCAAGTCTTTGGTTATAGGCCTTAATGGCATCAGATGACTGTTTTCGCCCTAATGCCACAGCAATGTGATGAGAAACAAAACGTAAAAACTCTAAATCTTTAAGGTTGTATTGTTTTTCTTTGCCGTAACCTTGAACGGCAATGACGCCACAAATTTCACCCTCAATAATCAGTGGAGAGCCAATCCATGAATTCATTTTTTGAGACATGCTTTCAGCCACTTTTACAGACAATTCTTTAGCTTCGCTTAATTGTTGTACTCGAGTAGCGTCTATCAACTGAGCGCTGCCATGCCTGATAACGTATTCAGTGACACCTAAACCCATAGGGCGAGGTTTAACTTGTGATTGCACTTCGTCTTTATAATAAGGAAATTGGAGAGTTTGATTATCATAATCTATTGTGGCGACATAGCAGTTAGGTGCACCAATTAAGCGTGACAAAGTGTCATGAATGGCAGAATAAAAATCATCCATGTCTCCATCAACAGAAGCTGAAAGTTCAGATATTTCAAATAAAGCCTGCTGTAAGGATTCTACTTTTTGTCTTTCGCTGATTTCCTCTTGTAATTCATTATTGATTTGTCTTAACTGCTTAGTGCGTTGGCGAATTGTTCTTTCAGTCAGCTCCCGACTTTTGACTCTATCAACACAGTTGACTATGTGCTGAGAAACAAAAAGTAGTATTTCTAAATCTTCATGGTTGTAACGAATCGACTCATCATAGCTCTGTACAACCATTGCACCTATTACTTGAGTGCCACGTTTCAACGGTATACCAATCCAATCGACAGGGTCTGCGCCTAAATTTTTTACAGATATATTGGCATCGGCAAGTTGCTGATGATAGGTTTCTTGGGTTAGAAATAGATGGTTACCCGTGCGAAGTATGTAACCAGTGATACTATTTTTTAAGTCGTCAGCTTGTGAAATTATTTGTTCGTCGAATTCGTCAATAAAATAAACTAAATCAATAATGTCTTTTTCTTCCTCATAAAAAGCAACAAAGAAGTTTTGAGCTGGCATTAAGTCGCCAATGATTTCATGAATGGCGGGGTATAGGTTGGATAACTCATTAATTGAACTTGCTAGTTCTGAAATATCAAATAGCGACTTTTGAATGGATTCAGAATGTTTGTACTTTTTTGTAATCTTTTGCAACTGTGGAACAAGCTCTCGCAGTTCCTGTAAAGACAGCTGATTGGCATTATTTTTAGATATCATTGGCTAAATTAATGGTTAATTAAATTATAACAAATACAAAGGTCAAAAATCTAAAATAAACTATTCAGACTAAAAAGACCACCTCATAGTGGTCTTTTTTTTATACCAGAGTTCAAGCTGCTTTTTCTAAATCTAGATACCTTCAATCATATGTTCGATTGCCGCTTTAATGTCATCATTTGAACAATCGCCGCATGTTCCCATTGGTGGCATGCCACGTATACCATCGATTGCATTTTGCCAAACCGTATCAAAACCCTGTTCCATGCGAGGAGCCCAATCTGCTGCATCTTGTAATTTAGGTGCATTTAAAACACCAACACTGTGACACGCAATACAAGCTTTGGCGTAAATTTCTGAGCCTGTTCTTGGACCTAGAGATGCCAATTCAGCTTTTGCACCGGCTACATGGACTTTGCCAACAGGCTGAATACGAGCCCTAATGTCATCTTCGCTCATTTCTTGTGCTTGTATTGCCGAGACACTAAAAACACCCATACATATGCATAAAAATACTGTTAATTTCACTATATTCTCCAAATCAGGCTTTGTTTACCTAAAAAAACTGGGACAGATTATAACCACTAATATTTTGTGAACAACTATTAACTAACAAATCTAAGTGAATTCACATTTTTTGTTTAAACAATATAATTTTTAATTATTTTTTAGCATTCTAGCCTTAAACATGACTGATCTAATTTCTATATTCAGTGGTAACATTATGTTTAGTAAAATTCTTACAGAAGGGATCAATAATGGTAACTATAGCGAGCCTTTTTGGCATGTTGTTTTGTTTTGTTTTAACTGACTCAGCCTACGCTCAGCAACCAAATATCCTGCTCTCAGGCAATATTCAATCCTATAAGTCTCAACTTATAACTGATGGAATAGATATTCCTTGGGGAATGGCTTGGTTAGATGAAAAAACTATACTGGTATCCGATCGTAAAGGAGAATTGCGGGTTATCAGCAATGGTGTGTTATCACATGAAAAGGTTACAGGTTTACCTGAGCTTAGGGCACAAGGGCAAGGCGGTTTATTGGATGTCGCAGTTGATCCAAAATATGCTCAAAATAGTTTTATCTATTTGTCTTATTCTGGCCTAGAAGGTGAAGGTGAAGGTGCTCACACGTCAGTTTTACGCGCAAAGTTACAGGATTTCAAACTGACCGAACAAACCGTTATTTTTGACGCTGCTCCCAACACCGATAAAGGTCAACATTTCGGCAGCCGCCTAACATTTGATAAGCAAGGCTATTTGTATATTTCCAGCGGTGATAGAGGAAACCGTGACGTCAATCCACAACGATTAGACAGAGATGCAGGTAAGATTCACCGTATAAATAGTGACGGAAGTATTCCTAATGATAATCCATTTTTTGGACGAAAAGACACAAACCCCTCTATCTTTTCATATGGTCATCGCAACCCTCAGGGCATGGCAATGCATCCGGTAACCGGCGATATCTGGACTCATGAACATGGCCCTAAAGGTGGCGATGAAGTCAATATTATCAAATCAGGTGCAAATTATGGTTGGCCCGTGATTAGCTTTGGAGTCAATTATAGTGGTTCGTCTTTTACTGATCTGACTGAAAAGGAAGGTATGCAGCAACCTGCTTGGTATTGGGTACCCTCAATCGCTCCATCAGGCATGACCTTTGTTAGTGGCGACATCTACCCAGATTGGAAAGGTAAAGTTATAGTCGGATCACTCAAGTTTGCCTATTTAGTCGCACTTGAATTAGATGGTAACAAAGTACTTGGTCAAGAAATTTTATTTCCCGGAATAGGCCGGGTACGCAATGTGGTACAAGGTGCCGATGGGTATATATATGTGGCAACTGATGGCGCGGGGATATTTAAAATTGTACCAAGTAAATAATCTTTATAAAGGATAGGTCACATCAATAACCACTGATAATACTATTCCTACATTTTTCTTTAGTTCGTCTTTTTGATGAAATGCATATCGCTTTTTGTGCGTATCAATTGAAAACAACTTAGGTTGAATAGATAAGGTCATAAATTTATGTTCAGTGTATGAGTTCCAAATAGCAAACCTTTGCTGTTTGGATCACTACGATTTTATATAATTGGTAAAGCACTGCAGAATCAGTTTTGATAGTTCTTAGTATTTTTCTTGCCTTCAGTACAGCTTATTTACATTTGAACCACCCAAAACGTATTTAATTCCAAGAAAAGGTGCTGCGCCTTTTGGGGGGATTTCAAGAGCTTCTTTTTTCTATATCCGCTGCAGGTATATACTGATGACTAAAATAAAAGCTCGGTTTGTTACTAAATTGAGTGATTGTGGCAAGCCAATAACAAATGCCATAACTAATAAATATATTCGACACAAAGCCTGATCAGCATCCATAACTTGGTTGGTGTTTTTTCAGGGTATAAGTTCAAAAATGTTTATGGGACTTGGTAGACTAGGGTTGAGGGCAGGAAGTAACCGTCCAAAGTTGGATTAAACCAAACGAGGTAAGCATTATTTACCAAGCTCAGTTGCTGTCTGAGTTTCTTGTCAAGGCAAAGCAGACTGCCGTGCTTTGCAGCGCAAGGCACGGCAAAAGAGATACCCTTAAATGAGGTAATGTTGTTTCAGTTGGTGTTTTTGCCAACGAATATACCCGACGAGAGATCCCCACGTGTATCGCACACAAGAGGGTATAGATTAAAATTAAGTATTCCAAGTTGTCGAGGAGTATTTAATGCACCCTTAGCTCTTTTAGAGCGAAGTCCCTGAGAGTTTCCCCGTCAACTTGACAGTCGCGTTGCCAACTACTTTAAGCCGTTTAAATGATTGTTCAATTACTTCTGTTGTTGATGGTTAATTGTTCTATAATCGAAATCTTGGCTTTATAAAGGAATATTTTATGCCTGCTGCACCCTTACCTATTGACGAGCTTGGCCGTTTGAGAGCCTTGATTGACTTGGATGTATTAGATACTTCAGTAGAAGAAGAGTTTGAAGCTTTAGTTAACGTCGCCGCACTTGTATGTAAGGTCCCCATCGGGTTGGTGAGTTTAATAGACGAACAGCGCCAATGGTTTAAAGCTAATCGTGGCTTACTCGGAGTAACTGAAACACCCCGTGAAATGGCATTTTGTGCCCATACAATCCTCCAAGATGAACTGCTTGAAGTCAATGATGCCCTTCAGGACCCGCGATTTATTGATAATACATTGGTAACAGCTGACCCAAATATTCGATTCTATGCTGGGGTACCTTTGCGCCTCAGTTCGGGCTATAAAGTTGGTACTTTGTGTGTGATTGACAATCAACCTCGTGAACTTGATACCACACAACGTATGATTTTAAAGCAGTTAGCAGGAGTAGCGGTTAAGTTATTAGAAGCCCACAGCACGCTGAAAAAAGAACGCCATACTTTTGAAGACTTGTTTGACTTAAGTACTCTTTTGGTAAATAACGAGGCGCGATTTCGCTCATTAAGTGATGCTTCACCACTGGGTATCTTTTCAAGCAATGCAAAAGGTAGTTGTACCTATACCAACTTATGTTGGCAACAGCTGTATGACCTGAGCTTTGAACAAAGTTTGGGACAGGGCTGGCAAGCCGGTTTGCACCCCCAAGACAAACACAAAGTGCTTGACCAATGGCTTACCCATGCTGGTAGTAAAATAGAATTTGATAGTCAATTTCGTACCCGGCACAAAGATGGCACCGTTAGGTTTGTGCATGCGAGGGTAAAGCCCGTTCTGTCTGAGGGATCACAGGTTCTTGGATTCGTCGGCACAGTAGAAGATGTCACGTTCAGAGTAAAACAGACGGAAGCCACACGTAAAAGTCAGGCATTGTTAGGCGAGACCAGACGAATGGCCGTTGTCGGTGTCGGTGCCTGGGAAATGGATTTAATTGATAATAAAATTCATTGGTCAGACGAAACGTGCCGTATTCACGGTGTGCCTTGTGGTTATCAACCTAAGTTGGACGAAGCGATAAATTATTATGCGCCAGAGGCGCGTCCTGTTATTCAAGCTGCAATTGAACATTCGATTAACACTGGTGAAAGCTGGGACCTTGAGTTGCCCTTTATCCAAGCCGATGGTACGCCCATTTGGGTGCATGCCGTGGGAACAGTAGATTTTTCTGATTCTAAACCCATACGTCTGGTTGGAGTTTTTCAAAATATTACTGCACGTGTTAATCAGCGTAACCTTGTTGAAGATACTAACACACGCATGGCCCTCGCCACAGACAGTGGCGGTATTGGGATTTGGGAATTGAATCTTGAATCGGGTGTTTTACTATGGGACGAGTGGATGTTCAGGCTTTATGGTTTAATCAACGAGGAACAAGAAAAGACCTATGATCTATGGCTCAAATGCCTGCACCCTGAAGACAAGCAAACAACTGAACAGGCTGTCGATGATGCTATTGCGAGTCAAACCATTTTGGATACCGAGTTCAGAATTATTTGGAGTGATGGCAGTGTTCATAACCTGCGTGCCACCGCACGTATTATTTATGATGCATTGAATAATCCACAAAAAATGATTGGGGTAAGCTGGGATGTCACTACCCAACGCACACTCACTAACGAATTGGCCAAGCAACACCAGCTCATGCAGGTAACCTTAGAGTCGATTGGTGATGCCGTCATCACTACTGATGCAAAGGGCAATACTCAGTGGCTAAATCCGGTGGCCGAACGTATGACAGGCTGGTCGACTGAAGAGGCATTCGGTCGTCCCTTGGAGCAGGTGTTTTATGTTATTAGTGAAGATACGCGTACGCTAACCGAAAACCCCGTAGCGAGCTGTTTGGAACAAGGAAATATAGTGAGCTTAGCGAATGGTATGCTACTGATTTCACGGAGTGGCGACGAGTTTGGCATAGAAGACTCTGCCGCCCCCATCCGCAATGCGCAGGGAGACTTGCTGGGGGCCGTATTGGTATTTCACGATGTCACAGAGCAGCGGCGCTTAACTAGTGAAATGAGTTATCAGGCAAACCATGATCCGCTGACGGGGCTGTTAAATAGAGCGGCATTTGAAACTCGTTTACAAAGCTTATTGGATAAGACTCACGAAGATAAGTCCCAGCACGCTCTGATGTATATTGATTTAGATCAATTCAAAATTGTCAACGATACCTGTGGACACACGACAGGGGATAAGTTGTTGAAACAGGTCGCCAAAATTTTACGTGAGACCTTACGTTCCAGAGATACATTAGCACGTTTAGGGGGAGATGAATTTGGTGTTATTTTGGAACATTGTTCGGTTGAAAAGGCTCAGCAGGTTGGCATAAAAATTTGTGACACAATGGAGGTTTACCGCTTTTCACACGACAGTGGTCCCTTGCGTATTGGAAGCAGTATTGGATTAGTGGCTATCGATCATCATTGGTCTGACACCGCAGCTATTATGCAAGCGGCAGATACCTCCTGCTATGCGGCCAAAGACGCAGGCCGAAACCGTGTGCATACCTGGGTTGAATCCGATCAGGTGATGCGGAGCAGGCACGACCAAATGCAATGGGCAACTCAAATCGAAAGAGCACTGGATGATGATCACTTTACACTCTATGTTCAACTACTTGATAACTTAAGTGGTCATGAAACAGGCGCCCACGCTGAGGTGCTATTGCGCATGATTGATAGTGATGGGAATATTATTCTACCTAGTGTCTTTATACCTGCCGCTGAACGCTTTCATTTGGCATCAAGGATAGATCGTTGGGTACTAGTCAATGCCATCGATTGGCTAATGGCACGAGGTCCTGGCGATACAGAGATTGATTTGTTGTGTATTAATCTATCTGGACAATCGGTTGGAGATCGAGCTTTTCATTACTATGCCTGTGAGATGTTAAGTTTAGCCGGGCATTTACTGTGTGAAAAAATTTGTATAGAGATTACTGAAACAGCGGCAATAACTAATTTGGCTGATGCAAGTTTATTTATCGACCAGTTAAGTCATCTTGGGGTAAAAGTAGCTCTCGATGATTTTGGTGCGGGCGCATCATCCTTTGGTTATCTTAAACATCTGTCGGTTAATCTGCTTAAAATAGACGGGCAATTCATTACCGGTCTTCTTGACGATCCCTTAGACGATGTGGCAGTAAGATGTTTTATTGATGTGGCGCGAGTAAGAGGCTTAAAGACAATTGCCGAATGGGTAGATAAACCAGAGATACTAGCCCGAGTGCGGGCCCTAGGTATCGACTATGCACAAGGATTTTTATTGCATAAACCCATGCCCATTGAGCTTGTTTTACCTTCTTCACAACCAACTAAACCCGCAAAGTTGAAATTAGAGAAATGTTAATTGCCTAGAGGTTCGTGTTTCATATAGATTTATAGGAATGAAAGGGGGGGCGGTTGCTGTCACCGTTAGACAAACTGGTGGAGTTGTTGTCGACCTCAGTTACAATAAGCTGGAGTTTTGACATTGGTTGAGCAATGGTGATCCAAATCCCGGGAATTGATATCCAGTACCCGATAACCGAGTGTGTAATCACCCCACCCAGCCAACACGTCATAAAGCTCATCGGGGTGTGAAATGATAATCTCTTTCTTAAGAGAGTGTCCCCTCGTTCTCAAGCAATTCTATCTATGAACGCTTCCGCTCGTTTTAGCAAAGGTGTAACTTTCATGACGCTTATACGAGGGAGTTAACACGAGATCTCGCGTGAAACCCATTTTAGTCAACGGGTCACTTATCAGGCAGCAGGTGACAAATACGTTGATTTCCAGTCATATCATTTAGCTGAAAAAACAGTTCAATTTAAGGGCTAAATTTGTCGTGAGAAGCTGGCGTTTATTTCAGGCTGAATGAAATGCAACCGGCAAGGGGATGCTCAAAATTGTCGTAGAGATTGAAATTTATTTTCATTATTCAAAGTCAAGCCCGCTATTTTAGTTAGGGCAACTCTAGGTTGGTTGATACTCCGCCAATATTGACTTCAAGGCATTTGTGTTTATTGGTTTGGTGAGATATTCGTTCATACCTGCGTTAATACACTTTTCTCGTTCGCTATTCATGGTGTTTGCAGTTAGTGCGATTATGGGGATTTTGCTAGACAGTTCGCCAGCATCGCCCGCTCTTATGCGTCGTGTCGTTTCGTAACCATCCAGATTAGGCATCTGACAGTCCATAAGTATCAGGTCAAATGTTGACGACTGGAAATGAGTGAGAATAGTAACGGCTTCAAGCCCGTCGTTCGCAACATCTACGTTAATTTTTAGGCTACCCAAGATCGCAATCATCACCTCCTGGTTGATAAGATTGTCTTCAACCAGAAGGACTCGCAGCTTAGAAAAATCAGCTAAAGACGTGGTGGCGTGAATATTTTCTTTCTGGGCTGCTACGGGATCTGGAGTGTCGAGCTGAACAGAGAATTGGAAGACTGAACCCTCTCCCAATTTACTATGGGCTGTTATACCACCGCCCATCAATTCACAGAGCTGCTTGGTGATCGCAAGACCAAGACCCGTGCCACCGAAATTTCTTGTTGTCGACATATCTGCTTGGGAGAATGAGTCGAAAAGGTAGGGTAGTGAAGTGTCGCTGACACCAATGCCAGTGTCGGTCACCACCACATTTAGGTGGAGATGATTGTCGAGCGTATTCAAACCATATTGGACAATGATGCTGCCTGATTCCGTGAACTTGATTGCATTAGACAGAAGGTTGTTCAGAACCTGAGTGATGCGGTGAGGGTCGCCCACAACTTTTACTTGCTGGACATATTGCTTTTCAAGCTCGAACTTCAATCCTTTTTTGTTAGCCAGAAATCGTTGATCATGAATTAACTCAGTAAAAATCTGCTCTAAATCAAATTCCACCCGTTCGATAGTCAGTTCACCAGCTTCTATCTTTGAGAAGTCTAGGATGTCATTGATGATAATCATTAGCGACTCAGCGCTACGCTTAGCGGTTGATATAAAATCTTTCTGTTGTTCATTCATTTTTGAACGTGACACAAGTTCAATCATGCCAATGACTCCGTTCATTGGTGTACGAATTTCGTGACTCATGTTGGCCAAGAATGCGCTTTTTGCCTTTGTGGCCGCCTTCGACTCCTGCTCGTGTTGTATTGCAATATCTCTTTCTTGTTGGAGCTCCAGTTGTTTTTCTACCAATTTTTTTCGTGCCAGATGGGCAAACCAGCTAAGCAGGGTACTCATCGCCATAGTGAAAAAAAAGTGTTGGGTAGACGCCATTTCAAGTGTGATGTTGACTGTGATCCATCCTATCCAGTTGAACAGAATTGAAGCCGTCCAGTGGTGACGATTAGATAACACTATGCCTGTCGCGATAATAGTCACGAATATGTTGGTGGTTTGTTCTGGAGCTTCAGAAAACCATAAATGTAACAGACTGTTTGAACTAGCTATAAGCAATAAAAATAGGATAATCAGACTATGTTTTGCCGATGTGATCTTGGATGCTTTGAGTCCGATGACAAAACTCAAAGTCGCAGTCAATATGGTTATAGTACACATGATCCACTTAAATGATTCTTGTAGAAGAAAAAAGTGTGCCAATGTCAGAAAAAAATTGAGGATCGCAAAAAAATAGGCAACGGGCCTAAGCAGGTCCATCGTTTCATTAAAATTTTGGCTTTTAAGACTGTGTCGATTCAAAAGGAACAATCACTTAAATCTATTTATTCGGGTTAATTCTAGATGAATACCCTCTTATTATTGTCGAATACGTAACTAGAATACCCTGCTTGAATGAATTAACAAGTTGCCCGCGTTAAATACTCTGGATATTTGATTGAATTACGATGGGTCTTTGTATGATCTCAGTGCTCAGACTCGGAGTCGCAACTTTCGGTTACCGGCAAGGGCGCGAGGATTTTTATCACTTATGTATAAGATACTAAAAAGCCCCAAACATTTCTGCTCAGGGCTTCTAGAATAATGGTGCCCAGACTCGGAATCGAACCAAGGACACGAGGATTTTCAATCCTCTGCTCTACCAACTGAGCTATCTGGGCGTCAACTAATAAGTGTCTTTTCAGACCGCTTGATTCGCTGAAGATGCGTATTAAACGGATTTAGGCCTTTTAAGTCAACCCCTTTTTAGGGAAATATTGCAGATTGCTTATAGATTGCGCAAATTCGCTACTAAAACAGCTTAGTTCAGTTAAATGGTCACTTTAAAATTGGTCGATTTTAGCTTTTTGGCGGCACGTAACCTTGGATATCAGGTTCTTTGCCTTCAAATAAATAACCTTGCATTTGTGCTTCTAGGAATTCCCTTGCAGCTGGCTCCATCATGTTGAGCTTATTTTCGTTAATTAACATGGTTTGTTTCTTTTGCCATTCAGTCCATGCTTCTTTACAAATATTATCGAAAATTTTCTTACCTAGTTCACCTGGGTAAAGTTGGAAGTCTAGACCATCTGCTTCTTTTTGTAGACGTTGACAAAATACTGTTCTGCTCATAGTGTTTCCTTATCAGACTGGATATTTAAAATGATGTGTTGATTGTACTAAATAGTTTCTTGGTTGGCGCGGCTAATCCAACATTTTGGGGTTGAGTTAAGTCATACCACATTTGTGTATCTTCCATTACTTGTTCAACAGGGTGTTGTTTTAGGTGAAGCAAAACCGGTTGTATGTCTAGATGAAAGTGGCTAAAGGTGTGCCGAAAAGGAGTGAGTGTTTGTTGTTGGATGTCATCAAGGCCCAAGCTTGACGCTCGTTCAACAATTTGTTCTGCATGTTCAACTTCATGAAATCCCCATAATCCGCCCCATAGACCTGTTGGTGGGCGTTTGTAAATTAAAAGCTGTTTTTGCCACATGGGGATCAGCATTATGGTCGACCGTACCGGAATAGTCTTTTTCGGCTTTTTGTGGGGTAACTCTGCTTGCCGACCTTGCACACATGCTAAGCAGTTTGTGTGTAATGGACAACTGTCACAGTGTGGTTTGCTGCGAGTACAAAGTGTTGCGCCCATGTCCATCATGGCTTGTGTGTAATCAGCTGTTCTATGCTTTGGGGTTAACTGATCTGCATACTGCCATAAGTCAATTTCAACTTTTTTATTGCCAGGCCACCCATCAACAGCAAAATAACGGGCCAGTACACGTTTCACGTTACCGTCTAGAATACTGTGATGCTGACCACAAGCTAAAGATAAAATAGCGCCAGCAGTAGAGCGACCAATACCAGGTAAGGCGATTAGTTGTTGTAACTGTTCAGGGAACTTTCCGAAGTAATCATCTCTAATGATTTGCGCTGATTTTTGCAAATTGCGCGCTCGAGCATAATAGCCAAGACCTGTCCAATGGTGTAACACTTCATCTTGCGCTGCATTGGCCAAACTCATTACATCAGGGAATCGCTGCATAAAAGCATGGTAGTAGGGGATAACTGTTTTTACCTGCGTTTGCTGCAACATGATTTCAGACACCCAAACTGTGTAAGGGGTTTTATTT
>Ga0209712_10003950_pt1 | contig 11926 bp, 11 predicted proteins | sample ArcOceMetagenome_FD_187443 | JGI IMG/M metagenome (GOLD analysis project Ga0209712, IMG submission 187443) | Marine eukaryotic phytoplankton communities from Arctic Ocean - Arctic Ocean - Greenland ARC118M Metagenome (SPAdes) (version 2) | ecosystem: Environmental > Aquatic > Marine > Oceanic...
AAGCTTCGTCGTAAGGTTGCGGCATTTTTTGGTGACTTTTTTTTGCTGTAGAAAAAAAGTTACTGGCGTGTCGGGGCCACCCCCGACGACCTTGAATTTAAAACTTAAAAAATAAACTAAAAATCCAGAATATAAAAATACTATCAGATCAAGCTAAAAGAGTAGGCTTCTAGCTGTCAGCCCACCCCCGACATCTTGATTGAAAACTCAAATAAATAAACTAAAAAACCAGAATATAAGAATACTACCCGATAGAGCTTAAAAATTCAGGCTCGGAGTGCCGCTCTTAAGAGCTTAAAGCCATAAAAAACCTCTCCTATATCCACCCAAAAAACACGACCAGAAAAGCATCAACTAAACTATCCATCCCACTCCAGAATGACAAACCTCAACCCATTATCAAGCCGCTACCCACACAGCGAAGCGTCCATGCTGAATATTGGTCGATTTACCGTTTTTTTATATCACCTAAATCACCGAAAATCCTTATAATGCTCGCTGTATTTTTACACTGCGATACCGCTGCAAAGCACATAAACATTGATCGCTATGTCTGCCCTGGGGGGCGAATGTCCATTACCGAACATCAAAAAATTGCTCAAATTGTCGGCGACTACGTCGATGAATACACGGGCCTCCCGTTAAGCAAAACTCAATCGCTGGGAGCCATCGTTGTCAATGATGATTCAGCCACTATTGAGATCATTCTTGGCTATCCTGCCGCTGGTGTTGTTGATGCTATGGCCGAGGCCATTGGTGCGCTGGTAATTGCCGATTCTTCACTAGTGTCTGCCACTGTTAATATAAGCAGCCAAATTCAGTCGCGTGCTCGATCAAGCAAAATAGCCAGTCTTGACCCTGTAAAAAACATTATTGCTATAGCCTCGGGTAAGGGCGGTGTAGGTAAATCAGCAACGGCTTTAAATGTTGCCTTAGCGCTTCACCTTGAGGGCGCCAAGGTTGGATTGTTAGATGCCGATATCTATGGGCCTAGTCAACCACTCATGCTAGGTGTGCCTTCTGATCGCCGACCTGAAGTGCAAGAGCAAAAATATTTTATTCCTATTGAGGCTTATGGCCTTCAGACTATGTCTATGGGCTATTTGGTTACCGATAAAACGCCTATGGTTTGGCGCGGACCTATGGTCAGTGGCGCGTTAACGCAAATGGTTAATCAAACTTTATGGCAAGATCTGGATTATTTGATTATCGATATGCCTCCAGGTACTGGCGATATTCAACTGACTCTGTCACAGCAGGTGCCAGTCACGGGGGCGGCGGTTGTCACTACACCGCAAGATATTGCTTTGCTCGATGCTAAAAAAGGCATTGAGATGTTTCGTAAGGTTAATGTGCCTTGCTTGGGTATTATTGAAAATATGTCTACCCATGTTTGTTCTGAATGCGGCCATAATGAAGCGATTTTTGGCGACGGCGGCGGAGAGCGTATTGCCGATGAATATGATGTGCCGCTGCTAGGTAAGTTGCCATTGGCATTAGAGATTCGTAAAGGTTTGGATGAAGGTAAGCCGTTAGTGGCGGTTAGTCCTGATTCATTGTTGGCGAAGCAGTATCGCCATATAGCAAGAAAGTTAGCTGCACAGTTGTGTATTCCCGATGCGAATACTGAAGCAATGCGAGCAGGACCAAAAATTATTGTTTCTAACGATTAATGTTTTAGCGATTAAAATTATTAATATTTAAGAAGATATCCGTTTAATTATTTATGAGATCAAAAATATGACGATTAAATCCGATCACTGGATACGCCGAATGGCAGAAAACGAAGGCATGATTGAGCCTTTTGAACGTGACCAGGTACGTGAAAATAGTAATGGCGAGCGTGTTATTTCGTATGGCACATCAAGCTATGGCTATGATGTTCGCTGTGCAAATCAATTTAAGATTTTTACTAACGTTCATTCAACCACTGTAGATCCTAAAAACTTTGATGAAAAAAGTTTTATTGATGTTGAGGCTGATTACTGCATTATCCCGCCAAATTCTTTTGCGTTGGCAAGAACGGTTGAATACTTTCGCATTCCACGCAGTGTTTTAACGGTTTGTCTTGGTAAGTCGACTTATGCGCGTTGTGGCATTATTGTTAACGTCACGCCGCTAGAGCCAGAGTGGGAAGGGCATGTGACATTAGAGTTTTCTAATACAACAACATTGCCTGCTAAAATTTATGCCAACGAAGGTGTTGCGCAAATGCTGTTTTATGAAACAGATGAGATTTGTGATGTGAGTTACAAGGATCGTAATGGTAAGTACCAAGGGCAACGTGGCGTTACCCTGCCTAAGGCTTAATTGCCTGTTTTAAAAATCCCCATCAAAGTCCGTATTGTCGATTGATGGGATAGGCGTATCGTTACTCACTTCAAGCGTATCTTCGCTATTAAGAGTAGGGCTTACTACGTTGCCGTCGCTTGCCGTCAAGTTGCTATTAAGGTTCTGGTTAAAAGATCCGCTCTGGTTAAAAGACCCGTTTTGACGAAGCGTTGTTGGCACAAATGTCATCAAGCCGCTTGCGTTACTTTCCTTTGATTTCCAATTTTTAATCGCAATCACTGACGATTGATTGTCTTCCGTTTGTTCAATTTTTACGGGTACATAATATTGTTCTGGCGATAGCCAGATACGCGTAACCTTGTCTTTTTTCTCGCGCTTAAATATTAGCGATGATGCGCTGCCAAGTTTGGTTTCTATGACTTCTTGTTTTTCAAAGTTAAATGAATAGTGCGCTAACTTGTCATGATTGGCGACGGTGTAATTAAGTTTTTCGCTGTCTGGCTTTATCAAAAGGTCAATTTGCATTTGCACTTGATAAGAGAGCCTATCTAAGGTGTTTGGCTCTAGTGAAAATTGATATTTTTTATCCCCTTTGCTGGCGTTGATTTGCATATTTTCCCAGTCAAAAATAATATGAATGGGTTTATCGGTGCCCAAACCTTTACGCGTGTAGTGATAGCTAATAGGGCGTATTTGCTTACCGTCAATCAACTCAAATTCAGACCATTCATTAAGGCGCATCCACAATGCTTTTGCTTTCCAGCTTACTTTGTAGGTGTTATTGGCCGTGCTCTCAAATTTTCGTACGCCATTGACTTTGACACCGCGAAGCTTTGTTGTGTAGGTGGCTTCATACGGTGGCAGTGTGGTTGCAGTGCAGCCTAGCTGTACGCCAAGCAGTAATACAATAATGAGGCTGCGTAAGATAAGCGAAATATTGAGAGACAAAAACGAGGAATAGCTATGTTGCATTCGAGCTGCTTTGAGCGCCATGATTAGGAAGTGTTTCATTATCAAGCATTGCCTTTCCGTTGGTTAATGATAGCCGGCCATTAATAAACCAGCTGATAGCGCGGGGGTATATCCTATGCTCTTCGATCAGTACTTTTGCTGCCAATGAGGCGGCGTTATCATTCGGTTCAATGATAATGGGCGCTTGAATAATAGCTGGGCCACCATCGAGTTCGGGGGTAACAAAGTGTACGGTAACACCGGCGTTGCTTTCACCATCGTCAATAGCACGTTGGTGAGTGTTTAAGCCGGGATATTTAGGCAGCAGTGATGGGTGAATGTTCACTAATTTACCGAGAAAGTTTGTAACAAATTCAGGGGTTAAAATACGCATAAAACCAGCAAGTACTATTAAATCAGGATTAAGTTCTTTAAGCCTGTCACTTAATGTTTGGTCAAACGCTTCACGGCTATCGAACTCTTTGTGGTCAATACATTCGTTGGCTATGCCGGCTTGTTCTGCGCGCTGTAAACCAAAAACATTGGGTCGGTTACTAATAACCATGGCAACTTCAGCGTTAATTTGCTGATTTTGACAGCTATCAATAATGGCTTGAAGATTGCTGCCGCTGCCCGAAATTAAAACGACGATGCGGCTTTGCTTTGAGGCCTGTTTATCCGACATGATTAGCGTAAGGCTTCTTTAGTTATGGTTAAATAAAATTTTTGTGATGTAATATTTATCTTAAGCGAGGCGTTATCGTAAAATAACGCAAGGTTCAGTTTCAGCGCTAGCGTTGATATCGCCTACATGCCAAGCGTTTTCTCCACTGTCTTTAAGCGTTACTAGCGCTTGCTCGAGCTGATTGTTGGGAACAACGACAATCATGCCAATACCGCAATTAAACGTGCGGTACATTTCTTCTTGTTCAACATTGCCTTTTTCTTGCAGCCAATTAAATATCTCAGGCATCTGCCAGCTCGATGCATCGATATTCGCTTCAGTGTTATCAGGCAAAACGCGGGGAATATTTTCTAATAATCCGCCGCCAGTAATATGGGCAATGGCATGTACATCAACACTCTTAATAAGCTTGAGGAGTGATTTAACATAAATGCGCGTTGGCGTAAGTAATGTTTCTGCTAGTGTTGAATCGCCAAAGCTTTGCTGTAAATCGGCTTTTGCATGCTCAATAATCTTACGAATTAATGAGTAGCCATTAGAGTGCGGGCCAGAAGAGGCGATAGCGATAATGGCATCGCCAGCCGCTGTTTTCTTGCCATCGATAATTCCATCTTCTTCAACAACGCCAACACAGAAGCCAGCTAAGTCGTAATCACCTTGTGCATACATACCGGGCATTTCGGCCGTTTCGCCACCAATTAATGCGGCGCCCGATTGCAAGCAACCTTCGCCGATACTGGTAACAACGGTTGCCGCAACATCAATGTCGAGTTCGCCAGTGGCGTAGTAATCGAGAAAGAATAGGGGTTCTGCGCCAGCGACCACTAAGTCGTTGACACACATAGCAACGAGATCAATACCGACGCCATGATGATAGCCTGTATCTAATGCTAATTTTAGCTTAGTACCAACACCGTCAGTGCCCGCTACTAATACGGGGTTCTTGTAACCGGTAGGCAGTTTACACAGTGCGCCAAAGCCACCTAATCCGCCCATTACTTCTGGACGTTGGGTCTTTTTCGCGACGCCTTTAATACGCTCAACCAGTGCATTACCAGCATCAATGTCGACGCCTGCATCTTTATAAGAAAGTCTGGTTGGGGCTGAGTCTGTGTTTGTTTTGGTCATAGGTTAGTTACAACGCTCGGTTATCAGTCAATATTTTATTTGGTTTGTCATGGTTTTCTGGGCTCGTATTGAATCGACCCCAGAAAAGAGCCGCTATTGTACAGATTGACCGCGCGAGTTGCAGCATAAGTTAGGCTATTCTGGCTTGTGCTTTTTACCGTATTGTTGAAATGTGCACGATTGCTTTACTCGGAGGCGGGCGCTGGCTTTTAGAGTGCTTTATACTGTCGCCCAAATTGGGTGCTGTTTATCGTTGGAATTTTAACCAGCTATGGGTAGTCCTACATTTATAAGGTCTGCTGAGCCCCTTTGGCTATTTCACCCTGTGTGTAAGTAGGCGATGTAAGTTGCTTATGTAAGTAGATCGTGTAAGTAGACCATGTAAATAGATCGTGTAAGTAGAACGTATAATCAGAACCTATATTTTTCAATTGTTTAGAGTGAATAGCACTATATGCTTCTATGTTTACAATGGCTCCACAGTATTGCTAAGTATGGCCTGAGCACTGTGCTTGGGTGTTTCTTTTGCTGTCAGCTTGTATTGGCGAGTGAGGCGATAGACTTATTTACCACGACGATTGACGTTGAAAGTGAATCGAGGCAAGAGCGAGTTATTGCTAGTCGTGCTGCGTTTAAGACCCTGTTAATTCGCGTGACAGGTGATAAGACCGCCATAGAAACTTATCCTTTACTCGCTATCAGCATAGAGAAAGCCGATCGTTATATTGCCAGCTTTTCTTATCAAACGGTTCTAGCTAAGTCGATAAATGACACTGCCGATGCCTTTTTAGGCTCCGTCGGTCATGTACCCAGTCTTCTTTTAGAGGATCCCCTCAGTCATTCTTTAGAGCCTAATACATCCTTAATTGGCGATGAGGGAATTATTGATAATGCTATTTTGGCGTCAACCCATACTCCAAAAGCCCAAGAAGTGCTGCGCTTAAATATTGTGTTTCAAGCTGATGCCATTAAAGAATTACTTCGTCAATCGGGCGCGCCTTTTTGGCAGGCTAATCGGCCTGGCGTTTTAGTGTGGCTGGTTGAACAACAGGGTGATCAGCGTCGAATGATCAATGCTGAAATTGCTCCAGGTATTTATTATGCATTGGATCAAGGCGCTAAAGCTCGCGGCTTACCATTAATCCAGCCGTTATTAGACTTGGAAGAGGCGAGTCAAATTAGCGCCACTGACATTTGGAATTTTTCTGTGCCTACTATTAACATGGCTTCTAACCGCTATGATAATGGTGCAGTGTTAGTCGGTAAGTTTAGCCAAGCCTATGATAAAAGTTGGTTCGGACAGTGGATGCTTCTTTATAAAGGCGAGCGTCAAGTCGAGTATTATCGTGGCAGTCAACTGGCGGATTTCTTTACCCAAGGCACTGATATGGTTGCCGATCGATTAGCTGCCGATTATGCAGTAGGGGCTAATCAGGCGCGGCTGAGTAATAACCTGACGATTAAATTTAGCGGTATTAGAAAGCCTGCTGATTATCTTGCGCTCAGTGAATATTTACGACAAGTACCGGCGTTAAAGGCTATTCAGTTAAGCCATATCGATGGTGAGCATTGTTATTTTAGCTTGGAAGGTAGCGATGATGTTGCTCAGGTAAGCGCTTTAATTGAGCTTAATAAGCGTTTGGTTCCTGCCGGCAATAATAGTCGCGATGTCTTTTCAAGTAATCAGCTTCACTATCAATGGCTAGACCGCCGATAACGCATAGCCGGGTTAATATTACGTTATAAATTATTCAATTAATTGAAATAAGTGAGTGTCATAAATGAGTGAAATTACGGCCAAGAAATTATTCTGGTTAGCCCTATTCATCGTTTCAATGGTGTTGGTTTATGTTTTAAGTCCGGTGCTAACGCCGTTCATAATTGCCGCTTTTATTGCCTATTTAGGTGATCCTATAGCCGATAAGTTAGAGCTAAAAGGCTGTTCACGGACATGGGCGGTTATCATTATTTTTGTTGTGTTGACGTTAGGCTTGTTGCTGGGTTTATTACTGTTTATTCCTATGATGACGACGCAATTAGATTTATTAATTCAAACGGTCCCTAAATTAATTGATTGGTTAAACTTACATTTATTACCCTGGTTACAAGCGACTTTTGGATTAGAAGAGTCGACCCAAATGTTGAATAAAATTAAAATGGCGTTTAATGATAATTGGCAAAAAGCAGGTGATGTTGTCGGTGTTGTTATTGGTCAGTTAACCCGCTCAAGCTTTGCGATTATGGCTTGGTTAGGCACTATGGCATTAATTCCTGTGGTCGCTTTTTATATGCTGCGTGACTGGGATATTTTTATAGGTCATATCCGCGATATATTGCCGCGTTCTCAAGTGGCTGTTGTGGTGAAACTAGCGCAAGAATGTGATGCGGTATTGAGTGCGTTTTTACGCGGCCAGTTATTAATAATGGTTTTGCTGGGCATTATTTATGCCATAGGCTTATCGATTGCAGGTATTGATTTAGCCTTGCTGCTAGGGCTTCTTGCCGGTGCTGCGAGTGTGGTGCCTTATTTGGGTGTCATTGTCGGTGTTTTAGCGGCGGGCACGGCTGCACTTTTCCAGTTTCATGATTGGATTTACCTGCTGCCAGTATTCGCGGTGTTTGGCGTGGGGCAGTTATTAGAAAGCTTATTCCTAACACCCGTGCTTGTTGGTGATAAAATTGGCTTGCACCCAGTGGCGGTTATTTTTGCGGTATTGGCTGGTGGTCAGTTATTTGGCTTTATTGGTATATTGTTAGCGTTACCGGTGGCTGCAGTTGTTATGGTTTTACTGCGTCATATGCAGCATAGTTATAAAAGTAGTTTGTTTTACCAAGATAAAATAACGGCTGACACTTAGGTTTTAATATAGGTTTTAATATCAGCCGTATAAAAAACGTGTTTACTATATTTATGGAATGTTTCTTTGAGTAGTGAAATTAATCAGCAGTTCCCACTTGCGTTAAAGCTTGATGGCGCAGCAACATTTTCTAGCTTTTGGTCAGCTGCCGATGGCGAGCTGGTTAATGCCTTGCAAACGTTAGCAGCACCTAATGAAGGCTCAGCGGCGGGGTGGCTCTATATTACTGGTGGACAAGGTTGTGGCGTTAGTCATTTGCTACAAGCCTGTGTAACGCTGGCGACAGAGCATAATCTGTCGGCTATGTATCTTAGTTTAAATGAATTATTAATGGCCAGTGATGCCGATGCTTCGTCTAATACGGCTCAAGCCTCAGACGCAATGGCTGGTTTTTTTGATGGTTTAGAAGACTTTGACTTGCTGTGTATTGATGATATTGAATGCTTAGCAGGGCAGCCTTACTGGCAAGAGCAGCTGTTTTATTTAATCGAAAAATTAAAGAATCGAAACGATGCGCGCTTAGTGCTAGGCAGTCACTCTCTTGCAGCGGAATTGGATTTTGATTTGGCGGACCTTAAATCGCGTCTTAAGTGGGCGACAGGCTTTCAGTTAAACGTTTTATCTGACGAACAAAAAATACAGGTTTTACAGTTTAAGGCGGAGCGACTTGGCTTGGTGATGAGCGATGAAGTGGCGAGTTTTTTGATGAATCGCTGCTCGCGCAATATGGCTGATTTATCTGAACTGTTAGCCCGCTTGGATCAGCAGGCCTTAAGTTCTGGCCGTCGGTTGACCATTCCTTGGATTAAAACCGTTCTAGATTGCTAGCCCACTATTATGATTTTAGTAACACCTCTTTAGCAATATTAAGTTGAGTGGCCAAATATTCATTGCCGCCGGTATCCGGATGAAGCTTTTGAATAAGACGTCGATGCGCCATAACAATCTCTTCTTCTGAGGCGCTGGTATCAAGCCCAAGAATGGCAAGCGCTTCATCCTTAGTCATATCACTGCTATTCACTGTGTTGGCGTTATTATTGGCTTGTTCTGCTTTGGCTCGTTTTAAAAAAGGCGCAAGCAGCGGTAGGCTCTTTAAGATTATGGGCAATAGAAATCGCATTCCTGCTAAGGCGCTGGCGAGTAATGCACCAAGCCAATGTACTCTTCCTATGGCAGCTAGGCCAATTAACAGCAGGGCGCAGGCCACTAAGGTGGCTTTAATCGCAAAAGGGCGACCTTGTTGCTGATAGCGAGCCTTGATCCAAACCCATAAATAGAGAGCTACGCCAAGTCCTGCAAGCAGGATAATAATTTTGGCCATAAAGTGATTCCTTGTTTGATACTTGTGGGTGGTTATTCTAGTCGATAGCTTGAGTCAATATTGTCGTTTTAGGGCTTAAGCGGGCTATTCTACGATTCAGTGGTTAATTGCGCGAATAATTTTCGTAGATATTACCCAACAACAAACCTCTACTGTTGACGCTAAGTGTATGTTATTAAATGATTATTTCTATCTATTCATGCTTTTTTTGTCATCCAAAGCAAGCCGTTTGCATTTGTAATTTTTGTTAAATCCAATAGAATGCCGCCTCTTTCAGTAGTATCCCCGAAAATAGCTCATCAACATTCGCTGTATTCAAGATTCGCTGTATTTAAGATGCATTGTATTCAAGATCTAATGTATTCAAGACAGATTGTATTCAACAGATTGTATTCAATAGTCATTTAAATGATTAGGCAAATTTATATTAATAATTTAATGCGCGTTTTTATTGCCGCGTATTAAACCCAGCATAGAGAAAACATTATGGCAGAGCAAAAGGCGACTAACGTCCACAGACATGAAGGTGATATTAACAGTGTTCACCGCAATCAATTATTGGGTCAAAAAGGCGCCACTATTTGGTTTACTGGCTTGTCTGGCAGCGGCAAAAGCACCATTGCTGTAGCATTAGAGAGTGCGTTGCATAAAGCGGGTCGCCTTAGCTATCGCTTGGACGGCGATAATGTGCGCTTAGGTATTAATAAGAACTTAGGTTTTTCTGCTGAAGATCGTACTGAAAATATTCGTCGTATTGGTGAAATAGCGAAGCTGTTCGTTGATACCGGTGTTATTACATTGTCTAGCTTTGTAAGCCCGTATTGCGCTGATCGCGATATCGTTCGCGCGCTGCATGATGAAGCCGGCATGGATTTTATTGAAGTCTTTGTTGATGTGCCGTTGGATGTTGCGGAAAGCCGTGACCCTAAAGGCTTATATAAGAAGGCCCGTGCAGGAGAAATCAAAAACTTTACCGGTATTGATGATCCTTATGAAGCGCCAAATCATGCGGAAGTGGTTTTAAATAGCCATGAGATGTCATTAGAGCAAGAAGTTGAGATTTTATTGTCGCTGCTGAATGAGCGCGGCATTATTTAAGTTAGCCCCCAATCCTAGCAGCGCTTATATCTTTAATTGAAAAACGATATTGATTTAAGCGCTCATCACGTCTATTGAATTTACGATTAAAATTACGATAACAGTCACGGAGTAGTTAATGATTAAGCCACACGGCTCAGAACAATTAATGCCATTGTATGTTGCAGATGATAATGAGCGTGCAGCGCTTGCAGCAGAAGCACAAAATTTAACAGCGATTACTATTAGCTCGGCAGCCGCTGCCAATGCGGTAATGTTAGCCGCTGGTTACTTTACGCCTTTAACGGGCTATATGAATTTAATGGATTCATTAAGTGTTGCGCAAAAGCTGCATACGGTTGATGGTTTGTTCTGGCCTGTGCCAATTGTTAATTTAGTAGAAGATGCTTCGGGTATCGAAGCGGGTCAGCGCATTGCGCTTAAAGATCCGAATGTTGAAGGCAATCCTGTTTTAGCCGTTATGCAGATAGACGCGATTGAGCCAGTATCTGAAGCGCAAATGGACAGCATGGTTGAGCAGATTTTTGGTACGCTAGATGGCAATCACCCGGGTGTTGCGGCATTTCGATCGCAGGGTAATATCATGCTTTCGGGTGCTATTCAGGTATTAAATTATTCTTATTTCCAAGCTGATTTCCCCGATACTTATCGCACAGCCGTTGAGATTCGTAATGAAATGGAATCATTGGGTTGGGAGAAAGCCGTTGCTTTCCAAACGCGTAACCCAATGCATCGTGCCCATGAAGAGTTGTGCCGCATGGCGCTAGAAGATCTTGGCGCTGATGGCTGTTTAGTCCATATGTTATTAGGCAAGTTGAAGCCGGGTGATATTCCTGCCGATGTTCGTGATGCGTCAATCCGTAAAATGGTCGAACTCTATTTTGCGCCTAACTCAGTCATGGTAACGGGTTATGGTTTTGATATGCTTTACGCCGGTCCAAGAGAAGCGGTATTGCATGCTGTTTTCCGTCAGAACTGTGGTTGCACCCATTTAATTGTTGGTCGTGATCATGCTGGTGTGGGTGATTATTACGGTGCCTTTGATGCACAAACTATCTTTGATGAAAAAGTACCTGCTGATGCATTAGAAATTGAAATTTATAATGCTGATCATACGGCTTATTCGAAAATACTGGATAAAGTTGTGATGATGAAAGATGCGCCAGATCATTCAAAAGATGATTTTGTTTTATTGTCTGGTACTAAAGTACGTGAAATGCTAGGTAATGGTATTGCACCACCGCCTGAATTCTCACGCCCTGAAGTAGCTAAAATTTTAATGGATTACTATCAGTCGCTTTAGGCTGATGGTTTACCTGTTTAGTGTTCCCATTTAGTTTACTCATTAGCGATAAGCTGAGTTATTTATAATATGAACGATAAAGCCAAAGAGAGTCCATCGCAGCAGACAGAAATAGAAGCTGCGGTGTTTCGACGTTTACTTGAGCATCTTGATTCACGTAAAGATGTTCAAAATATCGACTTGATGAATTTGGCTAATTTTTGTCGTAACTGCCTAGCTAAGTGGTATGTGGCAGCGGCAGATGAGCGCGGTGAGACGGTTGATTATGAGCAGGGGCGTGAACGCGTTTA
>Ga0209712_10003953_pt1 | contig 11922 bp, 8 predicted proteins | sample ArcOceMetagenome_FD_187443 | JGI IMG/M metagenome (GOLD analysis project Ga0209712, IMG submission 187443) | Marine eukaryotic phytoplankton communities from Arctic Ocean - Arctic Ocean - Greenland ARC118M Metagenome (SPAdes) (version 2) | ecosystem: Environmental > Aquatic > Marine > Oceanic...
AGAAACTATGGATTCCCCATATTTGACTACAACTTTTACTTGCAAGGTGTTCTTCGACAAAATGCAAGAACGTGGAACGGGACACTTTATCATTGTTAATTCTGCTGCATGTTATTTTTCTTTTCCAAGGGCTACAGGATATACACCTTCAAGATGGGCTCTTTTAGGGTTTTCAAAGTCACTTCAAGCTGATTTATATGATACAAACTTTAAACTATCCATGATCGCATTAGGCAAGGTTAGCACTCCATATTTCGAGAATAATCCTATCAGTGAAGATAGAATACCTAAAATAGTGAGCTGGTTAATTCCAACTATGTCAGAAAAAGCTGCTGGAAAAGTTATTGCAAGAACTGTACAATCTAAAGCGAAAATAGTAATTCGCCCATTCATGATGAAGGTATCCGTTTGGTTAAACAGACTTTTCCCCAGTATATTCAGATGGCTGATACGTGTCACAGGACACAAGGAGAATAAGTAAACTTAAGCCGTATATAAATTATTACTTGCTTCCTGCCTACTTGCGAAGGTCCTCATAGACTTTCTATCTGTGATTTATTTACTAACTTTAGTGCTTAAGCGACGCAACCAATCTTATACAACAACGTTGACTAAAAATATGAAAAGTAGATTTTTAAGAATATTATTAATAATCAATGGAATTCTAATTCCGATATTTATTGTTTATGTTTTAGGAAGTTTTTTAATTGATAAATACAATGATTATATTTTCTTTAATTCAGGTTTGGAAAGCTTGGAAATCAAAGGGCCTAAATACGAGATAAAACAGAGTTCACTTATTGAAATTCCAAATTCCGAAAATTATATAGTTGCGGAATATAAAAAAGAGAATGATAAATATGGAATTTTAGAAGAAGAAATCAATTTACCATACGAAATACCTAAAAACACTTTTAATATTATTTTTCTAGATAAAGAATTTAATCAAATAAGGAAATTGTTAAAAAATGACGCTTCAATAAAAAGCATATTTATCTCAAATACTTATTTATATCATAATAAAGAAAGGAAAGAAAAACTTTCTAAACTCTCTTTTTATATTGCTAAAAAAGACACGAATAATGACGGAGAAATTAATAATAGAGACCAACATTATGTTTACGTTTCGGATTTGAATGGAGAAAACCTAACTAAAGTAAGTGACCGAAAAGTGAGACAATATGAATGGGTTAATGAAAATAAGGAAATTTTATTGAATTTTATAACTGAAGATAATTCCGAATTTGAATACGGAATTTATAATATTGAGAATAAAACAATAAAAGAAACGAAAAATAAAACGGAGGAAAAATAAAAACGTTTTTCAACACCGTGTATAATTAATTGCTAGTTTTTGCATACTTACAAAAATCCTTTCGGACTCTCTTGGTCGGTAATTATTTAGTAATTCTCATGCTAAACTAACGCAACAAAGCTTATCCAACAGCGTTGGGACTCATTAATTCGAAGCGCTAAAAAAGGAAAAAATTATTAATTCTATACCTGTTTAAATCCGAATTATATTCAGACATACTTGAAAAAAAATCAAGATTAATGAAATCAGTAGAATCACTATTTATAATAGTGAGCAATTACATATTGCGTCTTGCAATTATTAACGAATTTTCTATATTTTAAGCAAAGTTCTTCTCTTAATTTAAGGTATGCTGTTTTCTCCTCTTATATAAACACCAAAGAAAGCTTTTCAATTCTCGAATAAGATAAGTTTTCTTTTGTCATTTTAATTCGACAAAGGCTTAATTCCAAATAAACTTAAGACTAAAACATCCAGCGCTGGTATGAGTATTAGTGCATGTATTTTAGCTCTTATTTTACACCATTTTTTATATTATAATTATTCTACGTATTTGTTTTGGTTCGATATAACGTAAAAAAACCACCATTTCTGGTGGCTTTTTCTAAACATTATCTTTTTTTAGAAGAAATTATTTTCCTTCTAAAATATTGCTAGATGCTGTTAGATCTCCATAAAATTGCTGATAAAGAATCTTACCATCCTCATCAAAATCAAAAGATTCATACAGGCGTACATCTGTTTTAATTGCTTCAGTAGAGTCAGTAGCGGCTTTTGTAGTCCTCCATGTTCCATAATAACGAACAGATCCATCCGCTTTTTTAGTCTCAGTATTAACTCCAGGTAAAAGGTAAATCTCACCTAATATTTCAAAGTCATACAAATCCCACCCTTCTTGATCCATTAGCTTAATTTCGGCTATTGAAATAGAATCTTTTACGGCTCCTATTCTTGTGTTAAGCATAATTACATCTTTACTAAAGAGTGCGTCATAGTCCAAGCGCTCTTTTTGATATCCGGTTAGATAAGCCATAACGGTTGCCGAATTTTTTTCAAAAGTATCATTCCCAATAGTAACTTCTACTTCAGTTTGGCAGCTACAAAGTAAACCGAACATGAAAATTAATGCGTACTGTAATTTCATAATTTAAATTTTAATTGGTTAATTACATCAAATATACGTTTTAAAAAATAAAAGAATATAGTACCAACTTCATGATTATCAGCGGACTTATACCTAGAAAACGCTGTTAAAGTAGCTATCAAAAATTACACTGCAAATACAAATTCTTATTGCTAGTTTTATGCTGTCTTTAATGGCAAAGTGATTGTATTAGGAGAGTTGCAGTTTTATGTGACAGAATATCCTGGCTTAGAAAAACCAAGCTTTTAAAAAAAATAGCTCTTTTTTGTTTGCTAATTTAGCAAAAAACAATCGCACGTTGTTCTGCACTTTTTTGTCTTATACCCTAAATTAAGGTTTTATTAATTTTCTAAATATAAAATGTATTATACCATAAAATAGCAATATTTAATCATAAACACTTATTAAACTAGGTATTTATACTCTTGTACAATCAATATTTTCATTCGAACTTTGTTAAATAATTAAAAACACAACATTTAATTTGGTAGCTATTATCAGTTTTAAGTACCAAGACCAAATCCGAAAAGCATGTTTTTAAATAAAGTAGGATATATATTAAAAAAATCATGAGGTATAATATCGTTCGTTCCGAATCCATTTCAGTTCCCTAAAATTCAACCACATAGGGTACTATCATTATTGAGGGTACTAGTGCACTATGTATGGAATGGCAGAACACGGGTTATAGATCCTGTCGATTAAGCAATGACTATTTCTATTACTGAGGTTACAACTAGGAAGACAAAGGTCAAGGCTTTTATTGGTCCTTGCATCAATTCTAGTATCAGACCGCTTTAGACCTTATAATATTGAAGAAAGACTTCATTTATGATTTAGCTCCTTCTTCTCTAAAACAACTCGATTTCGCCTGTTGTTTTATTTGCCCAAGTAACCAAAATAAAAATAGATATTGATTATGAACTATTTGTATACTAAAATTGCCAGGAATTAAATTTTATCCATTTCTGTTAGTGTTTGAAATAAATTTGGAAAGGTTTAAACATTAATCTTTCTGGCTTGTCAGCTCAATTCAAAACCTCAATGGAGCATAACTTAGTAATGTAAAGAAAGTTCCGTTTAAATACGCTTTTACTTTCCGGTTAGTAACTAAATAAATTTAATAATAATAATAAACTTTAAATTATGAACTTAATGACCATTTTTTTTTGCGCAGTGTTCACAACCATTTTTTATTTCGATATTATAATTTCAATTATGTTTTTTTATTGGTTGGTTAATTTTATTTTATTTATGAAAGAATCAGATTCAGATTTAACGTCCAAATCTCACCCATTTTCATTTATTGTTTTTTATTGGTTGTTTTCTCATTATAGAAAAAACTTAAATAGATAGTATCTAAAAATCAAATTAATCTTATGTTTTTAAAAGACTTTCTTTTTCTCCTAAGTTGTTGTGATTCAAACCTCCTATCTTGCACATTTTTGTTTTATTAAGAGCATCTTTATTTAACTTTTTCCAGATCTACGTAATCAACTAAGGTTGCCTCTAATACATTTTCATTAACTTCATTTAATGGTTTTGGCTCAAATTTAAATAATCTAAGAAGTCCAAAAAGATCTAAAGAAAGTCCAACAAAAGCGAAAATTTTTGATAATATTGATAATAAAAAACGTGCTGTCATAAATTTCTTTTCTCAGAGTTTGATTGGTAATGTTTGCCAAGGTCTCTGCTATGGTTAGCGAGGGATTCAGAAAACTGAACTTTCGGACTGAAATATAGCCAAAACTTTTTATTTTATCTTTTAAATTCTAAAGCCTAATCAAAATATTTAGCAGACTTATTTAAAATGCACTTCACTTTAGATTAAGCACCAAAACCCTAATTAGCTATAGCCATTACTAGCTACTACCTTATTTCAATTCCAATTTAGAATCCCTTAATTCGAAAGTTAATTTGGAAAGTTTTAAAATTTCGAATGATGAATAACTTCAAAAAGAGAATCCTTCAAATTATTTAACTTCAAGTCAATTCCTAGATAATCAATCCTTTCTTTGTATTTAAGTTCCATAACTTACTTAGAAACAGGAGGTCTATATTCGATTGGCGGTTTTTCTATTCAGTCACCTCTAAACTACTTAAATACATTAATATACACCTTATTTAATCTCTAAAATTTTAGTTATCTTTTTTTCTTGAAAAAAGAAGCTATTAAATAGATTCCTTTTAATTCTGAACAATAAAACCGTAAAAAACTAAAATATAATATTTTATAAGGTTGTTTAAATCGCTTTCGATTTATTGCATTAGTGAAGTCTTACTAAAAAAATAGAAACCTTTTAAAAGATGCATTTTTAAATTATGAGTACATTTTAGCTATTTTTAAAGCAATAAAAAAACCTAACAAACTACAAATGAGGTTGTTAGGTTTTTAGTGAAGTGGTCCCACAAGGACTCGAACCTTGGACCACCTGATTATGAGTCAGGTGCTCTAACCAACTGAGCTATAGGACCAATAATTAAGGGTGCAAATGTACTATTATTTTTAAATTATTTGCAAATAAAATCACATAATAATTACACCGTTCTATTCATTAGCCATAATCCAAATGCTTTTAAATTATCTTTATTAGTTTTACTTATATCCATCTTAGACAAAGTATCAAATGCTTTCTCTGTATAAACTTGTATTTGTTCTTTTATTAAAACAGGAATATCGTTTAACTCGAAAATTCTTTTTACTTCATTGATTTTAATTGTGTTATCCGCTAATTTCTCATTAAAAAAAGACTCTAGTTTTTGTGTATCTGCGGCACTAGAAACCTCTAATGCCTTTAGATATAAAAAAGTTTTTTTGTTTTCTATAATATCTCCTCCAACCTGCTTCCCAAAAGTTTCTGGATCACCGAAAGTATCCAAATAATCATCTTGTAATTGAAAAGCCAAACCTAAATTTAATCCAAAAGCATAAATTAAATTGGCATTTTCTTCATTTGTTTCTGATACAATTGCACCCATTTTTAAAGCAGCAGCAACCAAAACGGATGTTTTTAAACGAATCATATTTATGTATTCATCAATCGTAACATCATTTCTTGTTTCAAAATCTACGTCTAATTGCTGACCATCACAAACCTCTAAAGCTGTTTTGCTAAATAATTTTGCTAATTTTTGAAAAACAACAGGCTCATAATTTTCAAAATATTGATACGCTAAAATTAGCATGGCATCTCCCGAAAGTATTCCTGTACTAATATCCCACTTTTCATGAACGGTTTCTTTCCCCCTTCTAAGAGGCGCATCATCCATAATATCGTCATGTACAAGTGTAAAATTATGAAAGACCTCTATAGCCAAAGCAGCAGGCATTGCATTTTTATAATCGCCAGCAAAAATATCTGCAGCCATTAAAGTTAAAATCGGACGCATTCTTTTACCTCCTAACTTTAAGATATAATCAATAGGCTCATATAAATTTTTGGGTTCTGCAACCCAATCTTTCGCTTGTAAATAGTGTAAAAATTCTTGTTGATAATGTGATATGTCCAAATCTCTAATTTTTTGTAAAAATAATGTAAAGAAATTCTTCTTTTTAATCTAAATGTTAAAAAAATATTAAAACTTTGGAAACTATTTTTGTTTCCAAAGTTTCCAATCGTATATTTGCATGCAAATTATGAGAGATAATATATTAGAAAAATCGAACGAACTCTTCTTAAACTTAGGCTTTAAGAGTGTTACAATGGATGACATTGCGAGTGCTCTAGGCATATCTAAAAAGACACTTTACAAATATTTTAGTAATAAAACTGCTTTAATAGACGCTGTCACAGAGTATATGTTTGACACTATTTGTTGCAGTATAGACACTATTTGTGATCAAAAGCTGAGCCCTATTGATGAATTGTTTCATATTAAACGTGTTGTAATGGAACATTTAAAGGACGAAAAATCATCGCCATTGTACCAACTTCAAAAATATTATCCAGCCATATATGCATCATTAAAACAAAAACAGTTTCTAATTATGCAAGAAACCATTCAGGATAACTTAAAAAGAGGGGTACAATCTGGTGTGTTTAGAAGTTCGATTGATGTTGATTTTATCAGTAGAATTTATTTTAGTGGAATGGTTGGTATTAAAGATCAACAAATATTTCCTTTAACAAAATATTCTATGAACACATTAACAAATCTTTATTTAGAATACCATTTAAGAGGAATTAGCACAGAAAAAGGAATACACGAATTAGAAAATCAATTAAAACTGAAATAAAAAAGCATGAAAAAAATAATTTTCGTCTGTTTAAGCACCTGTTTTTTCTTAGTAACAAACGCACAAGAAAAAACAATGACATTCTCTTTAAAAGAAGCCATTAATTTTGCTCTTAAAAATAGCTACAATGCAAAAGCGGCAAAAAATGATATTAAATCTGCCAAAGAAACTGTTTGGGAAACCACTGCTGTTGGTTTACCTCAGATAAATGCGGCTGTAGATTATCAAAATTTTTTAAAACAACCCGTTTCTTTGTTACCTGCTGCTGCCTTTGATAATAGAGAATCTGTTGTGGAAACTGTAGAAGATTTTTTTGATATTACCAGAGAAAGTAGCCCAGCTGCACCGGATGGATTTATTCCTGTAGTTTTTGGCACAGAACAAAACCTTAATGTCACAGTTACCTTAACGCAATTATTATTTGATGGATCCTACCTAGTAGGTTTGCAAGCTTCAAAAACGTATTTAAAAATCTCTAAACAAGCAGAAGAAAAAACAGCACTTCTTACAAGAGAAGCTGTCATTAATGCATACGGTAATGTATTAGTTACTGAAAATAGTATTTCAATTTTAGAGAGTAACATTACAATTCTTCAAAAAAATTATGAAGATGCTAAAAAAATATATGAAAACGGATTTAATGAAGAAGAAGACGTAGAACAATTAGAAATTACTTTGGGCAATGTAAAAAGTCAGTTGAATAGTGTTAAAAGAATGAAAGCTATTGCCTATCAAATGTTAAACCTTTCTTTGGGAAATACAATTAATACAACTTTAATATTAACGGATTCTTTAGATGGTTTAGTAGAAACTAACATCAATTTAGAATTAATTAGTTCAGAATTTAGCTTTTCGGATCACATAGATTTTAGAATCTCTGAAAATAACAGAGAGGGCAGCCGTTTAATGGTAAAGTTAGAACAAAGCAAAGCTTTACCAAGTTTGGGTGCATTTGTTAATTACGGTAATCAAGCTTTTTCAGATTCTTTTTCATTCTTTAATAGTAATCAACAGTGGTTTGGATCCTCACTTTTAGGGGTTAGCTTAAACATTCCTATTTTTAGCAGTTTCTCTAGAAAATCTAAAACAGCACAAGCAAAAATTGCTTTAGAAAATGCTGATATTCGATTAGAAGAAACAAAGCAACGTTTAAGTTTATTGGCTGAAAAAGCGAAAAGCGAATATCAATTAAGCATAGAAAATTACAGTACAGCTAAGCGAAATGTTGGTCTAGCAGAAAGAATAGAGAAAAAACAACGGATTAAATTCTTTGAAGGCATATCTTCTAGCTTCGATTTATTGCAAGCTCAAAATCAACTATACACACAACAACAAAATTACATTCAATCTATGTTAGATGTAATTGCTCAAAAAGCAACATTAGAAAACGCATTAAACTTACCAATCAAATAATTATCAGGCAATGAGAAAAATATATTCATTATTCGTAATAACAGTTCTTTTAATCTCATGTGGAGAAAAAAAAACAACGTCTATAGAAAGTTTAGTTTCTACAGGAAATTTAACAGAATTAGAGGCGAAAAAGAAAGAAATAGCAACTAATTTAGAAATAATAAATAAAGATTTAGAAGCTATAAATTTGGCTATTTCTAAAAAAGATACCCTTAAAAAACTCCCTTTAATTACAGCTTTTACAGCAAAATCTAGAATTTTTACGCACTATTTAGAAATACAAGGGAATGTAAAAACAAAACAGAATATTTTAGTCTATCCAGAAATGCCAGGAATTTTGAGAAAAATATTTGTGCAAGAAGGTCAAAGAGTTACTAAAGGACAATTATTAGCAACTATTGATGATGGTGGATTAAGCAATCAGGTTGCACAAGTGGAAGCAACTGCACAATTAGCAAAAACAACTTTCGAACGTCAAAAGCGTTTGTGGGAGCAAAAAATTGGCTCTGAAATTCAGTTTTTACAAACAAAAACGAATTACAAAGCACAAACCAATGCACTAAAACAACTTAAAAGCCAACAAGCGAAAGCCTCTGTAAGAGCACCATTTTCTGGAGTAGTCGACAATATCATAAAAGAACCAGGAACTGTTATTGCTCCCGGACAAGGTTCTGAAATTTTTAGAATTGTAAACTTAAACAATATGTATGTTGAAGCTGAGGTTCCTGAAAAGTACATCGCAAACATCACAAAAAACAAAGAAGTTAAAGTAGAATTTAGTGTTCTTGGAAAAAGTGTGAATAGTAAGGTAAGACAAGTGGGTAGTTTTATCAACCCAAATAACAGATCTTTTAAAATTGAAGTGCCTGTTGAAAATCAAAGTGGAAATATAAAACCAAACTTAACCGCAAAACTTCAAATTAACGACTATACAGCTGCAGAAGCTATTTTAATACCGCAAAGTATTATTTCAGAAAACGCAAAAGGCGAACAATATATTTATGTCTTAAAAGACAAGAAATTAAATAATGAGGCGGTTGCAGAAAGACTAATTATCGAAACAGGAAAAACACAAGGTGACATGATTGAAGTGACTAAAAATCTTGCCGCGGATACCGAAATAATTATGGAAGGCGCAAGAAGTGTAACAAACGGTCAAGTTGTAAAAGTGATTAATAAATAGTAAGAAAATGGCGGAAAGAAATAAACAAGTAGATAAAGAATTTAAACTTTCTTCTTGGGCAATACAGAATAAAACGACTATTTATGTACTGATGTTTTTAATTCTTTATTTAGGAATTACGGCATACTTTACAATGCCTAGAGAAAATTTTCCTGAAATAAATGAAACGAAAATCTACATTAGCTCGGTATATCCTGGTAATACAGCCGAAGATATCGAGAAACTAATTACCGACCCTTTAGAAGATAAATTAAAATCGATAAGTAATGTTGTCGAAATTACATCAACATCACAAGAAGATTATTCTATAATTACTGTAGAATTTGATGAAACTATAGATGTAAATGAGGCAAAGCAGAAAGTTAAAGACGAAATAGACCAGGAAACAGCTAGTGAAGATTGGCCAACCTTTAACGGAGCTAAAGTAACGCCTAATGTTTTTGAGTTGAGTATGTCTGAAGAAATACCTATTCTAAATATTAATATTTCTGGAAACTATCCAGTTGCGAAACTAAAAGAATATGGAGAATATTTACAAGATAAAATTGAAGATTTAACAGAAATTAAGAAAGTAGCTATTCGTGGTGCCCAAGATAAAGAGGTAGAAGTTGCAGTAGATATTTTCAAAATGATGGCTTCAAAGGTGAGTTTTGATGATATTACAAACGCCATAAATCGTGGTAACGTAACCATGTCTGCTGGTAATTTTATAACCAGTCAACAAAGAAGAACTGTCAGAATTATTGGAGAAATTGATACACCATCTGAATTAGGTGATTTTGTCATTAAAGCTGAAAAAGGAAACCCTATTTATTTAAAAGATGTAGCAGAGATTTTCTTTAAGGACAAAGACAAAACAACCTATGCACGAGAAAATGGCGCTGCTGTTGTCATGTTAGATGTAAAGAAAAGGTCTGGACAAAATATGGTTGCTGCTGCAGATAAAATTGGCAAAATTGTAGAAAATGCTAAAACAGATTATTTCCCTAAAGATTTAAAAGTAACGATTGCCAATGATCAATCTCCAAAAACAATTGGTCAAGTAGACGATTTGGTCAATAATATCATATTCGGAGTTATTCTAGTGGTGATCGTTTTAATGTTTTTCCTCGGATTTAAAAATGCACTTTTCGTTGGTTTTGCAATTCCAATGTCTATGTTTATGTCTTTAATGATTTTAAGTGCCATGGGGTATACCCTAAATACAATGGTTCTTTTTGGTCTTATTATGGGCCTTGGAATGTTGGTAGATAACGGAATTGTAGTTGTTGAAAACGTGTATCGCTTAATGGACGAGGAAGGAATGACTAGAACGGAAGCTGCAAAAAAAGGAATTGGAGAAATTGCTTTCCCTATTATCATTTCTACGGCAACGACGGTTGCCGCTTTTATTCCTTTAGGGCTTTGGCCAGGAATTATGGGTCAGTTTATGGTGATTTTACCAATTACGCTATCCATTGTTTTAGGATCCTCTTTGTTTGTAGCAATTTTCTTTAACTCGGTGTTAGTTTCTCAATTTATGCACACAGAGGACAGAGATATGCCGATAAAAAATATCATTAAATTAACAAGCATTATGACGGTTATTGGCTTGTTAATTTTCTTTTTTGGAGGCGCATACAATGCACTAGGCACTTTAATAATATTTACGGCAATTATGTTGTGGGTATATCGATTAGTGTTGCGAAGAGCTGCTAATTATTTTCAAAAAAATACGCTAGTTAGTTTAGAGAACTGGTACGGAAGGCAGTTAAAAAAATCTTTATCTGGCCTAACGCCTTATGTTTTAGTTGTTGGTACTTTTATATTATTATTTATTGCTTTTGCAGGTTTTGGCTGGTCTGTTGGTCAGCAAAGAACAAAAATTGAATTTTTCCCAGACAATAAGCCAAATCAAATTATTGTTTACATAGAATATCCTGAAGGCACAGATATCCAGAAAACAAATCAAATTACCAAACAGATTGAACAAAAAGTATCTAGTGTTTTAAATCAAGACAAATACACAGACGGCGATTATAATTTTATGGTAGAAAGTACCGTTTCTCAAGTTGGGGAAGGTGCTGGTAATCCGCAAACAGATGGTGGCTCTTCAGCAGAAATGCCACACAGAGGAAAAATTACTGCTTCCATGCGTGAATATAAATATAGACGCGGTAAAGACAGCGAAATTCTTCGTCAAAAAGTACAAGCGGCATTGGTAGGTATCTATCCAGGAGTTTTAATATCGGTCGAAAAAGATGCTAACGGCCCGCCTACGGGAGCGCCTATTAATATTGAATTGAATGGTGAAAATTATGAAGAACTAATTTTTACAGCAGAAAGAATGCGTGACTATTTAAACACGCAAAGTATTTCTGGTGTAGACGAGTTAAAAATTGATGTAAACAAATCGAAACCAGGAATGCAAGTTTTGGTAGACCGTAAAAAAGCGGGAGAACTAGGAGTTAGCACCGGGCAGGTTGGACAACAATTAAGAGCTGCTATCTTTGGTAACAAAGCAGGAATTTATAAAAAAGACGGCGAAGATTATGATATTTATGTTCGTTTTAACAAAGAAGATAGGTATGATAAAAGTGCTGTTTTTAATCAGAAAATAACCTTTAGAGATCAAGCATCTGGTAAAATTA
>Ga0209712_10003955_pt1 | contig 11920 bp, 15 predicted proteins | sample ArcOceMetagenome_FD_187443 | JGI IMG/M metagenome (GOLD analysis project Ga0209712, IMG submission 187443) | Marine eukaryotic phytoplankton communities from Arctic Ocean - Arctic Ocean - Greenland ARC118M Metagenome (SPAdes) (version 2) | ecosystem: Environmental > Aquatic > Marine > Oceanic...
AATTTCTGCAGGAAAAAGAACAATTACTGTAAAACCATTACCATTAGAAGAAAAGCCAGATAATTTTTCTGGAGCTGTGGGTACGTTTAATTTTAACGTCTCAACAAATAAATCAACGTTAGATGCCAACGAAGCTTTAGAATTAAAAATAAGAGTAGAAGGGACAGGAAATTTAAAATTATTTAACTTACCATCTTTAAATTTACCTAGCTCACTAGAAGTATACGAACCTATTAGGGATAATAAAGTGGTAGTTAATATAAAAGGAATGAATGGTTTTATAAACGATACATATACTGTTATTCCACAATACAAGGGGAGTTATCCTATTCGGCCTATAACATTTTCTTATTTTGATCCTGCTTTAAAAAGGTATAAAACGCTTTCATCTGACGAAATAATAATACAAGTTGAAAATGGTCCTGTACCCAATCAGCCTAATAAATTAAAAGATGCTGCGAGTAACGAAAACACTATTTCATTAGCCAATGATCAATTTAAATATATAAAGACTTCCACTAAATTAATCTCTATAAATCGCCCTGTATTTTTTAAAACCTCCCTGTTTTGGTGTATAACTGGGATTCCATTTTTATTAATTCCATTCATTATATTAATTGGAAATACAAGAAGAAAAAGATTGAGTGATTTAGAAGGGAAACGGTTTAGAAAAGCAACAAAATTGGCTAAAAAATATTTATCGGAAGCAAAAAATAATTTAGGAAAACAAGAAGCTTTCTATGAAGCTTTAGAACGTGCTTTACATAATTATTTAAGAGCTAAACTAGACATCGTTACTTCGGAGTTTTCAAAAGAAAAAATAACAATTTTATTGGCCGAAAGAAAAGTTAAAGAATTGGTAGTTTCAGATTTTATGGGCCTTCTTAAAAGTTGTGAGTTTGCTCGTTATACTCCAACATCTGATGTTATGATGAAGCAGGATTATGAAAAAGCAGTTGGAGTTATTTCTAATATTGATAAACAGATTCAATAATGAAAGGCACTATTTTAAAAAGGTTAGGTTCTATAAAAAATACATTTTTAATTATTTTATTGTTTTTTACTGTTTTAAGTTTTGCACAGAATAGATCTCTTTTCGAGCAAGGAAAATCACTGTATAAAGCCGAAAAATATCAAGAAGCAGTTAATTCTTGGATGAAAATTATAGCCAATGAACAACATGCTTCCGAGTTGTATTTTAATTTAGGAAATGCACACTATAAGCTTAATAATATTGGTCCAAGCATCTATTATTACGAAAAAGCTTCATTATTAGCACCCAATGATGCTGATATAAAAAACAATTTAGCTTTTGCCGAAAATGCAAAAGTAGATGCGATTGAGTCTTTACCAAAAACTATATTTTATAAATGGTATCATACTATATCTGACGTATTTACTTTTGATGGATGGGCATATTCAACTGTATTGTTTTCAATATGTTTTATGCTGTTTTTTTTAATTTACTATTTTTCATATTCAGAACGTATTAAACGACTGTTCTTCGCTGCTGCTGCTTTTTCTATTGTGTTTTTAGGAATGTCGCTTTCTATGGCTTATTCAATTTACGATGATGCGATTAAAAATCAACCTGCAATTATTTTTGCGGAAAGTATTGAAGTTAGAGAAGCACCAAATCTAGGTAGCGAAATATCATTTACGCTTCATGAAGGCACCAAAGTTCAAATAGTTGAAAAAGTTACTGACTGGGCCCTTATTGAGATTGCAAATGGGAAAGAAGGATGGATTCCATTTTCAGACCTTAAAGAATTGTAATAATTATTCTTTTTTTTCGGATTTATTGATGTCTAAAATATCTTTTGGAATATCAATGTTTTCAATTTCTTCAACTAAATCAGGCAATACTAAGGGAGCCAAATTAGCAATAGGCTCATATAGATAAGAGTTGTTTTTTTTCTCTTCTGAAATCACATATTCGGTAGCATTCCATTCATTAAAAAACATAAAAATTACACTTACAATAAATGCGGAGATAATCATATTAAAAACACCTCCAAGTAGTTTATTAAAAATACCCAAAAAAGCAAAATCTGCTATTTTTGTTAAGAATTTACCAGCCCAATTTACAATAATAACAATAGCTATAAAGGTAACCGCCATTGCAGCAAAGCTTGTTGTCTGTTCTTTCCAAGAAAACCACTCATTGATATAGTTAGCTGCATAATCGGAAAAATAAATAGCACCCATAATACCTAATACCAATCCTATTAGAGAAGCTAATGTTACAAAAAGTCCTTTTTTCGTTCCTTGAAAGAAAGAGAATATTAAAATGATCCCTAAAATAATGTCTAATAAGTTCATGCAATGAATTTAGGATAAAGATACATTATCTTTGCGATGTTTTAAAAAGGGAGTTAATTATTTGAAACCCTTACTTATTGATAAATTAATATGGCAAGAGACGAAGAATTAAAAAAGCAATGGGAAGAATTGGTTGTGCTTTTAAGCAACCAATTTGCCGACGGGGATACCTTAGACTTAGATGCAATTATATATATTATTGGATTGCAAGAAAAAGGAAATCTAAATACTAAATACAGTAAAGATGATAAACTAGATTTAATGCATATTGCTATTTGTAGACTTTTAGAACCTTTTGGTTATTATACTTTTGATTATTTTGACGAAGAAGGATGGCCCCATTATATAATACTAGAAGAATTACCATCATTAAAAGCTGGAGAGCAAAGTGTATTAATGAAAGAAGCAATTGTAAATTATTTTTTAGAAAAAGAGTTTATTAAATAAAAAATAAATTAGATGGAAACGATACGCTTTTCTACTAAATTTGTTGTGCTAGAACTAAAAAAATGTAATTTTGCAATCTTGAAATATTTTAATTATGATTCAGAAAATAAAAGAACATATAGCAGCAGTTGAGACTTTTAACGCAAAGTCACATGAGGAAGTGGAACAATTCCGAATTAAATATTTAGGAAAAAAAGGGTTGTTAAATGATTTCTTTTCGGAATTTAAAAACGTTCCAAACGAACAAAAAAAGGAATTTGGACTAACTATCAATCAGCTAAAAACCAAAGCCACTGAAAAAGTAACTTCTTTAAAAGCATCTTTAAAAAGTGATGATGAAATAAAAGGAGTTTATGGAGATCTAACACGTCCAGGAGAACCCCTTGAATTGGGATCTAGACATCCCATTTCTGTTGTAAAAAATAAAATTATAGATATATTTTCTCGCATTGGTTTTAATGTTTCTGAAGGACCAGAAATTGAAGACGATTGGCATAATTTTACAGCTTTAAATCTTCCTGAATACCATCCAGCGCGTGATATGCAGGATACTTTTTTTATTGAAAAAGATCCAGATGTATTATTAAGAACACATACTTCTTCAGTTCAAGTTCGCTATATGGAAAACAATAAACCTCCAATACGAACCATCTCTCCTGGAAGAGTATATCGTAATGAAGCTATTTCAGCAAGATCACATTGTTTCTTTCATCAAGTGGAAGGATTGTATGTGGATAAAGGAGTGAGTTTTGCAGATTTAAAACAAACTCTTCAGTATTTCACCACTGAAATGTTTGGTAAATCTAAAATACGTCTACGTCCTTCTTACTTTCCCTTTACAGAGCCAAGTGCTGAGGTTGACGTTTATTGGGGACTGGAAACAGAAACCGATTATAAAATGACGAAAGGAACTGGTTGGTTAGAAATTATGGGTTGTGGTATGGTAGATCCAAATGTGTTAAAAAACTGCAATATTGATCCTGAAATTTATTCAGGATTTGCTTTTGGAATGGGGATAGATCGAATTGCTTTATTACTTCACCAAATCCCAGATATTCGGATGTTTAGTGAAAACGATGTTCGTTTTTTAGAGCAGTTTAAAAGTTTATAATATGTCATTTAGGGCAAATCAAAGAATCTCAATGATTTTTTATTCGTTTCCTCCTTCTGAATGAGAATAATAAAATATTATGAAGAAAGACATCATCATACCAATTGTTAAAAACATTCAGGTTGTTGCAACTCATGAATGGGATAAAGATTTTTTAGCTAAAAGTTGGATTGTGTATTTAATCAATAACCGCGAAGATATTATTGAGTCTGTTTTAGTCATGTCTAGAGGGACAAATAAAAATAAAAAAACATCCACCTTACGTCACGGTTTAGGTGATTTACTGCCGCATACAGGAGCAAAAGTTGAATTTATTTCTGACGAAGTATTAGGGTTTACCAACGAATATATAGTAACTTTTTTTGCTGAAGAAAAACTTTTTGATAGAACATTTACGTTCAATCCTTATAGCATAAAAGAAAGGAACATTGTCTTTATTGACTTAATGGGTCAAGATTGTGTTTTGGCTGTGTAATTAATCCAACTTATCAGTAAGCGCTTTAAAAACATTTTTTGCATTCTTACCTTCATATAAAATACTATAAACAGCATTTATAATTGGTGTTTTTGCATTTTTTTCTTTATCCTGATTAAGAAGATAAGCACTTTTTGTCGCATAGTAACCTTCGGCAATCATACTCATTTCCATTTGTGCACTTTTAACGGTATATCCTTTTCCAATCATATTACCAAACATGCGATTTCGACTAAATGTAGAATAGCCTGTCACTAATAAGTCTCCAAGGTATGCAGAACCATTAATATCGCGTTTCATTTTATAAATTTTCTTTACATATTTCTTCATTTCTCGAATTGCATTACTCATCAACACACTTTGAAAGTTATCGCCATAACCTAAACCATGTGCAATACCTGCAGCTATTGCATAAATATTTTTGAGCATAGCAGCATACTCAGTCCCAATAATATCCTCACTGGTTTTACACTTTATATAATCACAACTAAGATGATCTGCTACGATTTGTGCTTTTTTATCATCAGCACAGGCAATGGTTAAATATGAAAGTCGTTCTAATGCAACTTCTTCTGCATGACAAGGCCCCGTAATTACACCAATATCTTTAAAGGGTATTTTTAAATTACTAAAGAAATGATCTCCTACAATCAAACTCGTTTCCGGAACAATTCCTTTAATTGCAGAAAAAACAATTTTTCCTTCTAATGATACGTTTAATTTTTTTAACTCGGTGTATAAGAAAGCAGAGGGAATTACAAAAATGAGATAATCTGCATAAATTACCATTTTATTAATGTCGTTACTTAGTTTTAATTTAGAAACATCAAACTCGACAGAACTTAAATAATTTGGATTATGCTTGTCTTTTTTAATGTGTTCTAATGCGTTTTTATTTCGCATATACCAACCAACTTCTTCTAGGTTTTCACTAAGCATTTTCACAATAGCGGTTGCCCAACTTCCTCCTCCAAAAACAGCAAACTTTGGTTTATTTAACATAAATAAATAGTATTAAATTCAAAAATACGGAATATTAACAGGCTCTACAAACCATGTTATATATTGCTTTTTTTATAGAAATTCATCTCATCAATATAGTGCCAAACATTTTTGCTTAGCATTGGTTTAATGTTTTTATTTAGCGCAATACCCTTTCTAATAAATGTAGATGATAGCTCAACTATTGGAGCGTTAATAAATGTTACTGAATTGTTTTTGTTTAGAATTGAATTTGAATTACTTTCAATATTCTTTGAAATTCGTGGATAAATAAATATAGGATACCTTTCTAAAATCACTTCATAATTCTTCCATTTATGAAGATTCTTTAGATTGTCTTCCCCCATTATTAAACAAAACTCTTTAGTTGGGTGTTTTTCCTCTAAAACCGTTAAGGTATTAACCGTATAATTTGGTTGCGGAAGATCAAATTCTACAGTATTGGCTTTTAATTTTGGATACGCTTCAGTAGCAATTCGAACCATAGCCAATCGATGAGTATCTTCTAACAAAGTATTCTTTTTTTTATGTGGATTGTGTGGAGTCACTATTAACCAAACCTCATCTAGTTCGGAAAATTCTGCCATGTGGTTGGCAATTATCAAATGCCCTACGTGAATAGGATTAAAGGTGCCAAAAAATAAGCCAACCTTTTTATTCATCGGAGTTATTTATATAGTTTTCAACTAATATTTCAGCTTCTTTTAAAGCAATATCCAAGTCAATATTTTCAATTATAAAGTCAAATTGTGGAGCTGTTGCTAATTCTACTGACGCTTTTGCAATTCGCATATTAATTTTTTCTTCACTTTCAGTTTTACGCTTTTTCAACCTTATTTTAAGTTCGTCCACACTTGGTGGTTTTACAAATACAGATAAAGTTTCGGAAGGAAATTTCTTTTTAATTCGCAATCCCCCAACCACATCAATATCGAAAATAACGTTTTTACCGATTGACCAAATACGCTCGATTTCTGTTTTTAATGTTCCGTAAAAATTATCTCGGTAGACTTCTTCCCACTCTAAAAAATCACTATTCTTAATGTGTTGTTTAAACTGCTTTAAACTAATATAATAATAATCTTTACCATGAATCTCACCCTTTCTAGGTTCTCTTGAAGTAGCAGAAATAGAAAAATCTAAATTTAATTTCTCTTGTTTAAGTAAATGTTGAACGATGGTAGTTTTTCCACTTCCAGATGGCGCTGAAAAAACGATTAATTTTCCTCCTTTCATTATAAAACGTTTAAAGCTTGTTCTTTTATTTTTTCTAATTCATCCTTCATTTGTACTACCAATTGTTGCATGACAGCGTGATTTGATTTTGATCCAATTGTATTGATTTCTCTACCTATTTCTTGACAAATAAAACCTATTTTTTTTCCGTTGGAATCAAAAGAATTTAAGGCTTCATTAAAGTAGTTTAAGTGATTTTTTAAACGCACTTTCTCTTCAGTAATATCGTACTTTTCTAAATAATAAATCAACTCTTGTTCAAAGCGATTCTCATCAATAGCTTCTTTTAAATTACCTACTGATTTTCGGAGGCGATCTTTAACAATTTCAATTCTATCCGAATCAATATCAGTTACTTTTATTAATAAATCCGAAATACTATTAATTCGCATTTTAAAATCTTCTTCAAGAACTTTTCCTTCATCAGACCTATAGATATTAATAGCTATTAATGCTTTTTTAACTGCTTCTAAAATAGTTTTAAATTCATCTGCATCAATTTCCTCTCGTTCGGTTTTCATAGCATCCGGCATTCTTATAGCCATTTTTAAAAGCTCTACATCGTCAACAGAAATAACATTTTTAAGTTGATTCATATATTGTCTTACTACTACTTCATTCACTTTCGCATTTGTTTTTTCTCCAGTGTTTTCAACATAAAGATTGAAATCTATTTTCCCTCGAACTAACGATTTTGAAATGCTTTTACGAATATCTAATTCCTTTTCTCTATAGGATGATGGAACTCTAGCGTTTAAATCGATACTTTTACTATTTAACGATTTTATTTCGACGGTAATATTTTTGGTAGGTAACTGGATCACCGATTTGCCATACCCGGTCATTGACTGAATCATAAACTATTTTTTATAAGAAGCAAAGGTACTAAATTAGTGCGGGAGTGTAAAGGCTTAGACTACTTTGAATCTTTTTTAATGCTTTTTTTTATAAATAAAGCACATAGTTGAAGCTGCTAAAATCCAATCTATTATTTTAGGTCTTTTAAAAAGGAAACTGTTCTTTTCTCACTATAATAAGTTTCGTTAGATTCATGAAAACCAACATGCCCACCGTGTAATGGAGTTTCTAGAAAAACATATTTTGAACTTTTTGCAATATCAAAAGGAAAACAATCGGGGCTTAAAAAACTATCGTTTTTTGCGTTTAAAAGCAACACAGGAGCTTTAATGTTATGTAAGAATTGATTGCAACTGTTTTTTTTATAATAATCACAGGCATCCTTAAAACCGTGTGCCTTGGAAGTGTAAACATCGTCAAAGTCTTGTAAGGTTTTCATGTTTTTTAAATCTGAAGCAAGCATTTTATCGGGATATTGCTTCATTTTTAGTTGGTATTTATTTCGCAAGCTTATTAAAAAAACAGTTCTATAAGGCCAATTTTCCGGTTTATTTAAGCTCTCTAAAGAACCTCTTAAACTTGTAGGTACTGAAATCGCAACTCCTTTTTTTATTTCCTTTGGTATATTTTCTCGTTCTCCTAAATATTTTAAAAGCAAATTTCCTCCTAAACTAAATCCTACTAAAACGATTTCTTGATAGTAATCTTTCTCTAGGATATGATTAATAATCGATTCTAAATCATCTGTTTTTCCAGAATGATAGGATTGATATTTTGTATTATCTTCACCGCTACAACCTCTAAAATTCATAGCGGCAATATCCCAATGATCTTCCAGTAAAGCCTTAGCAGCTCCTTTTATGTAAATTCTTTGGGCATTCCCCTCTAATCCGTGAAGTAAAATAGCTACTTTATTTATAGGCTTTTTAGCATAAGACCAATCTATATCAATAAAATCATTATCAGGCAGTGTAACGCGTTCTCTTTCCTGAATTAGGCTAGGAGAAATTCTCAATTTTGCAGAATATATCGTAGAAAAATGCCCATTTCTAAAAATAAAGGAAGGTTGGTAATCACTTTTTATAAGTGGCATTTTTTTCGCAAAGTAATAAATTACTATAAACTGTTGTGCATTTTCATGAAATTACGTCTAAAATTAACAAATATTTTCGATTTCTAACTCAATTTTAAAGATATAACTGAAAAATTTTGCAGCTATTTTTTTTAATGCTAGTATAAAAATTCAAAATGGTCAACAAGTTATCATAGATACTTCAAAAAGTATTTTATTTTTGAAAAAAATTAAAAAATGTATTTAAAAGAATTCGAAGTTCGTTGGAACGATCTTGATGCTAATCGTCACTTAGCAAATAGTAGTTATATAAATTTTATGAGCCATACCCGCCTTAGCTTTATGATGGAGAAAGGTTTTGGACAAGGAAATATGGTTAAAAATCACATTGGCCCAGTAGTTTTTTATGAACATATGTTTTATTTTAAAGAGATCTTTCCTGGTAAACCCGTTCGTGTTTCTTTACAATTAAAAGGAATTTCTGAAGGAGGTATGTATTTTGAATTTCAACATAATTTCTATAATGCAGAAGGTGTAAACATGGCTCGATGCAATATGATGGGGGGGTGGATTGATCTTCAAACTCGAAAGTTACGCGATGTACCTGAACTCCTTTTTTCTGCATTAAATAGTTTAGATAAAACAAATGATTTTAAAGTTCTAACCAAGGAGGATACTAGAAAACACAAGCAATTCCCAGAAGATCTATAACTATGAATTTTTCGGCTTTCTAGTGGATAGAAATACCCCTACAAATATTAATGTTGCTGCACCAATTTGAATCGGACTCAGCGAATATGAATCCACAATAATTGCAAATAAAACTCCGACAATAGGTTGTAAATAAATAAAGACCCCTATGGTTGAGGGTTGCATTTGTTTTAAAGCATAAATATTTAAAAGAAATGTAAAAAAGGTTGCTCCTATTACGACGAAGGCTAATTTAAAGTCTGAACTAATAAATAGTTGAGACCATTCAACTGCAGTAAATTCACTGATTCCAATAGGAAAACTAATAATAGATGCAATTAAAAAAAACCATTTCATTAATGTAATAGGTTTGTATTTTTTAACGAGTGGTTTAGCTATAATAAAATAGGTAGAATAAGCAAAAGCACCCCCTAAAAATAAAATATTCCCTAATGGAATATTAGCTGCATTGTTCTGTGTTTTAATGCCGAAAAATATTAATAATAAAGCTCCAATAAGCCCCGAACTAATTCCAATATATTTATGCCAAGTGTTTTTTTCTTTTAAAAATACAGCCGACATTATTAAGATAATAACAGGGGTTAAGGTAATTATAATTGAACCATTAATAGGTGTTGACAAGCTTAATCCTTTAAAAAGCATCGTCATATTTATGGACATTCCGAATAGGCCACAAGCAATAAAACGAAGTATATCGCTTCTATCTATTTTTTCTGAAGGAAAAAATAAACTCAACAGCAGAAAAAGAACTGCAGCACCACTAATTCGGAAAAAGCTAAACCCAAAAGGCTCAATTACTTCTGGCATTAAATTTTTGCCAATCGTAAAATTAATGCCATAAATGGAATTAGCAGCTATTGCTGCGAGAATAGCTAAGCTCTTTCGATTCATTAAATAGTTAACTCTAATTCAGGTTAAAAATAATTATAATTATTAAAATAATGATTGTTTTGCAGCTGCAACTACGTCCTTATTATTTCCAATAAATATTTTCTGTTCATTTATTAAAACAGGACGCTTTAAAAAAGTATAATGTTCTAATAATAACTTCTTATAATCATCTTCTTTTGTTACTTTGTCTTTTAAATTACGCTCGTTATACAATCTTGCTCGCTTATTAATTAATGCTTCGTAACTTTTAGAAAATTGATACAGTTCTTCTAATTCTTTTTCAGAAACTGGATTTGTTTTTAAATCTTGTTTAATAAAGACTTTAGGAAGGTTTAACTCTTTTAAAATTCGTTTGTTGGTATCACAAGTTGAGAGGTAGTATATTTTTTTCATTTGTTATTTTATTACCATCAGAATATTTATCAAAAAATAGATACTACAAAGTAACCTAAAAAAGTATTTAGAATTGTTTATTTTTACCTTAAAATAAAACACCATGGATTTTACTTTTGATATTGCTTTAAAAACAAGAACAATATTTTATAAAATTTTAGAAACCTTAACTTTAGATCAGCTCAACGTAAAACCTAAAGGATTTAATAATACCATTTTTTGGAATATAAAACACGTTGTGATTACACAACAATTAATAATCTACAGATTCTCTGAACTACCTGTTTTAGTCACTGAAAATGAGATTGAAACATATAAAAAAGGAACAAAATCGGAAGGTAAAGCAACGATTGAAGATATCGAATTATTAAAATATCAACTCTTTTCAACACTTGAACAAACAAAAGAAGATTATCAAAAAGGCTTATTTAAAAAATATACTGAATACACAGTTTCTACTAAATCAATTCTAACTAGTATTGATGAAGCTTTAGCGTTTAATAACTTCCATGAAGGAATCCATTTTGGATATATTTTAGCAATGAAAAAAACACTCTAAAGATTATTATAGCCTTTTTTTTTGCTGTTGTGTTTTTTATTTCGATTTCAGATAATCCTGATGTTAGCTATAAAAATTCCAATTGGTTTTATTCAATAAGTAAATAAAAACTACCATAACCTAGAGGTTTAATAGCAATTTCCCGTTTATTTATTAAAAAACAACATTCAATTTTTAGATAACTCTTATATTTGCAAAACATTTAATCTTAACTTTATTAATATACAACGTTTTATGAAAGATAGCATAAAAGAATTCGTTTCAAAAGTTGAAAAAATGAATCCTAACGAGCCTGAATTTATGCAGGCAATTACTGAAGTAGCTGAAGTTATAATACCCTTTATAGAGGAAAACAAAGAGTATCAAGATAAAAAGTTATTAGAACGAATGGCTGAGCCAGAACGCACTATTATGTTTAGAGTTTCTTGGACTGATGACCGTGGTGAAATTCAAGTAAATCGTGGATATAGAGTAGAGTTTAATTCTGCAATAGGACCTTATAAAGGTGGTTTGCGTTTTCATCCATCTGTAAATCTTAGCATCTTAAAGTTTTTAGGTTTTGAACAAGTATTTAAAAATAGCTTAACTACACTTCCTATGGGAGGAGGTAAAGGAGGATCTGACTTTAATCCCAAAGGAAAAACAGATGCTGAAGTGATGCGTTTTTGTCAAAGTTTTATGACAGAATTATCAAGACACATAGGGCCAAATACCGATGTTCCCGCTGGAGATATTGGTGTAGGAGGAAGAGAAATAGGTTTCTTATTCGGACAATATAAACGTCTAAGAAATGAGTTTACTGGTGTTCTAACTGGTAAAGGCCTTTCTTATGGTGGTTCATTA
>Ga0209712_10003957_pt1 | contig 11913 bp, 6 predicted proteins | sample ArcOceMetagenome_FD_187443 | JGI IMG/M metagenome (GOLD analysis project Ga0209712, IMG submission 187443) | Marine eukaryotic phytoplankton communities from Arctic Ocean - Arctic Ocean - Greenland ARC118M Metagenome (SPAdes) (version 2) | ecosystem: Environmental > Aquatic > Marine > Oceanic...
GAGCCACTTCATTTGCATCCCCAGCCCACCGCCAATGTAGCTCGAAGGCTTTTTGCCCCAGGTATCCCGCTGCCTGGCAAATAAATTGGTTTTGGACCGTCTATTTCTTTTGGTAGAATTGGCATTGGAATTATTGGATTTTTCAGAATGGGTTGTTCCGTTGATCATATTTCGAAGGGAGTTTTCAATATCATAATCTCTGGCATCGTTATTGTAGAGTACGATGGAGTGTTTCGTTGTGGTGAGAATATCATTGTTGGTGTTGTTGTTGGTGGTGGAATCATTTGGATCATTTGTCTCGTTTTGGAATTCAGATAGTATCGCATCCAGATCTTCTTCCTCGTCTCTATTTTCATCTTCATTAGTCTTTTTCACATCCTCCTTCCCATCGTCATTGCCATCCTGTTCATCATCCTCATCCTCATTATCCTCATTATCATTATCATCCTCGCTACTGCTACTGCTATCCTCATCTGAAGAATCATCCATCATGAATTGGAACGCTTGGCTTCTCTTTGCCTGATGATCATCTTCGCTTTCGTATTCTTCTTCACTTTCGTTGCTATGGAGGATCGCATCATTCTCTTCTTCCCGTAGACGACGGAGTGCTCTTGCGCTCATGGTTTTTCAGTACCAGTAAAGTGTTTATTAGTTTCTCTAATAGTGTACTCGTCCGTTGTGAATGAATATGAAATAAACTCATTTTTCTGTGAAAAGATGTGTTGTTGGAAAGGCGACGGTCCATCGTGCGTTTTCCGAAAAGAAATACAAAGGGGAGGAGGAGGGAAAGAAGACAGATATTAGATATTGAATATCTCTCATGATGATGGGAAAAAATGACTTCTGCAAGCAAACGACAAATGAATAACGAAATAAAACAACCGACACCCATCAAGAATACATTGTTGACAATACTCATTCATAATCTACAAACAAAAGAGTACTCATTCATACATTCATACATTCATTGAATTCAAAGATGTCAGAAGATGGAACAACTCCACCAATCCAAACTAATGACGAAAATGGAGCATCACAATCACATGTAGTTCATGAATCAGACCTGCACCTGCCCTCCCCGCCGCCGGACATTGTCCGCTCCAACCCTGACGATAACAAAGACCATCACGTCGTCATTGTCAATGACGCAGAATCCGATATACAAGCCCGAAAGGCCCAACTCATCCAACAAATGGAGGAAGAAGACAAATTCAAGGAGGAACGACGTCGTGAATTACTACATAGGCTACAAAACGGGATTGATTCCGATAGCGAGGATGAGGAGGGTACGGGTAGACGTAGACCAACCACTGCCAAAAAAGACGCCAATATGGAGAGAATTCGTTTATCCCTAGATAGTGTCACTGTCAGTGCGGGGGCTGAGTTTGATCGAAATTTTAATGTAGAATCTCAATCCATGGAACTGGATGGTCCTCATTCTCATGATGGGCATCAATCACTTGATGGGGATGATGATTTGATTAGTGAGACGAGTGCTGATTATGGCAACAATGTTGATGTCGATTTTTATGATAATGGGCATCAAGACGAAGGCGAATGCGACGATATGGTCAGCATTAGACAGAAGGAAAACAATGACTTTCAAGAAGATACTGGGGATGAATGTGAACCTATTGGTGTCAAAGATGGTGCCGATGTTCGTCCTAAAGTTGATGTTGATATGGTAGACTTGGACGCCACCGACGATATTGATGACAAGGATATCACAGATACAGAGGGAGAAGAGAGCATACAATCACAAGCTAGCATAGGAACGGATAAAATGAGCGGTGAGACGGACTTTTATCGCTTCCTCAAAACCGGATTTGACCATGTTCGGAAAGAAATGAAACCCAAGTCACCCAAGAAGAAAAAGAATGATGAGGCAGCCATAGAAGGCGTACCATCACCATTTCACAATAGTGTGAATCGAATGCCTCTTGTAAACTTTATCGACCCCACGAGCGCCAATGCCGCCACCCGACCGACGACCAAGCCCGAGGATGACTCACCATCTCGCCACATGAAACGACGCGCTTGGACCCGTGAAAAAAAGAAATTAAAGGACCTTTGCATTTTTGAGAAATTCGATACTGTCTTTCATCAGCATCACAATGCAATCCTTCGCAAAGTCTCATATCGCAATCTCCGCACTAATGAAATTGATGTGATTGAAGATCTGCCCCTTCGGACTAAACTGACTGCGCCCACCATGTCAGATCCTGCAGAGTGGCACAATAGTCCAATCTGTCACGTGTACATTGCCGCATGCTGTTCTGTAGAACATTACAGAACCAAAGTGCGACCATCGCTGCGAGCATTTGTGAACCAAATTGATGGTGCTGGAAGTGGGAATCAGGCAGAAGCGATATCTGCAGCCAAGGAGGCAGCCAGGAAGGAATTTGGGGCCAAGAAACGAAATGAAAATAAGCGGGAACAAGTTGCTCATGCGAATGAGGCTGTGACGGTTGCCAAAAATGCTGCTGGTGGAAATGCCAGCTCAAAACATCTCATCATTTTTGTTCCCATCCACCCATCGTCGATTGATAGTGATGCTCCTTCTCAGGTAGACGATGCGCACAAGGGAGGAGGTTTGGGATTGAGAGGTCGGCTTGCTGCGGCTGCCCTGCGAAGGAGTCAACCCCAAGAGAAACTATCGACAGATTCAATTGATGATGATGATTCGGTGAAGGATAATGTGGCACCCTCCCCAGCGTCTTCGGCACAAATTGTAATGCTTTCCAAGGAACACAAAGAGGTTCATCGAAAGTTCATCAATGATTTTCCAAATGGTAGGACATGCATCCTGTCATCGCTTCTTGATTCAAACAATAATCTCGCACCAGATAGCCCGATACAGAAACAAGATTTCAACCAGGTCCTCCAAGAGATGGGTAAAACTGTGCTGTCTGGGTTTATTGATAGAATCAGTCACTACGGAGAAGAATTGAAACGGTGTGAAAATGGAACCAATGATGTCTTGGGAACTCCAGGTCGAAGAAGAAAGCATTCTGTTGATATTGACTGGAAACAGTATTTTCTCATCAAAGAAAGTGCAGCATTGACCTTTCAACAAATGAATCTTCCGAGAGAAGCACTGAGAGAGTATGAAGAACTCGAGGCAAAATTTCCTGCAGGATCAATTGTTGAAATGGATAGGAATTCTAACTCAGGTCCAATTCGCGCCATGGCCACCAAGGGTCAAACTAAATTATTTCGTAAATTCGTTCGTTCGATTGAAGCAATGGGCGATGCTCAATATCCTTTGATAGGTGATTATGTTTTTGCTCGGCAAATTCATTTATTATTTTCCCTAAAGTTTCCCAGGGCTGCCGTCGTTAGGAGCCTCGCATACGTGAAAAAGATCCATAAGTTATATGGCGAACAAGCTAATGCATTAAGTTTTGAAGAATGTAAAATTGCGTTGCTTCGGAATGAAGCATGGGCTGCAGGCGCTTGTTGGGATTTAAAATCTGCGGCAGAAGGATTCTATTCCCATCTATTAGGTGTTGATGAGTTGAATGAAGCAGATGAAAAAGAAAAGGTTTTCATAAGTAGAATCTGTGATGTCCTCAACTTTGCACGAATGCGTCTCATCAAGATTAGTGAAATGGCTTTCTCTCCAGTTACGTCGATTCGTAAAGCTTTAGCTGAATATCCATCTGATGCGCTCCACGTGTGGGTTCCTTGGGACAAGGCTGGTGAAGTTTCCGCTCGCTGTAAAAGTTGTCCGCCCTCAATATCAGCTGATGTCATAGGTCACTGTTCTGGGTGGATTAAGAGGGGCCTCATATCAGATCATCAATACGAAAACATCTATATTGAACTCTGTGATCAATTTGTTGGAATCAATAGAATTTTGCAACGAAAACGTTTTGCGTCAAGAATTCTTGCCGAAGTCGCCGAGATATACATTACGCGTGGAGACTTAGATACCGCCGTCCAAAATCTTTTGGTTTGTATCGATAATTGTTCCTTAGATCCATGGGATTCGTTATTGTCCTGGAGAGTCTTTCGTTTGGCTTGTTGTCAACGAAGGTTGTCCAATGCACCCGAGTATTTGAAGACTTTAACATACTGTCTGGGCACCCGTTTGTCAAAAGCAGTTCCAATGAAACTTCGCCATCACTTACAAAAAGATCTAGAAGCGATCGTCCACGCAAAAGGAGTGTCTGAATTTAGATGGACTCTTTCCCCTTTGTTCGGGATGAAAGTCGATATTCAAAAAACGACTGGTGGAAACTCTATTCAGCCTCTTCTACAAACGAATGTGCGTATGCATTCGTGCGAGATCGGTGATCAAGTCCAAGCTGATGTGGTGCTGAAAAGTAATCTCACCGAATCCATACAAGTTGATTCTGTTAAAATGCTTCTACTGAAGGTTGATGATTACCAGCGTCTTGCAGAATCAAACGATGAAGTGACAGAATCGGATGCAGCATTTGTGCTGGCGATGGATAATTCCATCAGTATCGAGCCTGGTGATAACGTTTTTAGTTTTCCTTGGGCGACAATGTCTGTTGGTCAGTATGTTATTTCTTCTGTGTGTATACAATGGCATAAAGCTGCATTTCACCAAGATTTCACAACCTCTTCAGACGAGGTCATCGGGTTTGATGTTTTACCAAACGAACCAACGCAAAGTATTGAGCTGAACCCTATATTTCTCATTCCCGGCCATGTCCAAGATGTGCGTTTACATTTCTACTCTGGCTCTGATTGTGTAAACGGGGGGATGATTAAACTTGTTTGTTCCCAGGGATTGCAAGTGATGTCTCCTGTTAACACGGCAAAAGAGGAAAGTCTGGAATGGCACGACTCCTGCGAATTTGATCTCGATAGCTGTCTTCCAAATGCATCAGTGACTACAATAGTTCGTGTCAAAAGCGAAGCGATTGACTCTTATGATCCAAATGCCACTGATCAAAACGAAGAAGATTATAGCTACTCTTCTCTTCAAAGTTTAGAAGCAACAGTTACAACTTCGTACCACCATGGAGCATACAAGTCTCATATTGAGAATGGTAAGCCAATCGAATCTCCTCCAATTACTGCAATCTTAGAGGCAAGCGTAACAGCACTTGAGCTTGCAGCTTTGACCATCAAGAGTTCAGGGGCATACTCTATTGGCGATGATCATTTCATGGTCAGTGCAACCGTTCTTTGTAATACACCTGTACCGTTTCGTCTGAAAGAGTGGGAAATAACCTTGCCATCGACCCTGTACCTCGATGAAGATGGCGAATTGAACGATGGGTTGTTTGATTCCTCAGTGATCGAAGGTGAAGAGCTATTTTTTGGGTTCCGATGTAAAAGGTCAAAGAATCCCATGAGCAAAACACAGAGCAACCACTCTGTGTTGAGCATTGTATTAGAGGATCAATTTGGCAAATCTTTTCGTCAGGTTCTACCCCTGGACATTCGTGGTATCGATGAGCAATTAAAAAGTACCAAGGGAGATGTTGATAACATTGCTATTGCAAATGCAGAATTGAAGGCCAAATCACTGGAAGGATTGGTCGGGGCACCTGTTATGTTCACTTACAACATTGATTGCAGCTCTTTGAAGGTCAATGCATTTCCATCGCAGATTCTGTATCATCTATCATGCGTGGACGAGGATTGGATAGTAGGAGGATCCGTGAGAGGTACATTGAATTGTGGTCCTGAAACCTCTTGCTCGTTGACGTTTGTTGGGATTCCTATCAAAGCAGGCATCATTAAGAGCTTTCCCCGCATCGAACTTGCCTCCCTACAAGATCTCAATACCTCCGCTACTACGCCTCCTGGGATAAAAGTCGTACAGAAGCATCCTTCAACATTCATGTCTTTGGCATACACAAGTGTTGATGAAATGACCTGTGCCTCGACTTTGCTTGAAATTTAAAATAGATAAAGCATGCTACACCACGTACGTGTACACGTATTATGGCATTTTGATTTTTATCTTGAAATCAACAATGGATCCTGTATTGCAGAGATTGCTATGCTAAGCTTGCCAATTAGAAGCGATGCATCATATAGGATTCAATATTGACTACAGTATTGACTCCGGAAAAAGAAATGCTTACATTTCCACGCAATTTTAACAGCCTGTAACGCGCACGAAAATGAGTTCAACGCAACGATTGAAGTTATTTAAGTTAGAAATCCAATGAGAATCTAACGCTAACCTAATTCAAACTTCCATTGAGTGTTCATGTATAGACCCCCCCTCCCAGGTGCTATCAATAGTTTGAACAAAGTCTGAAGAATCTAAAAGTAATGATGATCGTTCTTCCATTTGTTTTTTGAAATTTATAACAATTAAGAAACTATGCTACCGGCTAGAGCGTCTCAGATTGCCTTCCGAGTCCTCACGGAGTTTGGAAGGTTGATTAGGTTTTGTTGTTTATCATTACATCGTGGATGAAGAATGCACTCACCCACCCAGTTCTCCAACTTATCATCATCAACGCTATGAAAGCATGGCTACAAGGAGACTCCCCGTCAGCTCAAGACATCACTTTAGAAATTGAAGAATATGAAGATGAAATCATTCAGGCCGACAACAACCAAGATGCAAACGGATGGAATAATTTCTTCAAAGGACGTCCTATCCAAGCAGTGGAGTGAAATACAACAGAGCCATTATGATACGACGAATCGTCGCCGCAATACCAAATGCCGAGACATTCTATCTCCCAAGTACTCAGGTCAGTGGTGGGCATCCAATCTTATCAAGCAAATTATTTTCTACAGTCAAAATGAATGGCAAATCCGCAACAAGCTCCATGCCGACATCACGGAAAACCAACACAATACGGACAGCACAAATTTGAAAAATGAAGTTCAAGAATGGTATAGAAGACAGACAGAACCCACCTTCCAGCGAACAGATCAAGCTTTATTCCGAAAAACATTACTCGAAAGACTTCAGAAAACAAATTTTGTCTTACAAAATTGGTGCGAAACAGTTGCACTTGTCTACAGATACAACAAAAATATACAAGAACAGCAGAACGGTAGAGATATACGAGAATTCTACACAGTAAGTGAGCCACATCCAGAATGATGATCGTTCTTCAGAACTGGTGGGTGCACATCTAATTTGCAATGTTCTCGATAGCTTTGAAAAAGTATTTTTGATGTTACAGTAACATATCATTTAAATTAAATTAATTATTTTAATGCATGTTGTATATAATACACAGATATCATTAATTAAATTACTGCATGTTGTATTAATATACACATTTCACTCGGAGTTTGTACGAATAAGAGCAGCTGCTGTTGCTGTGAAGATTATCGGCAATCGTTGTTAGAGCCGTTATTGGCGTCCCCTTCACCTGCCACAGTCTCGAACACACGAGCCATTCCTGCATAATAATTTCCTCGTATTGCTCCAACAGCAAGATGTTCACCAGAGCGATCCAAGGCGATAGCACCTCCTCCTTCTCCAAACTTGTTCCCTGCACACTCACCAAGAATGTCGATTCCTTGGGGCAACCATGCTTGATCGACTTGAGAATATTTGTAAACTTCGACTTTGCCAGCATTCGTACCATTATCATCACTTTCAGGCGAACTAATAGCGATATGTGTTCCATCACCGGATATGACTACTGCTTCTCCGAGTTTGTCCATTTGTGCGGAACCAATGACTTTCTGTCCGAGTCTATTCCAGTTACTTCCATCATAATCAAATACTTGAAATTCTCCTGCATTATAGACTCCCGATGCCTGTCCATCGCTAGTGGGTGCCCCTACAACAATCCTGTTTCCATCTTCACTGATATCAACGGCACCTCCAAATCTATCATAATAGTCAAGTCCATTAATAGAACCATTCAATTGCCACTGAGACGTAAGACCATCATAGTCATAAACCTTGACAATTCCCCTATAGTAATCACCAAGTTTGCCTCCAACGACAATCCTTTCACCATCAGCAGCCATGGAAATAGATCCACCAGAGTAAGAAAAGTATTCACCTGAATCGATATTTTGTCCCATAGGAACCCATTGTCCGCCCACCAACTGAAAAGCTTTTACACGGCCCCTGTAGGAATTAGTCCTCGGTGCCCCGAAAGCAACACGATCTCCACTTGCATTCATTGTCACACTGACTCCTGCCTGACCTTTACTACCAGCTGTTGGGTTGATTACATCGCCCAACAATTGCCATGTGTTGCTGTTATCTAACTCATACACGCGCATAGTACCATCGTCGTTGTTCGCCTCAGGAGCACCGAGGGCGACCCTGGAGCCATCCTCGTTCATAGCCATGGACCATCCAAGACCACCATTGACACTTGTGCCTCCAATATCTTGACCAACTTGGACCCATTCTTGGATATTAATGTCCCAATCAAACACTCGTGTGACTCCTTTGCCGCCGTTTTCACCGGGGGCCGCGATTGCCATACGGAATCCATCTTTGCTGATAGTGACTGACTTTCCTAAAAAATCGTCAGTCGTTTGCCCATCGATGTCAATTCCCATTTGGCTATAATGTACCGGTCCGCTGTTTGAAGACGGAGGGTTAGGGGCTATACTTGGGGTACTAGTGGGAGCCTTGGTGGGGTTGCGAGATGGCTGTTTAGAAGGTTCTTGAGAAGGAGGCTCACTGGGGTAGATACAAGTCCCAAGACAAACTGAAACCTCGGCGTAGCCCGCACTCCTTCCAGTATTGACGTTGATTGATTTAGCTGTGAAGGTCAAGTCTTGCGTGCCATCCCACTTTGGGATAGTGTAAACCTCTCCGGATCTAAGTGTAGCTTTCAAGTACGACTGGGAATACCATTCGCCATCTGATCCTGCCTGGACAATCGTAACCTCATCATCTGCTTCGACGTTATGTCTGTTAATACCGGAGGCTCTATTGAATGCAATGAATTGGTCAGTCCCAGTTCTGGTTTCAATCTTGATAACGACAGGGTTGTTTTGAGGGTTGTTAGCAAAATCAGCAGCACCGACAATTTTACCCATCCACGCCCCCTCCCTTGGATCGATAGAAAGCTTGCTGCTATCGTACCAACCCAGCTGCCAATTCTTTGCAGCATTGAAACACATAGCTCCGACATCATCTGAATATAGCGGATTTCCCATCAACCCAGTATGGTCGGTATATACTAATCCATCTAGTCCACCGGAATGAGCAAGGTTCAAATTATGGCCGATTTCTGTGTATCAGACGAAAGAAGAAGTTAGTTGATGTTACTGATCACTGTCTCATAATTAATTGAGAAAAGATTTGAAAGTAATGGGATGAACTTACCATGCATCTGGACGCCAACCATTTTGTAAAAATGTCCTTGGTAAACTGAAAGCCAGGAATTTACATGTGCATATGCAGCCCACCCACAATCTGAGTAGCATCCCTCCAACAAGTACATCACATGTGCATATGGTCCAGGAAGACTATGTCCCAACAATAACTGCGCCTCTTGGGTCACAGCTTGCTTGATTGCCCATGAACTGTTTCCTACCAATGACTTGTCAATGGTGATTTCAATGACACCGGGACTTGCTTCATGCTCGTTTCCGATACCTGCAGCAATATTCAGTTTACCAAAGGAACAGGCGTTCATCTGGCTCTTGAGATTCACTTGGTCACCATAGGTTCCAAAGATGTCGTCACTGATTTGATCTGTAGATTCGTTCAACTTTCTTCCTTCTGAATCGGTAACCTTGATCACAAGGAAGGGTTTGTCACCCTCTGTGCTGATTGCAAGGCGGCGACTATTATTGCTCTGCCTTTCACCAATATCAAAGGTGCTCTTTGTGATTGGAATGAAAACTCCTTCGAGGCTTATCTGCATGTCTTGATCTAACATGAGAGTTGACGATTCACTGATAAGCTCACCAGTTTCAAACTTGGTTTGTAGTATTTGCTTCTGCTCATCAGATACACGAATGGGCACGCTAATGTGTGTATTACCACCAGCATCGAGAGGGTCGAGAACGCATTCGAAGGAAATATCATTGACATTGTCGACACGAAGTTTGTTTTGAACAACGATCGTACACTCATTGGATTTGGGAGACTCACAACTATCGCCGCAGGAGAATGCGACAGTTCCAGGAGCAACAGAAAGGAACGCAAGGCCGAGTGCGAGAAATGACATATTAATCATACCTTGGCGTTTTTGTGTCAACATAATGAGTTTCTTCACAAATCTTAAATTATGAGAATGAAAAGTAGCCAAAGCGTCCAAACCAAATGACTTGAAATGTTGAGAGATCAGACGACCTGGATAACTTTGTTTTTAGCAAACCTGGCAAAGTTTTGGAATAATCCTGGGTCTAAATTGGAGATGTGCCTGTAGAAATATAATTATGTTATTAGGTTTGTAAATGTTTAGCATAGTTTTGTGAAAACACTGGATAAATTGGCGACCTTTCAAATATAAACTAGCTTTCATTTGCTATTTTATCTTATAAATCTTGAAACAACTCGTGCCCAGGAACTTTTTGAAAATGTTTGATAGTCATTTTCATCCTTTAAAAAACCAGAACCAAACCCGGGGCCTAAAATAATTTGGAGACTGAGGTCCGGTGAAAAAGAAATAATTCAGCGTCGTGTTATGTTGTATCACGTGTGTACGAACTTTTATTACTGCCTTAGACGCTATTTTATGCTAACCCTCGGGGGGGGGAACTCAATCCCGGCAAACTCTCAATTCAAACTTAGTCATTTTTCTGGTCATTCTGTTACATACTCGGTACATGAGGGGGGAAAGTTCCCACGATCGTGCTTATGACTCCTCCGCTTCTGGTTCAACTTCCAATCATTCAAATGTTGAATATATCACAATGAATGGGTGGGGATAGACATCTTGCAAACACGGATGGATCAGAGGATCCCAATCAGATAGTGGATAGTTGAACAATGAACAATGACGTAGTTGTACATACGGACGTGATATCACTTTCGTCAATTTAACTCTAATATTACTGTATTTATCATACAAATACTATTTATCATACTATAGTTTTCTTATCAATGCAGCCCGTGAAAATTAGAAATAACCTACACGTACGTGTACCAGGTATTCCTGGAACTTATTTAATAAAAACATAAACGCACACACACACATGATGAGCATCATACGAGTACGATCGTACATCATATGCACCCACTTGCATTCCATATATATTTCAAATCCAATTTCGAGAAATTAAAACAACGACGAAGCCTATACACGGTTCCAACATACGTGTGGTCAATAAAAACAGGAGTTTACGAGGACACGAACACGTTTTTTCCTATTCAGATGATCCAACTTCCGAACATGACACCATTTACAGAGGTACCGTACGTGTACAGTACCCCCTGCTGCCTGCTGAAAACAACCAATACAATAGGAAATTGAGATATCATACTCCCATATAATTATCTTGTCAAATTTCTCCACTATGTAGTATGTTGTGCTCTTATGTCTACCCCAAGAAAAATAATGAATGTATTTTGTGGTACGTGTACATATTCGCAATGAATAGATGCAACTTCTTCAAAATTCATTTAGCTTATTACAATGTTCTAAAACACTGCAACTCATGATGGATTGTTGTAAATATAACAGTAGAAGTTGCTTGTACAAGTAAACACATTTCTAACACTGTAATTCACACACATTCAAAAAGTTTATTTAGAGCTCTCAATCAATCTTACACCCACTGGTTTGATTGTCGTCACAAATGTATGATTTGTGAAATTTTCATATCCCACAAGATTTTCAAGATTTTATGAACGTGTTTGAGAAAAAGTGACAACCAACTAACTGAGACCCCGATGAACTTCTACAAAGGGTCTGATTTGACGGACGCATGGCAAACTGCAAGTTGTGATTACCCCTGGACACTGCGCAATTTCCGTGCATGATGGAATCCAAATCCAGTTGTCACACAAGAATGATCTCGGAACCAACC